>Ga0210362_1349009_pt1 | contig 16565 bp, 15 predicted proteins | sample S625metaT_FD_159713 | JGI IMG/M metagenome (GOLD analysis project Ga0210362, IMG submission 159713) | Metatranscriptome of estuarine sediment microbial communities from the Columbia River estuary, Oregon, United States - S.625 (Metagenome... | ecosystem: Environmental > Aquatic > Marine >... | reverse complement strand
CTGTTGCGCACCCACACCTCGCCGGTGCAGGTGCACTACATGCTCAGGCATGCGCCACCCCTGAGGGTGATCGCCCCCGGGCGCGTGTTCCGCTGTGATTCGGATGTGACCCACACGCCGATGTTTCACCAGGTGGAGGGACTCTGGGTCGACGAGCGGGTGAGCTTCGCCGGGCTGAAGGGCATTCTTACCGACTTCATGCAGCAGTTTTTCGAGCGCGAGGATCTGCCCGTGCGCTTTCGTCCCTCTTTTTTCCCGTTCACCGAGCCGTCCGCGGAGATGGACATCGGCTGCGTGCATTGCGGCGGCAGCGGCTGCCGGGTCTGCAGCCACACCGGGTGGCTGGAGGTGCTCGGCTGCGGGATGGTGCATCCCAACGTGTTCCGCCACGTCAACGTGAACAGCCAGCGCTTCCAGGGATTCGCTTTCGGCCTCGGGGTGGAGCGCATGGCGATGTTGCGATACGGGGTGAACGACATCCGCCTGTTCTTCGAGAACGATTTGCGATTCCTGAGGCAGTTCAACTAACCCACTTGAACGCGGGCGGTGCCAGGCCGCAGTCCTTGCCTTGTCTGCGCTCCGCGGGCCCTCTGCATTGAGTATTTAAATTGAAATTCTCGGAACACTGGCTGCGCCAATTCGTTGATCCCCCGCTGACCAGCGAGGAACTCGCGCACGTGCTCACCATGGCGGGCCTGGAGGTGGAGGCCCTGGATTCCGCGGCGCCTCCATTCTCCAAGGTGGTCGTGGCGGAAGTGGTCTCGGTGGAACGCCACCCCGACGCCGAGCGGCTTTCTCTTTGCCGGGTGAACGCGGGATTGGTGGAGCAACTGCAGATCGTTTGCGGCGCGCCCAACGTGCAGCCCGGCATGAGGGTTCCCTGCGCCCTTCCCGGGGCGGAACTTCCGGGCGGGCTCGCGATCAGGCAAGCCAAAGTCCGGGGCGTGGAGTCCTTCGGCATGCTGTGCTCGGCCAAGGAGCTGGGGCTGGCGGAAGACGCAGCCGGCCTTTACGCGCTTGCCGGCGATGCGCCGGTGGGCGCCGACCTGCGGGAGTATCTGGACCTGGAAGACCGGATATTCACGCTGAAGCTGACGCCCAATCGCGCGGATTGCCTGAGCGTCGCCGGCGTGGCGCGGGAGGTGGCCGCCATCACCGCGTCCAGCCTCTCCCTGGAGGCCGCGCGGCCGGCCCAGGCGGCGATTCCCGACGAGTTTCCGGTACGGGTTATCGATCCGGCGGCCTGCCCGCTGTACTGCGGGCGGGTGGTGCGGGGTGTCCGCATGGACGCGGCAACCCCCGACTGGATGGTGCGCTGCCTGGCGCGCTCAGGCCTGAGATCCATCAACCCCGTGGTGGACATCACCAACTTCGTGATGCTGGAGCTGGGTCAGCCCCTTCACGCTTTCGATCTGGCCCTTCTCAAGGACGCCATCGAGGTGCGCTTCGCGCGCGCCGGGGAGAAGTTGCTGCTGCTCAATGGCGAAACGGCGGAACTGGAGCCGGACATGCTGGTGATCGCTGACGCATCTGGACCCGTTGCGCTGGCGGGAATCATGGGCGGGGATTCCACTTCGGTTTCCAGCGCCACCGTCGATCTGTTTCTGGAGGGCGCCTTCTTTGAGCCGGCGGTGATCGCCGGGCGGGGCAGGCGCCTCGGGTTCGGTTCCGATTCCGCCCACCGCTTCGAGCGGGGAGTGGACTTCGGGGGCACCCGCGGCGCGCTGGAGCGCGCTACCCAGCTCATCCTGGGCATATGCGGCGGAGTGCCTGGCCCGGTGAAGGAGGTGCGCGGAACCCTGCCGGCCCGGCCGCCCATTCCCCTGCGCCTGGAGCGCGCGCGCCGCCTGCTCGGACTGGATCTGGATGACGGGCAGGTTCAGATGCTCCTGCGGCGGCTGCATTTCAGCTTCGCAATGGACCAGGGGGTGTTCCATGTGACTCCGCACTCCTACCGTTTCGATCTCGCCATCGAGGAAGACCTCATCGAAGAGCTTGCCCGCCTGCACGGATACGACCGGATACCCGCGAGCCTCCCCCAGGGTCCGGCGGTGATGCCCCGGGCGGCGGAGAGCTACCGGCCCGCGGCCCAGCTGCGGAGGATGCTCGTGGCCCGGGATTACCAGGAGGTCATCAACTACGCCTTCGTGGATGCGTCATGGGAGGCGGACTTCAACGGCAATGCCGACCCTGTCCGGCTCAGGAACCCCATCGCAAGCCAGATGGGCGTGATGCGGTCCAGCCTGATCGGGGGGCTCGTCGGCCGTTTGCAGCACAACCTGGCCCACCGGCAGGCCCGCGTGCGCATGTTTGAAATCGGTTGCTGCTTTTCCCGCGCCGGCCGAGAATTCGCGCAGACCGAGCGCCTCGCGGCGCTGGTTCAAGGGGATGTCCACCCGGAGCAGTGGGGACTGACTCCCCGGGCAGTGGATTTCTACGATCTGCGGGGCGATCTCGAAGCCCTGTTCTGGCCCGCGGTACCCCGTTTTGAACCGGCTGCCCACCCCGCTTTCCATCCCGGGAAGTCCGCCCGTGTCCTGCTGGACGGTCAGCCGGCAGGCTGGATCGGCGAAATCCATCCGCGCTGGCAGCAGGCCTACGAGCTGGCGAGCCCGGCGATGGTCTTCGAGGTGGAGCTGGCTCCCCTACTGGAACGTCCGGTGCCCGGTTTTTCGGGGATTTCCCGGTTTCCCCCAGTCAGGCGCGACTTGGCCCTGGTGGTGGACGAGGGTATTCCGGCCCAGGACATTTTGGACGCAGCCCAGGCTGAAAAACCTCCTGTTGTGTCAGATATCACACTCTTTGATGTATACCGGGGCAAAGGCCTGGGCGATGGCAAAAAAAGTCTTGCATTCCGAGTGTTATTGCAAGATACTCAAAAAACCCTCACCGACGCCGAAGTCGAAGTGGCGGTCGTTCAGCTGGTCCAGGCATTGCAAGCCCGTTTTGGTGCAACACTTCGTATTCAAGGGACAAAATGACGCTAACAAAGGCTGAACTGGCCGATCTGCTGTTCGAAAAGGTGGGTCTCAACAAAAGGGAGGCCAAAGACATGGTGGAGGCCTTCTTCGAGGAGATTCGAACCGCCTTGGAAAGCGGCGAGGGAGTTAAGCTTTCCGGTTTTGGCAATTTTCAGCTTCGGGACAAGCCTCAGAGGCCAGGGCGGAATCCCAAGACTGGCGAGGAGATTCCCATCACCGCGCGCCGCGTGGTGACCTTCCATGCCAGCCAGAAGCTCAAGGCACTCGTGGAAAAGAACTACAATGGCGGACAACGCCCCGCGCAGCAGCCATCGGAGTGAGTTGCCCCCGATCCCTGCCAAGCGCTATTTCACGATCGGAGAAGTCAGTGAACTTTGCGGGGTAAAGCCCCACGTGCTCCGGTACTGGGAGCAGGAGTTCACGCAGCTCAAGCCCGTAAAGCGCCGCGGAAACCGGCGCTATTACCAGCATCACGAAGTCCTCCTCATTCGCCGCATACGGGAACTCCTGTACGAGCAGGGGTTCACCATCAGCGGCGCCCGGAACCGCCTCGAGGAGCATGGGGCCGAGGACGTCAAGCAAGCCCGGCTGCCCGAAATGAGTTTTGCACGCCTGCGGGTGGAACTCCAGAACGTCGTCGATCTGCTGCGAGCTTGACGCAGCGGCTCCTGCCGCGAGCGCCGACACGCTTATTGGCAACGCGGCCCTCTGATATAATTCGTCGCCTCGGGGCGTAGCGCAGCCTGGTAGCGTACCTGCATGGGGTGCAGGTGGTCGCTGGTTCGAATCCAGTCGCCCCGACCAATTCCAATGTGGAGAGAGAAGACCGAGAACTTCATGCGGCGTTCCAGCGCTCCCGGGCAGCCTGTCTGCGGAGCGGCTGGTTGCGGTGAGCGCGTCTTCTGCCTCGGCATCGATGCCCTGACCGGGTTGCGATGCGGATTCTGCTGAGCAACGACGACGGGTATTTCGCGCCCGGGCTTGCCTGTCTCGCCGAGACCCTGGCTCCCCTGGCTCAAGTGACGGTGGTGGCGCCGGAGCGGGATCGAAGCGGCTCCAGCAATTCGCTGACCCTGGATCGGCCGCTGCTGCTGCGGCGGGCGGCCAGCGGGTTCCATTACGTCAACGGCACGCCCACCGACTGCGTCCATCTCGCGGTTACCGGCATGCTCGGGGATCCGCCGGACATGGTGATATCGGGCATCAACGACGGCGCCAACATGGGCGACGACACCATCTACTCCGGCACGGTTGCCGCGGCCACCGAGGGTTTCCTGCTCGGCATTCCGTCCATCGCAGTGTCCCTGGTAACCCGGGAATCCGTGCAGAATTTCGCCACGGCGGCGCAGGTGGTGGCGGACCTGGTCCGCCAGTTCCGGACGCGCCCCCTGGAGCAGCCGATCCTGCTCAACGTGAATGTGCCGGACGTGCCTCTCGGCGCGCTCGGCGGGCGGCGGGTGACGCGGCTCGGCAAGCGGCACAAGGCGGAGCCCGTGGTCAAGGCCCGCAATCCGCGGGGGGAAGTGGTTTACTGGGTCGGCGCGGCCGGGGGTGCCCAGGACGCGGGCGAGGGGACTGATTTCCACGCGGTGGAGCGCGGAGAGGTCTCCATCACGCCGCTGCAGATGGACCTAACCCATTACACCCATCTCTCCCGGGTCCGGGACTGGCTGGCATGAGCACGCGCCAGATCGGAATCGGAATGACCTCCGAGCGCACCCGCAAGCGCATGGTGGAGCGGCTGAGGGAGGCCGGCATCCAGGACGAAGTCGTCCTGGCGGCCATGGGCTGGGTCCCGCGGCATCTGTTCGTGGACGAGGCGCTGGCGAGCCGCGCCTATGACGACGTCGCCCTGCCCATCGGCTTCGGCCAGACCATTTCCAACCCGTTCACCGTGGCCCGCATGACCGCGCTGCTGAGGGGTGGCGGGACCCTGGGGCGGGTACTGGAAATCGGAACCGGCTGCGGCTACCAGGCAGCGGTACTGTCCCGGGTGGCGCGGGAGGTTTACACGGTGGAGCGCATCGCGCAACTGATCACGCGCGCCCGTCTGCTGCTGCGTGATCTGCGGATAACCAACGTGCGCATCCGTCACGGCGACGGCTACCAGGGGTTCGCGGATGCGGGCCCCTACGACGGCATCATCCTTACGGCGGCGGCAACCCATGTCCCCAAGGCCCTGCTGGAGCAACTCGGTCGCGGAGGGCGTCTGGTTCTCCCCCTGGGCGTGCAGGAACAGCGGCTCTGCGTGGTGGAGCGCACGCCCCAGGGGTTTGCCCAGACCGCGCTGGATGCCGCCAACTTTGTGCCGCTGCGGGCGGGGACGGAATGAAGGCGCCAGGCGTTTTCGAAAAGTGGCTGGGCCGAACCGCCGGGGGGTGGTTCCCGGACGGCATCGGCGGGTCGCCGCTGGTGGCAGCGGTGTTGGGCCTTGCCCTGGCTGTCGGCGGCTGTAGCTCAGGTCCGGCGCGGGCCCCCGTGGCCGACCGTACGCTCAAAGGAGAGAGGGCGCCGGCGGCCGCCCCGGTTCCCTCACCCCCGGCGCGCCCGGACAGCTACGTGGTGAAAAAGGGCGACACCCTTTACAGCATCGCTCTTGACCACGGCGTGGATCACAAGGAATTGGCGCTCTGGAACGGCGTCGACGAGTCCGGGCGCATCCTGGTGGGACAGGAGCTGCGGCTGTCACCCCCCGCCGGCACGGCGATCGTGACGCCGGTCCAGGGGGGCGAGGGCGTACAGGTGCGTCCCCTGGACTCCGGAGACGCCGCTGCGACGGGCGGACTCAAGACTTCTCCCAAGGCGCTCAAGCTACCCTATTCCGAGGAAAATCTTGCCCTGCTCCAGCGCAACCAGGGTCCGGTACCGGGAACCGAAGCGCCCGCGCCCCCCGCGAGCCCGCCAGAGGCCGCGAAGCCGGAGGCTCCGGCGAAGGCGCCTCCATTGGCGCCGGGGGACAACGCGGCCGAGGCGGGTGCCATCCAGTGGTCGTGGCCCGCCAAGGGCAAGCTCCTTTCCGGCTTCAACGGCTCCTCCAACAAGGGCATCGACATCGGCGGCAAGCCGGGAGACCCGGTGCTGGCGGCGGCCCCGGGCCGCGTGATGTACACCGGCACCGGCATTCGCGGATACGGCAAGCTCATCATCATCAAGCACGACAGCGGATATACGAGCGTTTATGCTAACAACCGGGAGATCCTGGTGAAGCAGGACCAGATGATTGCCCGGGGGCAGAAAATCGCCGAGCTTGGTGATACTGACAGCGCACGCCCCCAGCTCCACTTTGAAATCAGGGTTCACGGCGTGCCGCAGGACCCGCTAAAGTATCTTCCGGATCGTTCATGAGCAGGGAAAACGAACCCCAGGACGACGAGCAGAGGGAGGAGGGGGAGATTGTCGAGGAACCGCAGGTCCTCGCCGATGAGTCTCTCAGCGGCGACCTGGTCTCCGATGTCACCCAGCTCTACCTGAACGAGATCGGGCAGAATCCCCTGCTCACTCCCGCCGAGGAGCTGCGCCTGGCGCGCCTCGCCAAGCAGGGCGACTTCCGCGCCCGGCAGACCATGATCGAGCGCAACCTGCGCCTGGTCGTGAACATTGCCAAGCACTACATCAACCGCGGCATGGCCCTGCTGGACCTCATCGAGGAGGGGAATCTCGGGCTGATGCACGCCCTGGAAAAATACGACCCCGAGCGGGGCTTCCGCTTCTCCACCTATGCCACATGGTGGATACGCCAGAACATCGAGCGGTCCATCATGAACCAGTCGCGCACGATCCGCCTGCCGGTTCACGTGATCAAGGACCTCAACATGATCCTTCGCGCCAAGCGCCACCTGGAGGCGCATTCGGAGAGCGAGCCGCTGGCGGAGGATGTGGCGCATCTGCTGGACCGCTCCGTGGAGGAAGTGCGCCGCACTCTGCAATTCAACGAGCGCATGGCTTCCCTGGATGCGCCCCTGGACATCGATCCGATGCTTTCCATCGGCGAGTCCATCGCCGACGACCAGAACCCGGGTCCCGACATCCGCATCGAGCAGGCGGAAGTCCAGGCCTACGTCCAGGAATGGCTGTCGCAACTCTCGGAGAAGCAGCGCAGCGTCATCGAGCGCCGCTACGGACTCAACGGGCGCGAGGCCTGCACCCTGGAGGAGCTGGCCCGGGAACTCTCTATCACCCGGGAGCGCGTGCGCCAGATCCAGCTGGAGGCGCTGCATTGCCTGCGCAAGATCATCCGGCGCAGGGGGGTATCCAAGGACGTCCTGCTCTAGGCGGGAAGCGGTGCCCGGACTCTATCCGAGGCGCTTAAGGACGTTCTGGCGAAATTCCTCGGCCTGGCCCGGATCGGGCAGCTCCCTGCTGAGGGCAGTCAGGGCCTGATCCAGGGTTGTCACCGAGCTCCACACGTCCTGACACAGGACGGCCGAAATGGGGCCGATGATCTCCGTGAGTTCGCGCTCGATGACGGTCTTGATGTGATGGGTCAGATGGGTCTCGCCGGCCCTTGAAGGGGGCGTCTGGTCCGGGCCCGCCTGCAGCAGTTTCAGAAGCTCTTCGGTGACGGGCAGTTGCAGGGTAGGTCCGCGATGGCGGCCTTCGGCGAAGCGCGAAACACCCGCTTCCGTCTGCTGTTCGCGCAGCATATCCAGCGCTTCCATCCCCTGGCTGTTCTGAAATGACAGGAACACCACCTCTCCGCGCTCGATGCCGAATTGCGCCAGCCGGCTGTTCATGGTGGTGGCGAAGAGGGTGCCGCTGCGCCTTTCCCGGTGCAGGCGGCCCAGTTCGGCCACCAGGTAGGCGAGGAATGCCGGACGGGGAGGGTCGGCCATCAGGGCCTCCTCACGGGGGCGTCAATGGAACGGAAACCGGAACGCGGGATCATGGCTTCTTGCGCAGCCGGTCGAACGCCATGCGGATGCTGATGGCCATGCGCTCCACGGCCCGGGCCAGGGCGCCGATCTCGTCCTGGCGCTCGGTGCCGAGGATTTTGTTTTCAAAGCTTCCCCGGCTGATCTCCTCGGCCACCTTGGTCAGCTCGCCAATGGGGCGCGCAAGCTGCCGGGAGAGTAGGTAAGCCACCACCACCACCAGAATGAGCGCCACCGCCATGAGAATGAGGGCGTTGCGGCGGGACTCGAGGAGGGGCGCGAAGGCCTCGTCGTAATCCTGCTGGACCACCAGGGTCCAGCCGAGGCTGGTCTTGCGCGTGAACGCCACCACCCGTTTGCCTCCGTCCTCGAACACCACCGGCGCCCCGGATCCCGTCGAGCGCAACGCCGGGTGGCCGGTCAGGTCCTGCAGCGCCTGGGAAATCAACTGGGGCCGGCCGTGGGCAATGGCCTTGTTGTTCTCGTCCACCAGAATGGCGTAGCCGGTGGAGCCGACGCGTGTGCCGATCACGGCCTCCGAGATATCCACCAGGTGCATGGCCAGCGCGATCACCCCGTCCACCTGCCCCGTGCCGGTCCTGACGGGGCCGGCGAGAATCAGGGCCGGCTTGCCGCTGGTGCGGCCGATGAGCACCTCCTGGCCGACGGCGTTGCCATCGATCACCTGCTTGAAATAGTTGCGGTCGCCGTAGAACGTCAGGGGATTGTCGTCGCTGCGCCCGACGTTTTTTCCGTCCGGGCGAACCGTGAATACCAGGTATGTCCATTCATAGGCGCCCTGGATCGCCTTCAGCACGGGCTTCTGCCGGGCGGTGTCCATGCTGACGATGTCGGGAAGCGCGGCATTTTCCCGCAGCACCCGCAGATTGGTGTCCACCCATCCGTCCACTTTCGCGGCCAGGGCGTTCGCCGTGAGCTCCAGGTTCTGGTTGACGTTCTGCCGCCAGTCCTTCTGATGCTGGTAGCCGCTGATGTATACGAGACCCCCGAGGGGAATCAGGGCCACGGCGATCATGGTGGACAGGATCCGCTCGAAGATATTCAGCGAAAGGCCGCTGCGCTTGCTTGTCATTATTGTGATTCTCCCCAAATTTCCAGGGCGCCCACCCCTGTGACATGGATCACGTCCCTGGGGGCCACGCCCATACCCGCCGAATCATACCCCGGCAGGTCATGCCTCCGGAATGGCCGGGCGGCCCCGGCGCCGGAATACACCGATGGGCTCAGGCCCGGAAGCGCGACACCAGCTCTCGCAGCAGTCTCGCCTTTTGCGGGGCGGCGTCTTTGCCGTAGCGCAGGGACACGTAGAGTTCGGTGATGCGATCCACGGCCGGAGCCAACGCCGGCCGCAGGCTCCCGGCGCGCCTGGCGAAGTCGCGGGGGCCTTCCCCTGCCCGCCGGCGTACGCCGGCCCGCTCCAGCCTCCGGCAGAACCTGAGATAGGCGACTTGGGCGGGGTCGGTGTTCCCATGGCTCAGGCGACGGGACATCCAGAGGGCGAACAGGAGAAGCAGTGCGCCGGTTCCGGTCAGCAGGCCCGCCGCCATGCCGGGCCAATCGGGCGTGCGCATCCCGACCCGGGTCAGCAATTCGTACTGCCGCTCGGGGCCGTAGCCCAGAACCCACTGGTCCCAGCGGAAGGCCAGGGTATCCAGTTGCAGGCGCAGCTCCACCAGCCACGGTAAATGGCCGCGGACGGTGAAGGGAAGGGCGTCTTCAGCGGGGAGCGCGCCCGCGATGCCGGACTGCACCCGCTCCGGCGCCACCGCGGCGGTAGGGTCGACGCGCACCCAGCCGCGGTCCTTCAGCCACACCTCGCTCCAGGCATGGGCGTCCGCCTGGCGCACGATGAGGTAATCGCCCACCGTGTTGAACTCGCCGCCCTGGTAACCGGTGACGACACGCGCCGGGATGCCCGCGGCGCGCATGAGAAAGGTGAAGGCGGAGGCATAGTGCTCGCAGAACCCCCGCCTTGTCTTGAACAGAAAATCGTCCACTCCGTGCCGCCCCAGAAGCGGAGGCTGGAGAGTGTAGGCGAAGGACTGGCTGCGGAAGTAGCCGAGAGCCCTCTGCACCACGCCCTCCGGATCCGGGGACGCCTGGCGCCAGGAGTCCGCCAATTCCCGGGCGTGGGGATTGAAGCCGCTGGGCAGGGCCAGGTTGCGGGCTCTCTGGGCGGCCGATTCCTTCTTTCCGGCGCGGTAATGAAAGTGAGAGACCATCTCATAGCGCATCCGGCTGCGCACCGGGGTGTAGGAGAGCAGGGAATAGTCGCTGCGCATTCCGGTGCGTTTGGGACGGTTTGCCGGCATCTCCAGCGCCAGGATCCAGGGCCGGTGATGGGGCTCCAGAGTCACTTCGTAGCGCACCGGCGGGCCCGAGAACTCCAGGTCCTGGAGGCTCCCCTGGAAACGGCCGTCTCCCACCTTCCAGGTCTGGCCGTCGAAATCCTCCATCACCGGGCCGCGCCAGTACATTCGGGCGGGAGGCGGCGGCGCCATATCCGTGAAGTTCACCCGGAAGGCCACCTCGTCGGAGAGGGTGAGACTGCTCAGGGAACCCGGCGACATGGTTTCGGAAAGGCCGGTGACGCCCCCGAGGGCATCCCTGGGCAAGGCCCACAGGGGCCCCGGCAGGCGCGGGAACAGTATGAAAAGGACCAGCATCAGTGGAATGGACTGGACCAATAGCACGCCGGCCAGCCGCAGCCGCGCCGCCAGAGGCGGGACGCCGGCCATGCAGTTGAAGCGCACCAGGGTGAGGGTGATCACGAATACCACGGCCATCATGTAAAGGGCGGTGGGAACCTCCTGGGAGTAGAGGAAATTGGTGATCACCAGGAAGTAGCTCAGGAACACCACCAGCATGGCGTCACGCAGATTGCGCATTTCCATGAGCTTGAGCGCGATCAGCATGAGCAGCATCGCCACGCCGGGATCGCGGCCAAAGATGCTGCCGAAGCTCAGGAAAATCCCGGCGACTCCCGCGAACGTCAGGGGTAGCAGTAACCAGCGGCTCGGCAGCGGCTTGCCCCGGGCCGAAAGATAGAGGCGCCAGGCCATGAGCACGGCGCTCAGGAGGGTGAGCCAGAAGGGCAGGCGCTGGGCATGGGGAGCCGCCACCAGGACCAGCGAGGCGACGAGCCAAGCGACGTTGGCAAAATCCGTTGAAGGTGCCGCTCCCGCGGCGCGGCGGGAGAGCGCCATGGGGGCGCGGGAAACGGCCTCAGCGCCGCCCATGGTCGCCTTCCTCGGGTTTGAGGCCGTACAGGGCGAGGGCCTGCAGGCAGCGGTCCCGGTGCGCCTCGCCGCGATCCGGCGGGACGACGGTGCCGGGAATGCGCAGGCCGAAATGGAGGTCCGCGCGGTGGGCGTCGAGCACCCATCGGGTCAGGCGCGCGAGACGCGCCTCAGGATCAAGCCCGGCCGCCAGATCCCAGTCCAGCCAGAGCTCTTCCTCCGCCTGGCCGCTGAACTGCTTGATGAGCAGGCCTCGCTCCTGGGCCACGGCTTTCCAGGCGATGTGCCGCGGTGAGTCTCCCGGGCGATACGGGCGCATGCCCGCGAAATCCTCGTCGCCCGCGCCGAATGCCGAGCCCTCCCCGGAGCGAGGCTCCATGACCGGCAAGGGCAGGCGGGCGCCGTCCGGCTTGGGGTACACCAGACAGCGCGCGTCCAGTTGCACATTCGACCAGGCATGGAACAGTCCCAGAGGAAAACGCGTCGCGACCCTGAGGACGCCCGGATCCATCCATCCGCGGCGGGAGGCGGGAAGGCGCAGGGTTACCTGGGCGGCCCCGCCGGGGGCCACGTCGGCATAGACCGCCTCACCGGCAGACTTGGCCGCGACGCCGATGCTGAAGCGCTGAACCGAATCCTTCGACTCCAGGTGGACCGGAAAACCCGCGCTTTCGCCCGCGAACACCGGGGCCGGCTTTCCCGGATGAATCCGCAGGTGCACCAGGTTGCGGAAGGTGTGCAGGATGGAGACGATGGCCATGGTGGCCAGCAGGAAGGTCAGCACATAGCCAAGGCTCAGGCTGTAATTCATGGAGCCCGCCAGCATCAGGGCCAGGAACAGGCCGAACAGCACCCCGGGGCCCGTGGGAAGAATGAAGACCCGCCGATGCACCAGCACAACGGGACCCGTTTCCCTGCCGCGGGACGGGAAGATGCGGTTGGTGATGCGGTCGGCGAGGGCGCCAAGCATGGGCCGGGGTCGGGGCGGTTCTGTTCTTTTGGATTATGAACCCGGCGCCGGCCGTTTGTTCGCGTTTTCGCGCCGCGAGCGGTTTTCCTGTGACCTATTTCACGGGATATTTCGCCAGCCGCCGCTGCAGGGTGCGGCGATGCACCTTGAGCTGCCGGGCCGTGGCGGTGACGTTGCCGTTGTTCTCCATGAGCACCTTCTGGATGTGCTCCCACTCCAGGCGCTTGAGGGGGACGGGCTCGTCCCGGATCCTGGCTGAATCATCACCTTCGTCCTTTTGAAAGGCGGCGACGATGTCGTCGGCGGTCGCCGGCTTGGCGAGGTAATGGGTGGCGCCGAGCTTGATCGCCTCTACCGCGGTGGCGATGCTGGCGTAGCCGGTGAGCACCACGATGCGGGTCTCCGGATCCAGCTGCTTGAGGTGCTGGATGAGGGTGAGCCCGGAGGCACCGGACATCTTGAGATCCAGGAGCGCGTACTCCGGCGGGCTTTCCTCCGCCAGCCAGCGCGCGTCCTCCACGCTGTGGGCCACGGTCACCGCGAAGCCGCGCTTCTCCATGGTCCGCTGCAGGATGCGGCAGAAGTCCCGGTCGTCGTCGACGATGAGGAGAGATGATCGGTCATCACGGGTGTCGTTTGGTTCAGGGGTCATGGAGTTTCTCCAGCCATCACGGAAACCAGGGGAATCCGCACCCGGGTGCAGGCACCATGGTTCTCACGGTTGAAAAGCTGTACCGTCCCCCCAAAGCGCCCGATGGTGGCGCTGGCGAGGAACAACCCGAGCCCCGTGCCCTTGCCCGGAGCCTTGGTGGTGAAGAACGGTTCGCCTGCCCGGTCCAGGGCCTCCGGCGTGAGGCCCGGACCGTGGTCCCGTATCTCGATCACCATGTCCTCGCCCTCGCAGCGTCCTTCCACCTCGATGCGGTCGGGGGAAGCGTCCGCGGCGTTGTTGAGGAGATTGATCAGGGCCTGGCTCAGGGTCTGCTCCGCCATGATGTCCGGCAGCGGGCCCGCGGCGTCCCAGCGATAGTCGAAGGTCACGCCGGGCCGCATCATGTGCCACCGGGAGAGGACCTCCCGCAGGTAATCATCCGGCGGGCGGGGACTTCCGCTCTCGGCTCGGGCCTGGCCGGCGGACGCCAGCAGTTCAGTGATGATGCGCTTGCAGTTTCCGATCTGGCGCCGCAGGTCCTCCAGGTCCCGCATCGCCTGGGGATCCTTCGCCACCTGTTCCTGCAGTTCCTCCGCCAGCAGGGACATGGTGGCGAGGGGCGTGCCCAGTTCATGGGCGGCGCCCGCTGCCAGGGTGCCGAGTTCCACGATGCGCTCGTTGCGGAGGGCCTCTTCCCGCGCCTCCGCGAGATGGCGGTCCCGTTCGCGCAGGCTGTGGGCCATGCGCCCGACGAAAAAAGCGATCAGCACGGCGCTGAAGGCGAAGGTGAGCCACATTCCGGTCAGGTGCAGATCGAAGGCGGTGGAGGCGTGCCCTTGGTGTCCGGCGTGCTCTTTGGGAAGCCACATGAGTCCCGTGTAGCATCCCATCGTAAGCGCGGCCATGGCCCAGGCATGAAGCGCGGGCAGCAGCGCGGCGGCAATCACCACCGGGATCAGGTAGAGGGAAACCAGGGGATTCTGGGATCCTCCACTCCACACCAGCAACCCGGTCAGCACCAGCACGTCCAGCAGCAGCTGCAAGAAGAATTCCCCCTGGCCGACAGCGCGGCTCCGCCGCAGCCGCCACTGCGTGGCCACGTTGACCAGCACCAGAACCACCAGTCCCGCGAGCATCGGGCGAGTGGCCCAATCCAGCTCGAGGAAGCCGTTGGCCGCGCCGAGGGCGGCAGCCATCACCGCCACGACGAGGTATCGCAGCAGCACCAGGCGCTTGAGGTTTGCCCGGGTGGGCGTCGGTGCCACCGCGGCGGCGGGCGTGATGGAGCGGGTCATGGGGCAGATTCTAGCCGCTCCGCCGGGTCCAGGCGCCGGTGCGGCGTTTTGCCGCATGTGACATCAAGCCGCCGAGGCGGTCCGCCCGGCCCGGTAGAATTCGTTTTTGTGCAATGTCGCATCCGGTCTTCTGACCGGAACCCTCCTCGCGACCGGCACACAGGGGAAGTAGCCGTGGCGGTCCTGCCGGAATATCCGGCAGGGCCGGTCCCCGGCGAAGTGCGTTTTCCGACTTCCGAACCTTCTGCCCCTGACTTAAGCCAGCAGCAGTGCCCCACGTCGGAGCTAGGGAATCGCCACTTCCTCGAGAATTTTCTCGGCCGGATCCGCGGACTGGGATTGCCCGTAATCCTGGGACGAGCGAAGGCGGTGGCTCACCACCGCGGCAAGCACCGCCTGCACGTCCTCCGGAACGACTTCGCCGCGCCCGCCCAGGAGCGCCCAGGCCCGGGCCGCATGCAGCAGCGCCAGTCCGGCCCGGGGCGAGATCCCGTGCTCGAAATGCGGGCTGGTCCGCGTGTGGGCGATGATGGCCTGCACATAGTCGAGCAGGGCGGGGGAGGCATGGACGACACGCACTTCCCGCTGCAGCTCCTGCAGCTGCTCCGTATCCATCACGGGCGAGAGGGTGGCGATGATCTCCCGCCGCTCGACGCCGGAGAGCAGGCCGCGCTCGGCTTCCCGGTCCGGGTAGCCCAGGTGTATCCGCATCAGGAAGCGGTCGAGCTGGGATTCCGGCAGGGGAAAGGTGCCCACCAGGTGCGACGGATTCTGGGTCGCCACCACGAAAAACGGCGAGGGCAGGGGGCGGGTCTCCCCCTCGATGGTGACCTGATGCTCCTCCATCGCTTCCAGCAGCGCGCTCTGGGTCTTGGGCGTGGCCCGGTTCACCTCGTCGGCGAGAATGAGCTGGGCGAAGACCGGCCCGGGGTGAAACTTGAACGCACCGCTGTCCCGGTCGAAGATGGAGACGCCGAGGATGTCCGCCGGCAGCAGGTCGCTGGTGAACTGGATCCGGTGGAAGTCCAGCCCCAGGGTGCTCGCCAGGGCGTGGGCGAGGGTGGTCTTGCCGACGCCGGGCACGTCCTCGATGAGGAGGTGGCCCCGGGCCAGCAGGCAGGCCACCGCGAGGCGGATCTGCTGCTCCTTGCCGAGGATGATGCGGCTGACCTGCGCGATGACCTGGTTGAGGGATTGGTTCATGGATTGGAGTGTGGCGGCCTGGGTGGAAACGGTCTCTCGGGAATTTTGCCTCAAGCCGCCTGGATCGGCTTGACCACCCGTTTCAGGGCGTGGTCCTCTTCGTTCGTGGTGACCGCGAAACCAAGGGCGGTCATGAGCTTGAGCATGTTGGGGTTGCTCGCCAGCACGTCGCCCTCCACGGCGCGCAGCCCTTTCTCCCGCGCCACGTCAATGAGGGAGATCATCAGCTTGGAGCCGATGCCCTTGCCCTGCCAGGCATCGCCCACCACCAGGGCGAATTCGCAGCTGTCGGCGTCGGGATTGATGACGTAGCGCGCCACGCCGAGCTCGGTTTCCTCGCCGTCTATTTCGGCCACGGCGAGAAGGGCCATCTCCCGGTCGTAGTCAATCTGGGTGAAGCGCACCAGCAGCTTGGGCGTGAGCTCGTGCATGGTGCTCAGGAAGCGGAAGTACTTGGTTTCCTCCGACAGGCCGCGCACGAATTTCTGGTGCATTTCCGCGTCCTCGGGGCGGATGGGGCGGACCACCACCGGCGTGCCGTCGGCCAGCTGCCATTCCTGCACCAGGTGCACCGGATAGGGGGAGATGGCCATGTGGGAGTAGCGGGAAGCGGAATCCAGGGGCGGCATGCCCACCACAACGCGCGCGTCCACGGCCACCACCCCGCTCTCGTCCACGATCAATGGATTGATGTCCAGCTCCCGTATCCAGGGCAGTTCGCAGACCATTTCCGAAACCCGGAGCAGGGTATTCTCCAGGGCCTCCCTGTCGACCGGCGGCAGGTTGCGGTATTCGCCGAGGGTGCGGGCGATGCGGGTGCGCCCGATCAGGTCCCGGGCCAGGTAGCGGTTGAGGGGCGGCAGTGCCACCGCCCGGTCGCCCATGATCTCCACCAGGAAGCCGCCGGGGCCGAAAGTGATCACCGGACCGAACACCGAGTCGTGAGCAACGCCCAGCATCAGCTCGCGCCCGTTGGGCTTGCGGTACATGGGCTGGATGGCGACCCCGTCCATGCGGGCGCCGGGCGCGGCCTGGCCCAGCTTGGTGACGATGCCCTGGTAGGCGCCGCGCACCTCGGCCGCGCTGGAAACGTTGAGGCGCACCCCGCCCACGTCGGACTTGTGGCTGATGTCGGGAGAGTTGATTTTCATGGCCACCGGGAACCCCACCTGCTCCGCGATCACCATGGCCTCGGCCGCGGAGCGGGCCACCACCGTGCGCGCCACCGGTGCCTCCATCCCGTCGATGCTATGAGCGAGCGGAGCGAGCGGCCCGAACACGCCTGGCCCTGCCGCACCATAATGACGGCGTGCAGCCCTTCGAACGCCTCCGG
>Ga0210362_1262455_pt1 | contig 16987 bp, 20 predicted proteins | sample S625metaT_FD_159713 | JGI IMG/M metagenome (GOLD analysis project Ga0210362, IMG submission 159713) | Metatranscriptome of estuarine sediment microbial communities from the Columbia River estuary, Oregon, United States - S.625 (Metagenome... | ecosystem: Environmental > Aquatic > Marine >... | reverse complement strand
ATCGAACCGCAGGACGTCGCAGGAGATGATGCGCTGCCAGGTGAACGACTCGTATCCCGGGAGGTGACTGAACCGGACGGAGATGCGCTGTCCAGCCTCGATGAGCCCGAGCTTGTCGGCCGGGACGAAGACGGTGACAGCGATGCGGTCCTGCTCGATACCGTGGATGGCGAGTTCCGTCTCGACCGCCGCGAGCGCGGTCGCCTCACGTCCGATCCGGCTGGAGGTGTAGCCGCCGTCCCGGTCGATGTAGGCCGCTTCCGTTGCCGGGCTGGAACTCATCGTGACGCCGCCAACCCACTCGATCCAGAAGCGGCTATAGACCTCGGACGGATCGCGGGTCAGCTCGGCGTCGCGGTACGGACGGAGCGAGCCCGCCGCCTGGTCGGATAGGACGTTGCTGATCGTCAGGGTGGAGTCGCGCACAGCCGCGTCCGGCTGGTCCCAGAAGAGCGATGTCTCGCCGCTCGCGTGGTCCCGGTAGATGTACCAGTTCTTCGACGAGGACGCCATGCTCGCGAGCACTTCGCCGGTGTATTGGCGCCGGAAGTCGGCCTCGTCGTACGACTGCCCGCCCGACGTATCCACGAGCCCGTTGTCGTAGATGAGCCCGGCCATGCACTCGGACGCGAGCAGGGCTGTCATCCGCGTCGTCTCGGACTCATACGGGCGCTTCGCGTCGGCCGTCGTCCACGCCTTTAGCCCCGCCGCCGTGTTCAGGTCGACGATGTCCATGGTGATGAGCCGGGCGTCCTCGGTGCGGAACGAGTCGCGACCGCGGGCGTATGTCCGGATCCCGACGTAGCCGGACCAGACGCGCGGCTGCGTGACGCACTCGTCTTCCTCGACGTACGCCGACCGCCAGCCGTCGAACGTCAGGGAGCCGTCGGGATCGTCGATGAGGATCTGCCCCGCGCCGACCTCGCCGTGGTCGGCCATTGTGAGCAGGCTGCCGATGCCGTCGGCCACTTGGACGGCATACGTCCGGTCGACCCCGTCGATGGTGATCCAGAGGCTCATACCGGCTGGTTCTTCTGGTAGAGGTTGAAGATGCGGGCGCTCGTCGTGACGCCGCGGTACGAGACATTCGCCTGGACCGTGACCGGGACGTTGACGCGCACGTCCCATTTCTTGCCGCGGATGGCCTCCGCGGTGTTCTGCGCCGCCGTCTTGACGCCATCCATCTTCTCGCCGACCCGGGAGAGCGTCGCCTTGATAGCCTCGGACTTCGCGATCTGGCGATTGCTGTCGGCTCGCTCGGAGGTCGCGAGCGCGACGAGGGCCGCCCGCTGCTTCTGGTTCGCGTCCTTCGTCGCCTGGCTGATGGCGATCATCTGGTCCTGCTTGGACGACTGCTTCGTCCAGCCGGTTTTCGACTGGTCGAGCGCCGCCTGGAGCAGCCGCTTGCTCTCCTCGAGGTCCGCGACTTGCTTACCAAAGAGCGCCCGGGCGATTGGGTCATCGCCCTTCCCGATGAGCTTCCCGATGCCGGTGTCGACCGCGGCGAGCGCATTCTGGAGCAACGCCGTATTGCCCCTGTTCTCGGTGATCGTCTTCTTCGTGAGGTCGACAAGGTCGCTGCTCTGCTTGTCGAGCCCGGGGTCGAGGACCAGCGACTTGAAACCGACGACGATGCCGGCCGCGAGGGCCGTCAGCCCGGCCGCCGGGATGACGAACGACGCGACCGTGGCGAGCCTGCCGGCCCCTGCCGCCGCCCCGCCGCCCGGGATGCCGCCAGCGCCGTTGACGATGCCAGCGTTGATATTCACGACGCCGGCATTCATCCCGAGCACGCCCTTGACGAGTCCCTTGCCGAGCTCGCCGACGATCCCGCCGAGGGCGCCGCCGGTGAGCTTGTTCAGGCCCCAGCCCGTGAGGACCGCCGTCTGGACCCACGGCGGTAGCTTCGTAAAGAAGTCGAGCGCCGCCTTCGCGCCTTGCCCCGCGAGCTTCATCGCGTCGGCGATGCTGCCCCACGGGATGTTCTTGGCGGTCTCCAATATGTCGTCGAATGCGCCAGCGAGTTCATTGCCGAAGTCCTCGATGGCCTTGAGCGTGCCCGGCTCGGCCAGCTTCCTGCTGAGCCAGTCGGCCACCTTGCGGATGACCGGCAGGAAACCGCGGGCGAGTGCCTGCTGCGCATCCTCCACCGCGTCCTGGAAGCGGCGCATGTCGGCGCCGAAGCCCTTGCCGGCCGCCTCGCCGGCCTTGCCGAACTCCCTCTCCAGCTCGGCGAGGATGATCTTCTGCGCGCCGAGGAGATCACCGCTCTCCTGCAGCGCCTTGATCTGGTCCTTCTGCTCCTTCGTGAACGAGACGCCGACGCGGGTCAGCGCGGTCAGGCCCTTCGTCGGATCGTTGAGCGCCTTGCCGAGCTGGATGGCGGTCGCTTTCAGGTCGACAGCCGCGACGTCGCCCTGCGCCATCGCGATCGCCAAGTCGTTCGTGAGCTTGAGCGTCTGCGGGAAGATGTCCTCGTTGATATTCGTGAAGGTGAGGAGGATCCCGGCGCCGCCCTCGATGACCTTGTCGTCCACCGTCGTCAGGCTCTCCAGCGCCTGCGACATATCGCGGACCTGGCCGGCCGTCACCCCGGCCGCGCCGCCGGTCGACTCGATGACGCCCTTCGTCGCGTTCGTGACGCGCTCGAGCTCGTCGAGCGACTTGATGCCGGCATAGACCTGGGTCGCGAGCAGACCGCCAGCGACGAGCCCGATCGTCTTGAGGTTGTTCGCAGCGCTGGCGACGCCCCGCTGCGCGATCGTGCCGATCTTGCCGAGCCGCGTCTCGAAGTGCCCGAGGCTCTTCTCGGCCGATTGCAGGCCCTTGCTGAACTGATCCTTGAGGGTCAGTGAGGCGACGAGTTGCGCGGTATCAGCGGCCACCGAGCGCCCTCCTCGTCCGGCTGACCTGGGCATCCTGTTCGCGGCCGGTGCGTCGGATCATCGTGCCGACCTCCGTTTCCGCTAGGTATTGGAGCCGCCAGCGAGCAACGGCGAAGTCGTCGCGGTGCCGTCCGTCGGGGTACTCGTGGTCGAGGATGGCGAGGATGGCTTCGGGCGCTTCGTCCGCGAGCGAGTCGTGACTGATGTCGATGGCTCGGTCGGCCCAGTCGGCGAGGACTCGGCAACCCCCAGTATCAAAGGGAGCACCACCGCCTGATAGACGTCGTCGGCCGCGGTGGCGACGGTGGCGGCCTCGGTGAGATGCGTGAGCAGTCGCTCACGGATGTTGCTGCGTGACGGCTCGAGCGGCTTGCCCTTCTCGTCGCGCAGCGTCCATGCCGTGATGCCGTAGATGAGGTAAGCCTCGGTGAGCGCGGCGAGCATCTCGGCCCCGTTGCCGGGGTCGTTCGCGAGCACGAGCGCGGCCGAGTTGCGGACGGCGATCGCTGACCGGAAGTCGAGCGTGTCCGCGAGCGTCACGGTGTCCGTCTCGTGATGCCCGCACACGCACGGGATCACGACGTTCATGAGTCGAGTTCGGTGGCCGTCAGGGTATTGACGACGGACGTCTCGAAGACGCCGTTGAGGTCGTCGGGATCGTAGAATGCATGAGCGGTCAGGACGACGACGCTGTTCCCGCCGACCTCGCCCTCGGTCCGGGTGTACCAGCGGGCCGGCATGTCGAAGGTCCAGCTGTACGCGACCGCCGTCTCGGCCTCGACGGTGCTCGTGAAGGTGAGCCGAATGTAGCGGTTCGTCGCCGCGTCGCTCATCCAGGCGTCGGACTCCGACCCGGTGCCGACCGTGTCATCCGTCTTGGCGAACGTGCACTCCAGCTCGATCGAGCGGGCGCCGCGGCCGTAGTCGTCAATATCAAAGCTCTGGTCACCATTGGCGTATCGCTTGAGGTCGATCTCCTGCGACACGCGCAGCGCGAAGGTGTGCAGCGCGTTGCTGACCTGGCCGGCCGCCAGCCCCGCGACCGATGAGGCGATGTAGAGCGCGCCGTCCTTGAGGTAGACCACTGCGTCGTCCGTCGCCACGTCGAGGCCCGCAGTCGGGACCGAGCCGTCGACCGGGAAGTCCGTCGATCCGGTCGATGCCGCAGAGCCATACCGCCAGGTCATCGACGCCGAGAGCGCGCCGAGTCCTTCGGGGCCGGTGATCTCGAAGCCCTCGAGGATGCCGTCGCCGAGCTGGAACCAGTCGGTCAGGACGTCATCGCCGAATTCGTAGGTGAAGGCGTCGATGTCGTCGACCGTGGTGCTGGCCGGCGAGTATGCCCACGTCTTCGCAGTTCCGCCGCCGGTCGGGCTGACGTCGCCGCCGAAGAACGCCGACAGGATGAGCGGGAGGTCGTTGTAGTTGAGGACCGGCGCCGTCAGGCTCGCGGTCGCCTCGATCGCACCGTGGTACGGCGCGGCGACCGGATCCAGCGACCCGGTATCGACGTCGGGATCGGTCCATGCCTCATCCACGACGGGCGTACCGCTGAATGGATAGGCGCGCGATGCGGCGGTCTTGTTGCCGAGCGCGTCCTGGCGACCGAACTGATGCTTGCGGAGTCGGACTAGACCCTGTACCGGCATGTCATTCCCTTTCTTGGCGATGGTGCGCCCCTACCGTCCGGGGCTTGGACAACGGGAAGTGTCAGTCGGTCGCGGTGCCCTCCATGATGATGCGGGTCGCGTAGTAGTTCTGCTGCTTCTCGGGCGCGAGCCAGTCGGGGACGTAGTTGGGGATGTCGTCGAGCGACCGCGGCCCGATCAGCGTGTTCGCCCCGGCGGCGTGGTATTGCGTGCGGACGTAGGCATGGAAGGCATCGACGAAGGCGTCGCGCTGGTCCACGGCCTCGCCCGAGTCGAACAGGCCCCAGATGCAGATGATCTCGACGAGCGGCGTGTGCTGGAAGAGCATGTCCGCGAACGTCGTCGTCTCATCGCTCATCGCCTCGACGAACGCCGTCGGCGTGTAGATCGAGAGCGGACGCGCCCGGTACGTCTGCAACGGCACGTTCGCGTTGCCCGCGACGGTGTCGAGGAGCGTGATGGCCGCGGCGCGGTAGCTCGCCTGCGTCATGCTGCGTCGTTCCAGAGCTTCGTCAGTTGGCCGAGGACATCGGTCTTTTCGAAGGCTCGCTCGGCCTGCTCCTCGCGGAAGTGACGGCCGCGGATGCCGCGGACGCGAGCCTTGCGGGCGAAGACCGTGTTCCCGCCGACGGCGAACTTGAGCGCCTGCATGCGCCTCGGTGCTACATCGTGCGGCTTCGTCCCCTGATCGAGAAACCGGATGATGTAGAGCCGCTTGCTCTTCACCTCGGCACGCTTCGTCGTGACCCGCCCGCGCTGGACGGACCGGCGGGTCTTGCCGGTCGGGATCTGGGGCCGGATGAGCATGACGGCCTCGTCACGCCACGTCCGGCCGACCGGCTTCCAGACCTTGCGCATCGCGCGCAGCCTGGCCCGCATCTCCTTCGCGCCGACGAGGGTGCTCACTTAGGTCGCCGTCTCACCTTCGGCGGCCGGTTTCGGCTCAGTCGCTTGTCCGCCGGTGTTCCCTTGCTCGGCTTGCCGCCCACGCTTCTCCTTCGGCGCTTTGGCCGCCTCGCGGGCAGCGATCGCCCGTCGGGTCTTCTCACTCATGCCGTGCCGAACCTCTTGCGCTGTCCCTTGAGCAGATGGCGGGACTTCTTCGGCGCCCCGTCGCCCTGCATCCCGTACTCGATCGCGCGCTCCAGGGCTGACTGGGCGAGGGCGTCATCGGGGGTATCGACGCCCTCGACCCAGTCGCCTACCGCCTGCTTCGTCTCGGCGATCGAAGCAGCGAGCACGCGGGCAAGCTGCGTGTCCCAGTCGTTCGACGTGACGTCGAGCCGGGCTTTCAGCTCACTGACGGTAGGCCACGTCGCCATGATCTAGCTGGCGACGTTGTAGACGGTGAATGCGGCCGGATACCAGGGGCAGAACCAGAGCATCCCGACGAGCGCGACGTCGCGACCCGCCTTGCTCGGGACGTCCACCTGGAGCGTGTAGGTGCCGTCCTCGGCCCAGGCGAACCCTGCCGACGGACCGACGATGGCGAACGCGCCGTGCGCGTCGAGTGCCGGGGTATGGACGGCCCGGAGACCGCTGATCGTGCCCTGCGCCCCACCGCCGGCGGTGATGTTGCTCGTGAGGCTGGAGTAGAGCGGCATGTTCGTGCCGTCGGCCTTGGCGTCGATGAACTCGCTGATCGCGTCCGTCGAGAGCCAGATCGTGTCGGGTGCGCGCTTCATGGCGTCGTAGCTGGCGACGAATGCCGCGCCGAGGGCAAGGTCGTTCGGATCCAGCGCGTCGGCCGCGCCGATGCCGCCGGTCGCGTCGAGCAGTGCGCGGACCGCCTCGACGTCACAGTCGATCGCGTACGCCTCCGCGAGCAGCTGGAGCCACAGCTCGAGGAAGCTGCGGTCGCTGCGCTTCAAGAGCTGGATGGAGAGATCGCCGACGCCGCCCTTCGTCACCGCGTCGAAGGTGACGGTCGTGATGTTCGTCTCCTGCGAGGAGAGCTCGGTCTTCTCTGTCGCCTGGACGTCGACCGTCGGGCGCTGCGTGATCTTCGGGACGACGAGCGACGTGCCCGAGGATGGCGTGTTGAGGCGCCGGGTCGAGGTCATAAACGGGCGAACCGGGTCGATGACGCCGATCAGCTCGGTGAGGTAGGCATCCGGCACGACGCCGGCATTGTCGGTCGTGATGACGTCAGCGACCGTCCGCATCTGCGCGTCGGGGATGCGCTCGCCGGTCAGGAGCCGGAGCGATGTCGCGACCCAGTCGCCCAGGCTGACGTTCGGCTTCGTCTCAGGAGTCGGGACGTTGAATGCGGCGCGGGTGCGCTCGTCGATCGCTTCCATGCGTGCGACGACCGCGTCGATCATCGCCTTCTGGTCGGCCTTGTCGGAGCGAAGCTCTTCGATGAGCGGGGCGAAGTCGACCGTCGGGGCCGGCACCGGCTCGACCTTCGGCTCGACCTTCGGGGTCTCGTCTGCCACGGGAGCATCTCCTTCTGAACGAACGTTGACGATCTCGGCGCCCTTGAACGCCGGTCGATAGGTCGGGGATACGGCTTCCAGCCGGACCCGCTGCTGGACGCGATGGCGCCGGCCGTTGCGGGTCGCGATCGTGGTGCCGCCAGGAAGCTCGGCGAACTCGACGGAGACCCCGCGGGTGATGCCGTCAAGCGCGAGCGCGATGACCTCGTCGCCCTTCTGGGTGTTCGCCACCCTAAAGGTCATGTATGCGCCATCCTCGCGGTCCTCGAGGTCGATCCCGCGTCCGACCGGATGGCGGGCGAGGACCGGCGTGCCGTCGTGGCCGAGGGCGAGGTGTCGCTCGTGCTCCGGTCCGACGAGGAGGACGGAGCTGGGATCGGTGTCGGCGAAGGCGCCGCGGGCGAACTCCTCGGTCCCGCCGAGGGACGGGATGACGGTGCCCCAGGGCATGATCCGCACGTCCAGCTCGCGCTTCGCGGCGTCTCGGACCTGGATGACCTCGTCGAGTTCGACGGTGAACGTATCGGTGCGGACGTTCTCGTCATCCGCCATAGAAACGACCTCCTACGCTGCGCTTGTGGGCACATGCGCGGAGGCCACCTTCCCGGCTGGCTACTAGAGCACGGCGCCGGTCCCTATTCGTCTGTCGGCATGATACGCCGCGGTGTCAATCAGAGATGGAGCCCCGGACGGCGATGACCGAGACGATCGAGCCGGTCATCGCGTCGGATGCGATGTCGGCCGTGATACCTGCGGCAGCTGCGATCGTGCCGGAGACGACCGGCTTGGAGACGATGCTGCTCGTCGGGGCGGCCGCGATCGTGACCGATGGCGCGACGCCCACGAGCACGAGGCCGGCGGCCGTCGGGACGTACGCGGCGATCGCCTCCACGTCGGGCGCGACTCCGGCGAGGACGAGTTGCGCCGGGGTAGGACGGATCGCCCCCGCCGATGCCACGTCGATGACCGGCGTGCCCATCGTGAACGCCAGTGCCGCGGCATCCGGCAGGGAGACGACCGGGAGCGCGATGGCAGGCGTGGCGCCGGCGAGGGTCAGGGCGGCCGGATCGGGGATGGCGAGCTGGTTATCCGATACGACGACGTCCGGCGTGGCGCCGGTGAGGACGAGGTCGGCCAGGGTTGGGAACGAGAATACCCCGGTGCCAACCATCGGCGTGGCGGTCGTGAGGATGAGCTCACCGGCATCCGGTAGGACCGATATCGGGAGGACGATGTCCGGCGTGGCACCGGTCAGGGTGAGCGAGGCGTCCGTCGGCCCGACGAGGACCGGCGTCAGGACGTCCGGCGTCGCCCCGGTGAGCGCCAGTCCCGCAGCATCCGGAAGGGCATACGACGCGAGCAGGACATCGGGCGTCGCGCCGGACACCGCGAGCGCAGCCGGATCCGGCAGGGCGTATGTCGCGACCACGACGTCCGGCGTGTCGCCGGTCGCCGTCAGGCTCGCGGCGGTCGGCTCGGCGCTGACGTTCGCGCTGACGGTGACGGTGGGCGTGTCGCCCGTGGCCGTGAGCGATGCTGCCGTCGGGAGCGACAGGACGTTGTCCGACACGGTGACGGTCGGGGTCGCACCCGTGGCAGAGAGCGAGGCGGCCGTCGGGAGCGACAGGATCGGCGTGAGCACGTCGGGCGTGGCGCCGGTCGCAGCCAGGCTCGCGGCGGTCGGGAGCGCCGTCTTGTTGTCGGTCTTCGTCACCGTCGGGGTGGCGCCGGTCGCGGCAAGCGAGACGGCCGTCGGGACGGCGATCTTGTTGTCGGTCTTCGTCACCGTCGGGGTGGCGCCGGTCGCCGTCAGGCTCGCGGCGGAAGGGACGGCGACCTTCGGGTCGGCCGTGAACTCCTTGACGGCGATCGCCGCGACCGCCGCATCATCGCTCGACTGGGTGAACGTGAACGCCTGCGAGGCGCCGGTGTTGATGACCGAGATGCGCCCGATCCGGCTGACGAAGTTGCCGAAGTCCTGCTCGATGGCCGTCGACCAGTTCGTCGGGTTCGCGGTGATCGAGCTGAGCGCGTTCTCGCCCGAATAGATGCCGCCGGCAATGAAGTTGGCGGACGAGTCGAGCGTCAGCGTGAAGCCGGCCGAGCTTGTGTTCGCACTGGTATAGGTGTCGCCGGTCAGGACGGTCGTGTGACCGGACGAAGAGGTAACGGTGAAGGCGCAGGCAATGTAGGCGGTCGAGCCGGAGCGCGTGATCGTGATTTCGCGGACGCCCGAAGCTGGCGCGTCGAGGAACCAGGTCGAGGTCGTGCCGTCCTCGCCCGTCGAGTGGGCCGCGGTGTACTTCCGGGCCATCGCGGTCCCGCCGGTGCCGCCGGTCGTGCCGTAGGCAACGCCGGATGTCTCATCGACGGCCCCGCCGCTGATGACGACGATGACGCCCGCGGGCGTGCCGACGGGCGTGTGGTTCCAGCTCCGGGTCCCGGTCCCGGTGGCGAGCGTGCTGGTGGCGTCGTAAGCGACGGCCACCGGTTACGCCAGGGTGAAGACGGTGCCGCCGTTGCTCCCGACCGTCAGGGTGTTGCCATTCGTCGCGGTGACGTCCGCGCCGCCCGAGTCGAGCGTCGCATAGCAGAGGATGTTGCCGCTCACCTCGTAGATCGCGGCGAACTTCGCCGTCAGATTGGCCGAGCCGGCCGTCCAGACCGGCGCCGTCGTGATGACGACGGTGACGGTCGTCGTGCCCGACTTCGTCATCGCGATCGACTCGCCGCCCGCCGTGTAGCCGGTGTTCGTCGTGCCGACCTCGCCAGTGACGCCGGCGAACGTCGTGCTACCAGAGCCGAGGTTGCTGGCGTTCGTGAAGAGCGCCATCTTGTACGAGTCGGAGTCCACGTCGAAGAGGGCGTCGAGGATGTTCGTCCGCCCCGCATTCGTGAAGGTCCAAGCGCCTGCTGCCATGTCATTCTCCCTAGATGGTCACGTCTGGAACAACGATGAAGAGCCCGCGGATGGGCGTCCTGACCTCGCCCGTGCTGGTCGTGAGCTGGACGTCGTACGGATACGCCGTCCGTCGGTCCGGTGCGGCCGAGGTATCCCCAGCGTCGAGGGTGATCCCGGCAATGCCCGTCTCGGGGTCGGGAGCGGGATCGCCATCGGGGTCGATGGTGATACCGGCCCCGAGCGTCTTGCTGACCAGCCCTTCCACCGTGAACGTCAACTCGCAGTCCGTCAGGTCGTACGGGTCGCCGTTGGGATCGACGAGCGTGACGGTAAAATCCCAGGTGTCACCCCGGACGACGGTCACGTTGTTCATGCCACGCCCTCCGTCTCGGTCTTGCATCGCTGGCAGTAGAGCGAATAGGGCCCCGGGCCGACGGATCCCAGGCGCCGGTTACAGGGTCGCATGACGCCCCCGCTCGCCCACATCGAGGAGCAGCGGACCTCGGTCTGCTGCTCCGCCCGCGCAATCGGCAGGCTCGTCGGCACCGCGGCCGGGAGCGACTGCGGCACCGGCGCGTTCTCGACGTCGCCCGGAGCGAGCCCTTCCCTGATCCGCGCCTCCTCGGCCGAGAGGATGCCGAGCGGGATGCCGACGTTGTAGACGTCATACCGGGTCTTGACGTCCGGACGCAGCAGACCGTCGATGTTGAACCGCGCGACGGTGCTCCGGGTGAGCAGGTCGCTGATCTCCTGCTCGATCGGCTCGAGGTAGCCAGGCCAGAGACAGGCCCGGACGAACTTGTCGTACTCCTGGCCGACGTTCTGGTACGTCAACGAGGCGCCCGGCTCGGTGTGGTCGAGCATCGAGGCCGGAATGCCGAACATCGTCGCGACCTCGCCGCGCTGGTAGCGGCGAGCCTCGGTGAGCTGCGCCTTCGCCGGGTCGAGCCCGAAGTCTTTCACGTCCTCGATGTCGGGACCCGACACCCGCGGGACGTTGTTGGCACCCTCCATCCACTGACGTTTGAGCGCCTTCGCCTCGTCTTCATCCAGGTCGAGGGTGCTCTTGATCCAGACCGACGGGATGCCGCCCTCCGCGAAGAAGTTCGCCGCCCAGGTCTGGCTCTCGACGCTGACCGATACGGCCGCCCCGCACAGCTGGAGCGGCCCGACGCCTCGGAGCTCCTCGGGCCAGCGGGCGAACACGACTTGGCGCACGTCGCCATTGCGCATCGGCCGACCGCGCCACTCGATCCGCGGCGTGAGCGGGTCGCGCTCGTTCGCGCTGATCGTCACCTCGCGGGCTGGCATCGGGAAGAGCGAGAGCGGCTGGTCGTCGGCATCGCGGGCGGCGATCCACCAGAACGCCTCGCCCATCGTCGCCATGTCCCAGGCGGTCTGTCGGAAGAACTCGCGCGGCGTCGAGAACGGATTGGGACGGGTGATGAGTCGCGGCGCTTCCTTCTGGGCGAGCTTCGTGCCCTCGCGAAACGCCTCGAGCGAGAGGGCGCCGACGGTGTTGCTGATGAGCGTGACGGCCCGGAACACGGCCGGGACCGATAGCGCCTCGCCGACCGACGCCGGCCGCCAGGGGTTGACGATCGTGCGCTGGATCGCGGCGAGCTGGTCGTCGAACGAGTCGGTCGTTCGTGCCTGCTCCATTGGCTCGGTGTAGGACAGGAACCGGACGATCTCGGACCAGATGCTCATCAGTAGATCCTCGGTGCAGAGAGCGGGCGGGGCATTCGCACGGCGCCGACCGCCCGGATGGCGGCGAGCGCGGCGGTGATCGGAACGTCTTCCTTCGCTTTGACGGCCATCCAGGCACCCGGACCGACGGCCTTGCGCGTGGCGTTGCCGAGGTCGACGCCGACCGCGCTGGCTCCGGTCCAGTGGAGCCTTCCAGTCTCGAGCAGATTGACGAAGCCGCCGCAGGCATTCGCGAAGTCCCGACCGTTCATCGGCACGGGCTTGCGGAAGTGCCGGGCAAGGTGCTCGTCATACGGGTCATAGACGACCTTGGACACGCGCATCCGGTTCCCGAGCGCGACGATGTCGCGGCCAGCAGCATCGAGGTCGACGGTCGGATCGCCGGTCGCGTCGGCCGCGATCGAGAGGGCGAAGCGGTCGCCGATCTGCCAGGCGAACACGGCCGAGATGCGTGTCTCCGATGCCGCGATGCCGAGCACCGGCCGGACCGGATCGCCGACCGGCTGCTCGGCAGCGGCCCAGAGTCCGGGCTGGATGATCGGCGGAGCGAGCGACTCGACCCAGCGGCAGAGATGCTCCGTCTCGAAGATCGCCATCGTTCCGCCGAGTAGGTCGGCGCGATGGTCGCGAGCAAGGTTCTCCAGCATCCCGTCCCGGTGACCGATGGCCGGGTTCGCTTCCAGCCAGCCGGCCAGGTCGTCCGTCGCTCTCTCGGGTGCGGCCGACCATTCCAGATAGGCGAGTGATGGGTCATCCATCGAGCGCCGCTTGATCGCGTTGAGGACTTCGCTCGTCGCGTCACCGGCGTTCGACAGGTAGAGGGTCTGCGGGTTCGGGCTGGCGCTCAGGGTCGGCTTCGCCGCGGCGATGACGTCGTGGTCCGTCAGCTCGCGAACCTCGTCGATGATGACGTCGTCGTTCGCCAGACCGCGGAAGCCGCTGCGGGTCGGCGCCACGATGCGATAGATACCGCCGTTGCGAAGCCTGATCTCCTCCTGACCATTGGCGAACCGCGGCTTGCTGATGAGCATCCCGCGGTCGTGTTCCCACATGATCTCGGCGATGCGGATGAAGATCTCCCGCGGTAGTCGTCGATCCTGTGCCGTGTGCGTGATCCGTCGACCCATGTGCAGCCGCCACCGGATATGCGGCACGAGGAGTTCGGTCTTGCCGTTCTGGCGCCCAACGAGGGCCGCCACCTCAGCATAGAGCCATCGGTCGTCGGGACCGAGCGCATAGATGTAGCGGTTCGCGGTGTCCTGCCAGGGCCATAGCTGGAGCCCGATGGCGGCGGCGGCTTCGTGGATCGCCCTCCACTGTGAGCGCGCAGGCGTCGGAGGAGCGATGCGCGGCTTAGGACGGCCGACCGGCTGCTTCCGGGTAGCGCGCTCAGCCAGCGCCATCGTCCGCTCGTTTCCGGCTGTAGTCGCCGACTACCGGCTGCCACCGTGGAGTGGGGAGAGAGACCTCCAAAGAAGGGGGGGTGTGGAGGCCCTGCGACTGAAAGACGGACCCAAGATGCTGTCTCGGCGCCCTACCCGTTCCCTTGCTCTGGTTACATGGCAGACACGCTGCGACGAGGTTCGCCATGTCATACCAGTCACCGCCACGAGCCACGGGGCGACGATGGTCCGCTGAGGTGGCAGGGCCACCGCAATAGTGGCACCGGCCCCCTGCCCTCCGGAGTACCTCCCGGCGTACCCTCTTCCAGCGAGCCGACCAACGGAAGTCGCTCATGTCTCGACCTCGACGATGCCGACACCGGGCCGGAAGCGAGCGAAGCGTTCTAGCCGCTCGGCGAGGAAGGGGTCGGTGGTCTCGATGTAGCCCTCGTGATCGAACACGGCACGCTTGCCATCGCCGTCCATGACCACCTGGTTGCCACTCATGCGCCGGAAGCGCATTGGCTTCTCGAGCTTCGCCCTCCCGCCCGGCACGAAGTCCCGTATGGTCATGGCATACAACTCAGCCAGTCTCGCCAGTGCCGGCTTCTCGGCATGGAACCGCTCTGCGTGCGCCTTGCCCTTCGCTGCCCATTCAGCGCGCACCTTCGGCGATGTGACCATGTCGCGCAGGACCGACTCGAGCGATGTCTCGTCGACATGGCGATACGGCAGCTCGCCCCATAGCTCGACCATGCGGCTCGTCGTCCACTCGTCGGCGCCGCTGATGACCGGAATGCCCATGCCCCACGCTTCGACGGCATTGCAACCGTAGCCGTAGGCGAGCTGGTCGAAGACGATGTCGGCCGTCGCCTTCGTCGTCATGCACTCACGCCATGTCTTGCCCTCGACCATGACGAGCTCGAGCGGCAGTCCCTCCGAGCGTAGGGTGTCGCAGGCGGCGATCAGTCGCTCGGTGCCCTTCAGGTTGCGGTTCGTCGGGGCATGGACGATACGGACCGTGTCGCTGTCTCGCTTGCGGCGCAGCTCTGCCAGGGCCGGGAGGTCGTAGGCGGTCGGCAGCCAGTGAAGGGAGTCGGTGTTCCAGCGGGTCAGGTCGATCGTGGACACGGCCACCGTCATACCGGCCTCACGAGCCCGTTTCAGCTGACGTTCGGGGTCGTTGCGGAGCAGCGAGCCGTGGTGGTGGACGAGCGCCGGCTTGCGATAGAGTCGGAAGCGCTTCCATGCCGCCGTCGAGTTGTTCAGGTGGATGATGTCGGCCCTGGCGGCGAGGATTTCGACCTCGCGCTGCGTCTTGCGTGTCCAGAGGATATCCATCGGGAAGTCGAAGTACTGTTGTGCCTTGTGGGCGCTGCGGATGATGAGCCGCCCATCCTTCTGGGCGGCGTCGGCAAGGCGACCGACGACGCCGGCCGGATCCGTCTTGCCGATGGCGAGCACACGCAAGACGTCCTCGTCCGAGCCATATCGCTCGGCAGCCCGAACATAGCGGGCGTTCTGCCCGTTCGTGTCCAGCGCAGTGCTCAGGATCAGCGCGTTCATCTCAGCGATCCCGCAACCACAGACCGACGGCCATGAGCACGAGGGCGATCATGACCAGCCACACCACGCCGGTTGCGGTATCCATCAGGGTTTCGGCACGATGTCGGTGTTGAGGCCCGACTGATACGACCGGACGGCGCGGGTCGCGCTCTCCTGACCGAAGACCCATGCCAGGGCCGAGCCGACGAAGCCGGCGAGCAGCAGGCTGAAGTCGCTGTTGGTCTCGCCTCGGGAGACGAACAGCATGGCGCCGCCGCCGATGATGACGACCGCGGCGATGGTGTACGAGAAGAGCAGCTTGATCGAGTCCGTCTGCATGTCATGCCTCCGTGACGGTCAGCGGCGCATCGCTCTTCACGGTCACGCTGTAGACCGTCGACGATGCGAGCCGCACATTGGAGATCAGGTCCGCCCCGACATATGCCACGACCAGCGCTTCGGCCGGGCCGCCGATGCTGTCATAGCGGATCGGTGCGAGCTCGGCCTTGCCGCCGATGGCCGGGATGACCGGCAGCGCGTAGAGCTGGATCCCCGTGCCGCCGGGCCACGGCGAGGCGATGATCGAGCGACGGTCCGGGTCCGCGTACAGCGCGCCGCCGCCCCGGATGTCGCACACGGCGACCGGCTTGTATCGGGTCGCGTCCATGTCCTCGTCATCCTCCTGTGGTGCTCGCCCGTGGCCGCCGAGGCTCGTCCAGTCGATGAGCCGCCCGGGACACGCCTTGTATGACGCGAAGTCGCGGTGTCCGAGTGAGCGGATGCCGGCATGGCGGTGCGCCACGTCGGCCCAAAGTCGCTCCATCGCGTCGCGTTGGCTCATGTTCGGACCCTGTGAGGCGAACCCTTCGGCCTCGACGCCGATGCTCGCGTGGTTCGGGTTCTGCCACCAGCTGCCCATCACGGCCTTGGCGGCCGTCGCGCCGTAGAACCCGTCTGAGTCGTCGCTCGTGCGGATGGAGAAGACGCGGATGGAGGAGTGCATGTGGTTCTCGAGCAGCATCTGGACGATGCGACCCGTCCGCTCGATGACGTAGTGGACGCTCACCCCGTTGGGGTTTGGACGGCTCAGATAGCCGACCGTCCCGTATCCCTCGGCCATGTGCCAGATGATCGCCCGCCGTGGCCCGGCGGCCACTCCGAGGTCATGGGCTGAGGCGACGAACGGGTACGTCACGGTCGGGGCCGGTAGAGCATGAGCGCCACGAGCCCGCCCATCGCCAGGGCACCGCGGCCCATCGACGAGACGAACGACAGCAGGATCGGATCGGCGGCGAACTCGGTGAATACGCCGCGTTGCATCGCGAAGCCGAGGGCGCTGGCGAGCGTCCCGAGCGATGCCAGCACGCCGACGGTCGGCATGACCAGCCAATGCCAGCGCCGCTCTCGCTCGTCTCGATAGGCCCAGATGGAGCGGACCAGCAGGATCGTCCAGACGATGACGGCCAGTCCACCGGTCGCGAGCGCGATGTACGGCGCCCAGGGCACCTCGACAACCTCAGTCATGGCCCGGACCTCCATCGGGCGCCCTCGAACCCGAGCAAGACGAGCATGGCCCCGAGGATGGTGCCGAGGGCGGGAATGTCATTCGGACCGTCCTCGACGACGAGCAACCAGACGACCATCGCCGTGAGGACGACGACGGCCACGCCGCGAAGTGCCCGCACCTGCGGGTCCGACCCCCATCCTCGCCCATTCGCCACCTCACGAGCGACCAAGAGGAGGACGACCGGCAGGGGGGGCGGCCGGTCGTCCGGGGAACGAGGATCGATCCACGCCCGCATGATACGCCGAGCGTGCAATGGCCAAACGGCCTACCGGTCGAAGGCGATCGCGGCGACGTACAGGCTACCGATGGCGATGGCCGCCAGGATGAGGATCCCGCCCTGGTCTCGGATCGCCGTGAGGTTGTCAGCGAGCCAGAAGAGCGCAGCGGCGATCCGGTCAGTCATGGCGCAGCCGAGCTCGGCGGTCGATCGCGCTTTCGGCGTCGGGTGGGTCCTCCTCGAGGATGTTGCGCTCAGCGTCAGGTGCCGTGGCGGCCTCCAAGGCGGCGCGGGCCTTACGAGCCTGCTCCACGAGTTCACGCCGACGCGCATATCCGCTCTCGGTTTCGTTGACGATCGGCTCTGGGTCCGCGGGCTGGGCCTCCTCGGCGGTGAGGGCGGCTGCGGCGATGGTCGGGACACAATCCTCGTCGCAGTGATGGCGACCCCACGGCGTATTGAGCCAGTGTGTCACAAGCGCCCGTGTCAGCGCATCCACGTCGAGGCGAGCGGCCTCGTCCTCGATGTCGAGGACGGCCCCAAAGAAGTCGTCATACTCGCTGATGGTTGCCAGCAGCCGCCTTCCCGCCTCGGTCCTCGGTTCACTCATGGTCGGCCTCGCGGTGGAAGGTCGAGCGGGTTGTAGACGACCTTCGCGGAGTGCCGTGCCGCCCAGCGGAGCCGCTCGTTCT
>Ga0210362_1323851_pt1 | contig 17725 bp, 17 predicted proteins | sample S625metaT_FD_159713 | JGI IMG/M metagenome (GOLD analysis project Ga0210362, IMG submission 159713) | Metatranscriptome of estuarine sediment microbial communities from the Columbia River estuary, Oregon, United States - S.625 (Metagenome... | ecosystem: Environmental > Aquatic > Marine >... | reverse complement strand
CTGCGGCCGGAAGCGGGGGCCGGCCGCCGCGCCCCGCCGGCGGCGAGCCGCTGCTGCAGGTCAGCGATCTGAAGATCCATTTTCCCATCCGCAAGGGCGTCTTCAAGAGCACCGTGGGCCAGGTCAAGGCCGTGGATGGGGTGAGCCTAGAAATCGGGGAGGGAAGAACCCTGGCGCTGGTCGGCGAGTCGGGCTGCGGCAAAACGACGGCGGGCAAGGGAATCCTGCGCCTGATCGAGCCCACCGCGGGCAATGTGCGCTTCGCCGGGGACGAGGTCACCCGCCTGCCGGCAGCGGCGCTGCGGGCCCGGCGCAGGGATTTCCAGATCGTGTTCCAGGATCCCTATTCGTCCCTCAATCCCCGCATGCGCATCGCCGAGATCATCGAAGAGGGTATGGGCGCCCTGGGCGTCCCGCGCAATGGCACTTCGCGGGGCCAGACGGTGGATTCCCTGCTGGATCAGGTGGGGCTGCGCCCGGAAGCCAAGTGGCGCTACCCCCACGAGTTTTCCGGCGGTCAGCGCCAGCGCATCGCGATCGCACGGGTGCTTGCCGTGAACCCCCGGCTGGTTATCTGCGACGAGCCCACCAGCGCCCTGGACGTTTCGGTGCAGGCCCAGATCCTGAATCTCCTGAAGGAGCTGCAATCGGAGCTTGGACTCGCCTACCTGTTCATCACGCACAACATTTCGGTGGTGGAGTACCTGGCCCATGAAGTGGCGGTCATGTACCTGGGAAGAATCGTCGAGCGGGGCACCGTGGACGAGGTGCTGACCGACCCCAAGCATCCCTATACCCGGGCACTGCTGTCCGCGGTGCCGGTCATGGACCGCCACGGCAAGCGAGAGGTGATCCGGCTTTCCGGCGACCTGCCTTCGCCCGCGAATCCTCCCGCCGGCTGCCATTTCCATCCCCGCTGCCCGCGGGCGATGACGGAATGCCGGGAGCGCTACCCGGGACCCACGCGGCTCAGCGACACGCGCGCCGTGGCCTGCCATCTTTACGGCCCATAGCGGGTCCGGGACTGATTCGACTGGAGACCACCATGCGTCAGATACTCGTTTATGGAGACTCCCTTTCCTGGGGCATCATTCCCCTCACGCGGGAGCGGCTGCCGTTCCACGCGCGATGGCCGGGAGTCATGGAGTCACAGCTGAGCGCCGCCGGGATCCCGGCGCGGGTCATCGAGGACTGCCTCAACGGACGGCGCACCGTTTGGGAGGATCCCTTCAAGCCGGGCCGCAACGGCCTGATGGGGCTCCAGCAATGCATCGAGAGCCACTCGCCCCTGGACCTGGTGATCCTCATGCTCGGGATCAACGATTTCCAGTCCATGCATCCCCACAACGCCTGGCATTCCGCCCAAGGGATCATGGTGCTGGTGACTGCCATCCGGCAGGCGCCCATTGAGCCGGGGATGCCGGTGCCCCCGGTCCTGGTGGTGGCGCCCCCGCCGGCCCAGGAGGCGCAAGGCCCCCTCGCGCCCAAGTTTCTCGGTGCCCATGAGAAATGCGCGGGTCTTGCCGCGGCTTACCGGGAAGCAGTGGAGGTTTCAGGCTGCCACTTCTTCGACGCCGGAACCGTGATCATGGCGAGCCCGCTGGACGGGGTTCACCTGGACGCGGACCAGCACCTGAAACTCGGGCAGGCCCTGGCGGAGTTTTGCCGGGTGCCGCTGGGGGCGTCCTGACCGCCGGCGACATTCCACGCCTGCGCGCCGGCCCCTCGGTCAGCGGAACCGGTTTTTCCAGTCGCGCAGCACCGCGAACACCTCGGCCGGCTCGGTGACCGGGGCGCCCGCCCGGGCGGAGGCGGACGCGGCGATCTCGGGATCAGTGCAGCGCAGGAAGGGGTTGGTGGCCAGTTCCAGGTCCAGGGTCGAGGGCAGGGTGGGTTCCCGCCGTTCCCGCAGTTGCCGCGCCGAGGCTTCCCGCTGCTCCAGGGCGCGATTCCCGGGGTTGGCCGCGCGCGCGAATCGGATGTTGGACAGGGTGTACTCGTGGGCGCAATAGACCAGGGTATCCGGCGCCAGGCTCGCGAGCTTCTGGAGGGAAGCGTAAAGCTGCTCCGGGGTTCCCTCGAAGACCCGGCCGCAACCGCAGGCGAAAAGAGTGTCGCCGCAAAACAGCATACCTTGCCCCACGTAGGCGATGTGACCCCGGGTATGCCCCGGCACGTCCAGGACCCGGAACGCGAGGCCCAGCTCCGGAATTCTCGCCTGATCTCCCTCCGCCAGGGGATGGCTCACGGTGCGGATGCCCTCTGCGCGGGGGCCGTAGACCGGAACCGGATACCGCCGCAAGAGGTCGGCATTGCCGCCCACGTGGTCACCGTGGTGGTGGGTGCAAAGAATCGCCCTCAGCTCCAGTCCCTCGGCTTCCAGCCGCGCGACCACCGGGTCCGCGTCCCCCGGATCCACCACCACCGCGTTTTCGCCGGCGCGGATCAGCCAGATGTAATTGTCGTCGAAGGCCGGGATGGGCTCCACGCGAACCATGCTATATTTTCCCAATCAACATTGGCTGACATTATAGGACCATGCAATCCCTCCGCGACTGGTTCGAGACGCCCCTGGGGCGATACCTGCTTGAAAAGGAGCAGGCTTACTTCGAAGAGGCCGTGGCGGACGTGTTCGGATTCAATGCCGTGCAGCTGGGGCTGGAGAGCATCGATTTCCTGCGGGCGAACCGCATACCCCTGCGGTTCACGGCGGGAAACGAGGTCGCGGCGACCCTGCGCGCGGACTTCCGCCACCTGCCCGTGGAAAGCAATTGCATCGATCTGGCGCTGTTGCCCCACGTGCTGGAGTTCAGCGAGGATCCCCACCAGATCCTGCGGGAAGTGCAGCGGGTGCTGCTGCCCGAAGGACAGGTCATCATCAGCGGATTCAACCCGCGCAGCCTGTGGGGGGTGCGCCGGCTGGCAACCGGCAAGCCCCGGCAATGCCCGTGGCATGGGAATTTCATCTCCCTCCCGCGGCTCAAGGACTGGCTGGCGCTCCTCGATCTGGAAGTGACCGGAGGGGGGCTCGGCTGCTACGTGCCGCCTTTCCGCCAGGAGAAATGGCTGGAGCGGGCGCAGTTCCTGGAAGCGGCGGGGGACCGCTGGTGGCCCATCTCCGGCGGCGTGTATTTCATCCGGGCAGTGAAGCGGGTCCACGGCATGCGGGTCATCAAGCCCAATTGGAACGACCGGCGTGCGGCCCGGGAGAGCCTGGCGTCCGTGGCAAGGCGCCTGAACGGCACGGCCACGGGTACCCAGCGCACCGTGTTCGTCCGCCAGCCGCGACTCCAGGACCTGCGCCGGTCCTCGGAATCCGCTGCTGTCCTGCGTTTTCCGCCGCTGGCGGGGCAGCGCCTGCCCAGGCCTGGGCGCTCCAGGGGGGAGCGTGAGCAATAAGCCGGAGGCGGTGGTGGAGATATTCACGGACGGCGCCTGCAAGGGAAATCCCGGCCCCGGCGGCTGGGGCGCGTGGCTCAAGTACGGAGAACGGGAGCGCGAGCTTTTCGGCGGCGAGCCCCACACCACCAACAACCGCATGGAGCTTACCGCCGTGATCCGGGCACTGGAGGCGCTCAAGCGCCCCGCCCGGGCGCGCATCCACACCGATTCCCAGTACGTGAAGAACGGCATCACCCTGTGGATCCGCGACTGGAAGCGGCGCGGCTGGAAGACCGCGGACCGCAAGCCCGTCAAGAACGAGGACCTGTGGCGCCGCCTCGACGAGCTGGCGGCGCGTCACGACCTGCATTGGGTATGGGTCAAGGGGCACAGCGGCCATGACGGCAACGAGCGCGCCGATGCCCTGGCAAACCGGGGCGTGGGCACCATTGCCGGCGGCGGATGAATGAAACGATGAATCAGGAGTCGGCGACCCGGCCCGTATTTCCGGGCATTGAGGCACCCTGATGCGGCAAATCGTCCTCGACACCGAGACCACCGGACTGGAGGCCAACCGCGGTCACCGCATCATCGAACTGGCGGCGGTGGAAGTCCGGGACCGCCGCATCACGGACGGCGTCTTCCACCACTATCTGAACCCGGAGCGCGAAAGCGACGCCGGGGCCCTCGCGGTTCACGGCATCAGCAACGAATCCCTGCTGGACAAGCCCAGGTTCCGGGAAGTGGCCGGGGATTTCCTTGATTTTATCGCGGGGGCGGAACTCATCATCCACAACGCGGATTTTGACGTCGCGTTCCTGGATCATGAGCTGGCGCTCGCCGAGCTGGAGCCGCTGAAGACGTATTGCGCGGGTGTCACCGACACCCTGCGCATGGCCAAGGAACTGCATCCCGGGAAACGCAACAACCTGGACGCCCTTTGCGAGCGCTATCAGGTTGACAACTCGGGACGCACCCTCCATGGCGCCCTGCTGGACGCGCGGCTGCTGGCCGAGGTCTATCTCGCCATGACCCGCGGTCAGGAGAGCCTGATGATGGAAATCGAGGAGCCCGCGGTCCGGGGCGCGGAAAGTGCCGTCGGAGCTGTGCGCCGGGCCATCCGGGTTCTGCCCGCGACTGCCGCGGAACTGGCTGCCCATGAGGCATACCTGGAAAACCTGAACAAGGAGACCCGGGGCGGCTGTGTCTGGAAACAGTCCGGCCAGGTCACGTAACCGGCTGGTCAGCTGCCGGCGCGCTCGGCCTGCTCGCGCAGCACCTTGATCTGGAACAGGGTGTTGCGCTCCTCCTCTTCGAGAGCGGACTGGATGAAGTGGATGGTGGAGCGGTAGCGGGGAATCACGTTGTACTTGAGGGCGTTGACCCGCTTCTGGGTCTTGCGCTGCTCGGCCAGCAGGCGCCACATGGCGGTTTCCAGCTCTCCGAGGTGGGCCAGCACGAGGCTTGCTTCCGAGAGTTTCTCGCGGGCATGGTCGAAGCTGGGGTCCGTCCACATCAGGCCCACCGGCGTGATGGGCAGCGGCTCGGCGCTCACCGCCGGGTATTCGACGCCGACGTTGCTGCGCGGAAGGATGTTGACCCGGAGGGTGGGCGGCAGGCCGAGGGCGGACTGCCGCAGCATCTGGCTGCCCATGCGCATCTGGGCCAGGGCCAGCCAGCGGTAGGCTTCCTCCAGCAGGCGCCGCGCTTCCGCGCGCACCTTCCGGTATTCCCCCAGCCGCTCGTAGACCAGGCGCGTCAGCAGTTCCCGCTTGCGCTCCAGCATGCCGTGGCCCTCTTCCAGGAACACCACCTGCCGCTTGAGCTGCAGCAGCGCGCTCTTGGTGGGTGGAATCTTGAGGTGCCTGCTCATCGCGCCGGCGTCCCCGATTCGGGCTGCCACTGGTGATGCAGCTTGATGTCCGCTTCGGTCACCCGCGACAGGACCTCGGGCGGCAGCATGGACAGCAGGTCCCAGGCAATGGTGAGCGTGTCGATGATGGTGCGGTCCTCCTGCTCCCCCTGGCCCACGAAGCGCTGCTCGAAGGCTTCCGCGAACTGCAGGTACTGGCGGTCGCTCTCGGAAAGCTCTTCGGCGCCGATGATGGAGGCCAGGTTGCGCACCTCCAGCGCCCGGGCGTAGGAGGCGTAGAGCTGGGCCGAGACCCGGGGATGATCCTCCCGGGTATCGTCCTTGCCGATGCCGTCCTTCATGAGGCGGGAAAGGGACGGCGGCACGTGGACCGGCGGATAGATGCCCTGGTTGTTGAGTTCCCGGGATAGCACGATCTGACCCTCGGTGATGTAGCCGGTGAGATCGGGAATCGGATGGGTGATGTCGTCGGAGGGCATGGACACCACGGGTACCATGGTGATGGAGCCGTGGCGGTCCTTGATGCGCCCGGCGCGCTCGTAAATCTCGGCGAGATCCGAATAGAGGTAGCCGGGATAACCCTTCCGCGCCGGGACGTCGCCCTTGGCGGTGGCCACCTCCCGCAGCGCCTCCGCGTAGTTGGTCATGTCCGTCATCACCACCAGGACGTGGAGATCCAGGTCGAAGGCCAGGTACTCCGCGACGGTGAGCGCGGTGCGCGGGAGGATCAGCCGCTCGATGGGCGGGTCATCCGCCAGGTTGATGAACATGACGACGTTGCCCAGCACGCCGCTGCCCTCGAAGTCCTCGTGGAAGAACCGGGCGTCGGAATAGGAAACGCCCATGGCCGCGAAGACCACCGCGAAACGCGATTCTTCGCCGATGAGCTTGGCCTGGCGCACGATCTGGGCGGCGAGCCGGTTATGGGGGAGCCCCGAGCCGGAGAAGATGGGCAGCTTCTGGCCGCGCACCAGGGAATTGAGCCCGTCGATGGTGGAAATGCCGGTCTGGATGAACTCCCGCGGATAGGCCCGGGCGGCAGGGTTCACCGGCGCGCCGCTGACGTTGCGCTTGAGGGCCGAGATGATGGCCGGTCGCTCGTCCCGGGGCTCCCCAACCCCGTTGAACACCCGCCCCAGCAGGTCCGGGGACAGGGCGATCTCGAAGGGCTCGTCCAGGAAACGGACCCAGGTCCGCTCCAGGTCCATGTCATCCGTGCCCTCGAACACCTGGATCAGGGACATCTCATCGGAGGCGCGGATCACGACGCCGTTGCGCCGGCGCCCCCGGTGGTCCCGCACCAGCACCCGGTCGCCCAGCGCCACGCCGGGCACCCCGCGCATGAACAATAGGCCGCCGCGGGCGGCGGCCGCCATCCGGTATTCCTTTTCTCTCACGATGCCTTCTCCCTGGCCTCCGCGTATTCGAAGCGCAGCGCGTCGAAGGCGCTGCGCACCTCGCCGCGGAACGTCTCCAGTCCCTCGAGCTCGTCGCTGCCGAAGGCGGACTTGATGCGCCGCACGCGGCCGAGGACGGGCACCCGCAGCAGCTGGGTGACCGGCACGCCGATGCCCAGCAGCTCCACGCCCTGGTGGTACAGGTCCAGCACCAGGGCGAGCAGCGCGAACTGCTTACGGGGCGAGCAGAAGCTGTCCTTGGGGTCAAGGGCGCTTTGCTGGAGCACCGCTTCCCTGATCAGCCCCGCGCCCTCCAGGGCCCAGCGCTGGGCCGGCGAAAGGGCTTCCGGGCCCACCAGGTTCACGATGCGGGCCAGCTGGTCTGCCTGGGCCAGCAGTCCCAGGGCCTCGCCGCGGAATTCTGCCCAGCGGGGATCCACGTTTTCGCTCCACCAGCGGGCAGCGGTGGAAACATAGCCCGAGAAGCTTTCGTTCCAGTCCACCGCGGGGTAATGGCGGGCGTCCGCCAGCTCCTTGGACAGGGCCCAGAAGGTCTGCACCATCTCCTTGGTGTGGCTGGTGACAGGCTCGGAGAAATCACCCCCGGGAGGGGATACCGCGCCGATCAGGGTTACCGATCCCCGCAGCCCCTGGGCCAGGGCCTCCACGCGGCCGGCGCGCTCATAGAACGCCGCCAGGCGCGAGGCGAGATAGGCGGGGTGCCCTTCCTCCACGGGCATCTGGCCCAGGCGTCCCGCCACCTCGCGCAGGGCTTCGGCCCAGCGGCTGGTGGAGTCGGCCACCATCACCACGTCGTAGCCCTGGTCCCGGTAGTACTCCGCGAGGGTGACGCCGACATAGATGGACGCTTCCCGCGCCACCACCGGCATGTTGGAGGTGTTTGCCACCAGGATGGTGCGCTCCATGAGCCGGCGGCCGGTGTTGGGATCCATCAGCTCCGGAAAAGTCTCCAGAATTTCCACCAGCTCGTTGCCCCGCTCGCCGCATCCCACGTAGATCACTATCTCGGCATTGGACCAGCGGGCGATCTGCTGCTGGGCCACGGTCTTGCCGGCGCCGAAGGGGCCGGGGATCGCGGCCTTGCCGCCCTTGAGCAGGGGGAAGAAGGTGTCCAGGATGCGCTGTCCCGTCACCAGGGGCGCGATGGCATGGTCGCGACGGGCGTAGGGGCGGGGCGTGCGCACCGGCCACCGGTGGTACATGGACAGCTTGCGGATGTGACCGCCCCGATCCCGCAGGCGGGCGATGGCGTGCTCCACCGTGTAGTCTCCCTCCGGCACCAGATCCAGCAACTGGCCCCGGGTGTCGGGCGGCGCGATGACCTTGTGCATGATGCTCGGCGTCTCCTGCACCGTCCCCAGCACCTGGCCGCCGGAAATGTGGGCGTCGTGACCGAGTCCGGGGGAGGGCACGAAATGCCACTTCCTTTCCCGGTTCAGGGAGGCGACGGTGAGGCCCCGGGCCACGTGGTCGCCGCTGGACTCGAAAATGGCGGAAAGCGGCCGCTGCACCCCGTCGAAAATGGTTCCCAGCAATCCCGGCCCGAGTTCCACGGAAAGGGGATGCCCCAGGGACTCCGCGATTTCGCCTGGGCGCACCGACTCGGTGGATTCATAGACCTGGACCAGGGCCTGGTCGCCGTCGCGGCCGATGACCTCGCCCACGAGCCCGAGCTTGCCGATGCGGACCTGGCCGCCGTTGGGCACCCCGGGAAGACGCACGGTGACGATGGGGCCGTTGATGTCGACGATTTCGCCGGCTTGAGGCTTATCCATTGAACAGCGCTCCCATGTGCTCCGCCGAGGCGAAGAGCCGCTCGTTGATCGCCCGGTACATCTCGGCCTGCAGCCGCTCCATGCGGCCCTCGAAGGTGTTGTCCACCCGGATGCGCCCGTCCGCGCTCTCGATGAGAAGTCCCCCGGCGGTTTCGATGGGTTGCGGGGAAAGCGTCACGCGCTTCCCGGCACCCGCCTCCTTCACGATATCCGCCCATCGAGGTGCAAGCTGGGCCAGGTCCCGCTGGTTGACATGGGCCGTCAGTTCCTCGCGCTCGATGGCGCCGGCGCCCTGACTCAGGAGGCGCTTGAGCAGGGGAAGATAGGCGTCGTCATCCCCGGCCAGCTGGGCGAGACGGCTGTTCACGTCTTCGAGAACGGATTGCACCAGCGTCCAGCGCAGGTGATCCAGTTCCTCCTGCATCTTGATCTCGGCGGCCTGGACCCGCTGGCGGTAGAGCCTTTCGGCGCCCGCCTTGGCGGCGAGGATTTCCCGCTCTTCCCGCAGCCGCAGCATCTTGTTGGCGTCCTCCATGATCTGGCCCCGCAGGCGCTCGGCGCCGTTCAGGTATTCGTCCGCGAGGGCCTCCGCGCGGAACAGCAGCGCGGATTCCAGATCCTCGATGCGTGTGGTTTGCTGATTCACGATTCCTCCAGTGCGGATGGGCCGAGCACGCTTTTCACCACGTCCTCCACCAGCGGATGGTAGGCGCGCGGAGCCTGCAGGGGTGGAACCTCGGTCACCACAATGCGCCCGCTGTCGTCCCGCACGCGCCGGAGCCAGGGCCCGGCGCCGCGCGCCAGTCCATGCTCGATGAAAACCAGGGCTTTCTGGTCGCGCTTCCACAGGTCCGCGAGCAGCTCATCCAGCTGCGCCGGCGTGGCGTCCGGAAGGGTCTCCACGCCGATCAACGCAAATCCCTCGGTGAGGGCGGCGCTGCCCGCCACGATGATCCTGGCGCTGGCCGCGCCCTTGGAAGACGAGTCTGGCTGGGTCATGGTCATCGGGCCGCCGTAGGCTTCGCGATCACACCTTGCCCAGCATCAGTATGGAGAGCACGAGGCCGTAAATGGCGATGCCCTCCGCGAGTCCCAAGTACACCAGGCTGCGGCCGAAGGTCTCCGGCTTCTCGGCGATGGCCGCCAGGGCAGCGGCGCCCACGGGCCCCACGGCCAGGGCGGCGCCCACCGATGACAGGCCGGTCGGGATGCCGATTCCGATGAGGGCGAGGCCGAGGCCTACGGACACCTCTTTTGCGGCCTCCGCCCCGGGCGCCTGGGCCATCACTTCCTGGACCCCGAAGGCGAGCAGCCCAACCTGGGCCACCGCGAACGTGATCAGGTTGGCGCCGATGGTCCCCTTGAGCCAGCGCGGGGGAGTGACCCCCTTCTGGAGCGGGTTGAACTCCAGATAAAGCCCGAGGGCCATGACGCCCACCAGGCTTACGGTCATGAGCGCGACGAGAAAGTACATGGAAACACTCCTTTCAGGCAGGTTTTGACTTGTTGGTCCGCGACACCGGTTTCAGGGGACGGAATTCCCTGCCGTCGCCGCTGAAGAAACGGGAGAAGCCTTCGTAGTACTCGAGACGCAGAATCTGGATCGCCACGATGGCGCCCTCCAGAACCAGCACGAAAATATTGCCGATGATGACGGTTAACCAGTGTCCGGCGGTGCCCATCATGTTGGCGATGGTGAATACCGCCAGGAACAGCGCCACGTGGTTCAGGCTGAACGCGGCCACCCGCAGAAACGAGAGGGTGTTGGCGAAGTAGCCCAGCACGGTCTCGAACCCCTCGATCAGGACCACCAGGGCACGCTCTCCGAAAGGCCCGCGGTTCTCGTGCCACTTGTAGCCGAGGATGGCGGTCATGGGGACGATCAGCGCCACCAGCTCCGGCGCTCCGAAATGGCCCTGGAAAGCGTGGTAGAGGGAGTAGATGGCGCCGCCGTAGAACAGCAGGCCCGCCAGCCCCTTGCCGTCGAGCAGGGCGCCCAGTGTGTCGCCCTCGTTGATGCGGTTGATGACGGTGAGGGCCGTGGCCACGAGGATGAAACCGATGCCCCAATAGAGGGCCACCGTCAGCATGCGCACCGGGTCGTGCATGGGGGACATCCACAGGGGATGGATGAGGTGCTCCATGCCGAAGATGCTGCCGTAGAACCAGCCGAACGCCATGGAGGAGAGCCCGATGGTGAACACGAACGGACCGAATCCCCGCAGCTTGCGCCAGAAGGCGGCGCCGGTGAGGGCGATGACGGCACCCTGGCCGACGTCGCCGAACATCATCCCGAACATGAGGACAAAGGACCCGGCGAAAAGGATGGTGGGGTCGATTTCGCCGTAGCGAGGCACCCCGTAGTTGCGCACCAGGGCGGCGAAGGGCCGCAGCCAGCTGTAGTACTCCACCACCGATGGCACTCTCGAGCGCTCGGCCGATGACGGGTCCCGCAGCGTCAGGTGAAAGCGCTCGCCGATCTGCTCCCTCAGGGCGGCCTCCAGGCGCGAGACCTGGTCCCGGGGAACCCAGCCGCTGATCAGTGACAGCCCTCCGCGACCCCGCAGCGCTTCCCCCACCAGCTCCACATAGGGCTCTGCCAGGGCCAGAGTCTGGGCGGCAGCGATCAGCTTCGGCTTGGCGCCGGTGAGCATCTGCTCGGACAGGGAGCAGTGGGAAGCCACTTCCTGCTCTGTTCGTCTGAGCCGCGCCAGGAGTTCCTCGCGGACGATTTCCGGGCGGTCCCGGAACTCCTCCGGGACCTTGACGTCCTGCCAGCTTGCCGCCTGCAGCACGGGCCGGATTTCTCCCTCCCGCCCGATGGGACCGGCGGCGATGGCGTGGGCGAGGCCCTGGCTTTCCGAGAACGCGCTGACGATGTATCCGGCCAGGCTCGCCGCTTCCCTGAGCCGCCCCACGTTAGCCGCGGGCAAGGTGCCGACCTGTATGTCCAGGAATCGCTTGCCGGTCTGCTGGAGGATGGCCAGGTCGATGTCCAGTTCCGCGAACTGGTCCAGGGTGTCCAGCAGCTCGCGCACCCGCCCGCGCTCCTCTTCCATGCGGCGCTGGGTTTCCTGGCGCTGGGAGCACTCCACCCACATCCCCTTCAGCCAGTCCTCGAGCTCGGCGAGTTCCTCCTCGCTGACCTGCCGCCGGGCGGGCGGGGGCGGAATCTCGGCGGGTTCCGGGCAGCACGCCAGCAGCTTGTCCAGGTAGGCGCGGGCGCTGTTGTGCAGCTCGCGGTAATGGGCGCCCGGAAGCTCGGGAAGCATCTTTCCCAGGGCATGGGCGCTCTCGGGGTTGAAGACGCCGCAATCGGCCAGCACCAGGGCGGCCATGGGCGCGTCCTCGCGCACCACGTGCACCGTCACATGCTGCATGGGGGATGGCCGGAACATCTCCTGTCCTAGGCCGCCTGGGCTGGCGAGGCGGGCGCCAGGCCCACGGCAGAGCGAATGAGGTCATCGGAGAGCCGCAGGCGCCGGCCCTTGATGAGCGCCCGCAATGCCCGCAGTTCCCTTTCCCGAAGGAGCAGGTAGGCGATGGTCGCGGCCAGGGCCGAGGGACTGCGGCGCACGGTGATCTCGGCCTGGCGCCAGGTCTCCGCGTCGAGGATGCGCACCACGTCGTAGCTGGTCGGCGCGCCCCGGAGCATGGGGCCATAGGGCGGAGGCAGGCGCGCGATCGCGTCCTCGAAGCTGTTGAGCTGGGCAAGGGCCATGAGTTGCGCGCCGCCCAGGCGGTAGGTGTCCGGGATGAGCAGGTAATAGGACTGCGCCGGGCCCAGGTTGTAGGCGAAGCGGAAACGCAGCAGCCAGGAAAGGTTCGTCCGGTCCAGCCACATGCCCACGAGGTGCCGAACTTCCTCGTGCCCCGGCGCCTTGAGGGCCTTGACCCGCTTGGCGAGGCCGGCGAAATAGCGCCGGTCGATGGCGGCATGGATGGCGAACAGGTCGTGCTGCTCCTCGAACACCCGCCGCGCCTGGCGCGCGATGTCGGCATAAGGCGTGTTGTCGAGGCGCCGCAGCAATTCGGCCATGTCCTCGGTGCGCAGCAGCTGCTCCACCGGAAGGGCCGAGAACGGGCCCATGTCCATCAGCTCCCGGCGGATGGTTGCGGCGCTCTGGCCGGCCATCTTGCCGCTGATGATGGTCTTGAGGTTGGCCAGTTCCACCCGGTGGGTCGCATACAGCACCAGCTCCCGCGCCGCTCCCGTGAGCGGGCGCAGCAGGATCAGGTAGTCTTCCAGCAGGGCCGAAACCAGGCGCTGCTCCAGGGTGAGGCCGGCGGCGGCGTCGGCAGTGTCCAGCCCGATATCCCGCGCCACCTCGGTAAGCTCCCCGGTTTCCTCCCCGGGATGCTCCAGGAGCTGCTCCAGGCGGTCGGAGCGCAGCAGGCGGGCGGCCATCAGCGACACGCGCGTTCGCAGGTAGGCGTAGCGCGCGACGGCGGTCATTGGGCCTTGTCGGTGTCCAGGATGACGGCCAGGGCCGATTCCACCGCCGCCTGGGTCTGGGATTCGGCCAGGCCGCGCAGGTTCTTCTGGCGCTCCTCGTAGCGGCGCTTCAGCTCGGCGATGCCCTGCTGGGCGCGCTCCTCCGCCTTGCCCGAGAAGGAAGCCTGGATCTCGGGGATTCGCTCCTCGAATCGCGCCTCCGCGACCCGGGCTTCCTCGGTGGCCTCGCGGATGATCTGCTCGCGCTTGGCATTGGCCTCGGCGACGACGGCTTCCGCCCGCGTCTCGGCCTCGAGCAGGCGTTTGAGCACGTCTTCCATAGATCCCCCCTCCCAGAACCTATGGGATGTTACTTCAAGTGACGGAAACCTGAACCGTCTCCTCGCCGTCGGGGCTCATGACGTGGACAGCGCAGGCGATGCAGGGATCGAAGCTGTGGATGGTGCGCAGGATCTCCAGGGGCTGCTCGGGGTTGAGCAGAGTGGTTCCCTTCAGCGCGGCTTCGTAGGCGCCGTCCTGGCCCTTGGTGTCGCGGGGTCCGGCATTCCAGGTTGACGGGACCACGGCCTGGTAGTTGTCGATCTTGCCGTCCTTGATCACGATCCAGTGGCCCAGGGCGCCGCGGGGCGCCTCCATGAAGCCAGCCCCCTTGCATTCCCCGGGCCAGGTTGAGGGATCCCACAGTTCCTCGTTGAAGGTCCGGACATCGCCCGCCTTGATGTTGGCCATGAGCTTGTCGTACCAGCCTTGCATGGCGTCGGCGATGATCTTGCTCTCCAGGGTCCGCGCCGCGGTGCGGCCGAGGGTCGAGAACAGGCCCTGCACCGGTATGTCCAGGGTCTTGAGCGTCATGTCCACCAGCTCCTTGGCCTGCTTGTTGCCGGTGCCGTACAGCATCAGCACCCGGGCGAGGGGGCCGACTTCCATGGCGTGGCCCTTCCAGCGCGGGGACTTGAGCCAGGAATAGGCGGCATTCACGTCCAGGTTCTTGTAGGGAGGTTTCGGCCCGGAGTAATTGAGGCTGGTTTCCCCCTTGTAGGGGTGCAGTCCCTTGTCCTTGCCGACGGAGTAGTCGTACCACGAGTGGGCGACATACTCCTGGATCTGGTCGTCGGCATGGAGATCCAAGGGATGGATCTTGGACAGGTCCCGGTTGAGGATCACGCCCCGGGGAATCAGGAAGCTGTCCGGCTCCCACATGCTGGTGGCGGGGAAGTCGCCGTAGGTCATGAAGTTGCCGAGACCCTCGCCCCGGGTGGTCCAGTCCTTGTAGAAGCTGGCGATGGCGAGGGTGTCGGGAACGTACACCTGGTCCACGAAGCCGCGCATGGAGGCGATGATTTCCTGGACCTTGTCGAGACCGATGACGTTGGCCGCTGTCCCCGCGTCGCCGCCGCGGAAGGTGGGCGTCGCGCCCGGGGTCGCGCTCGGGCCCAGGGACAGGGCGCTCGGCACTCCGCCGACGATGAAGTTGGGATGCGGGTTCTTTCCGCCGAAGATGGCGTGGAGCTTGGCCACTTCCCGCTGCCAGCTGAGCGCTTCCAGGTAGTGGGCGACGGCCATCAGGTTCGCCTCCGGCGGCAGCTTGTAGAGGGGGCTGCCCCAGTAGCCGTTCCTGAAGATGCCGAGCTGGCCCTTTTCCACGAAGTCCTTGAGCCGCTTCTGGGTGTCGGAGAAATACCCCGGGGAGGACTTGGCGTAACCCGAGAGGCTCTGGGCCAGGGCCGAGGTGGCCCGGGGGTCCGCCTTCAGCGCCGACACCACGTCCACCCAGTCCAGGGCGTGCAGGTGGTAGAAATGCATGACGTGGTCGTGGACGTACTGGGCGGCGATCATCAGGTTCCGGATTAGCTCCGCGTTTTGGGGGATCCGGTACTTGAGGGCGTCCTCCACCGCCCGCACCGAGGCGATGCCGTGCACCAGGGTGCAGACGCCGCAGATGCGCTGGGCGAAGGCCCACGCGTCCCGGGGGTCCCGGCCGCGCAGGATGATCTCGATGCCGCGCACCATGGTCCCGGCGCTGGAGGCGCGCGTGATTTCGCCGGCCTCGTTGGTCTCGGCCTCGATGCGGAGGTGGCCCTCGATGCGGGTGATGGGATCGACGACGACGGTTTGTGCGGGCATTTCAGTCTTCCTCAACCAGGTTGTCGGCAACCAGCTCCAGCAGGCTGTTCATGGTCTTGTCCCACTTGAAGTGGGCCTGGCCGTCGTCGAAGGTCTGACGGCAGTTGGAGCAGGTGGTGACGGGAACTTCGGCCTCGGTGTCCTCGATCTGCTTCATCTTGAGCTGGAACACCTTGTAGCGCAGGGCGTCCGCGCGGTGGATAGTGACCACGCCTCCACCCCCGCCGCAGCACCAGTTGGTGCCGGCGCTGGGTTCCATTTCCCGGAGTTCCATGCCGAGGGCGTCGAGCACCACCCGCGGCGCCTCGACCACGCCGCCCCGGCGCACGATCTGGCAGGGGTCGTGGAAGGTGACGGACTTCCCGACCTTCTTGAGCTTGAGCTTGCCGGCCTGGATGTTCTCCGCCATGAACTCGGCGATGTGCTGCACCTTGAAGGGCAGGGGCTTGCCGTAGATGTTGGCGCCCATCCAGCGCAGGGCGCCGTAAGCATGGCCGCATTCGGGCAGGATCAGGGTCTTGGCGCCGCAGGCGACCGCGGCGCTGATGAGCTTCATGCTCATGTCCTTCTGCCAGGCGGCATTGCCGGAAAGCAATCCGAAATTGGTGGCCTCGTAGCCGTCCGCGCGGAAGGTCCAGTTCGCGCCCAGGTGCTTCATGATCCTGGCGGTGGCGACGATGGACTCCGGGTACTTCATGATCTCGATGGAGGACATGGCGCACAGGACATCGGCCTTGTCCTTATCCAGGGGGATTTCGATCTCGTGATCGTCGGCGAGCCACTCGATGCGGTCGGCGAAGACCTTGGGGGTCGCCCCCAGCGGGCTGCCTTCCCGTTCCGCGCGCTCGGCCACCGCCCACAGTTCGTGGGGCACCAAGCCGGCCTGGAACATGCCGTGGCGCGCCTGGGACACCAGGGTCGCGATGTCGATGCCCATGGGGCACATGAGGGAGCAGCGTCCGCACACGGTGCAGGAGTCGTAGATCAGTTCCTGCCACTCCTGCAGCCGCTCCACGCTCACTCTCGGCTTCAGGTTCAGCATCCGGTAGAAAATAGCGAAGGGCCCGTACTCCCGCTTGTAGGCCTGCTTGAAGGGCTCGAGCTTCCAGATGGGCGTGTACTTCGGGTTGTCGGTGGTGACGTAGAAGTGGCAGGCCTCCGCACACATGCCGCAGTGGATGCAGGACTCCATGTAGATGGCGGCGGTCCGGCCGAAGTCCTTGACGAAATTCTGCATGGCGCGCTTGACGCGCTCCTCGTCCGGCAGCTCGCCCTGCCTGTCGAAACGCACCTCGGGCTTCTTCACCGAGAAACGAGGCTTGTCGGTTTCCAGGGGATGCTTGGCGTCGATTTCGGCGGTACTCATAGGGTGGCTCCCTTACGCTCGAACTGCATGCCTTCGGACCCGCGGCTGGCGAAGATGGTGAACGCGTGCATCAGCTTGCCGAAGGGGAACCAGATCATCAGCAGTTCCACCGACAGGATGTGCAGGGCCAGCAGCGTCTGGTAGGGCGCTCCGATGTGGCTGTAGGCAAGCAGCCCGGTCACCAGGGGCGCGAAGGTCACGAACCAGCTGAAATAATCATCGAAGTTGGAAATCAGCCGCTTGACCGGGCTGATGAGCCGGTGGATCAGCACCGCGATCAGGGCCGCCACCGACACGGCTCCGAAGAAGAAGATCAGGCCTCCCGGCATGGTGGGCCAGGCGAAGCCGAAAACCTGCTTGAAGTTCAAGCCGAGCACGCCATTGAATATGTCGGTGAAGAACAGCACGTGGGGTAGGTAAAAGAACAAGGCCACCAGAAACCCGATGTGGAACACGTAACCCAGCACCTCAGTAAAAGCGGTGGCGCCGACGAATTCCTTCCGGGGCCAGGACCGCAGGAAGATAAGACGCAGGCCCTTCCAGCTTGAGCGGTTGCGGGGGTCCGAAAGATCGGCCTTCTTGCGCAGAAACAGCACCCCGGTCAGGCGCCACAGCACGCCCACCACGAAGATGGAGATGGCCCACATCAGCGCCGGGCCCCGCGCGAAATCGAGCAGTTCCATGTCATTCCCCCTTGACGATCTTGTCCTGGCGCTTGCGCGCCAGCATGGCGGACGCCACGCCCAGCGCCACGCCCGCGGCGGCGGCGGCGCCCAGGGTCTTGGCATTGCCCCAGGTGCCGGTGGCCAGGGGCTTGTAGAAGCTGCCCTTGTCCCAGAAGTCCGGCTCCGAGCAGCCAAGGCAGCCATGGCCCGACTGGATCGGGAAGCTGGTGGCGCCGTTCCATTTCACGGTGGCGCAGGCGTTGTAGGTGATGGGGCCCTTGCACCCGAGTTCATAAAGGCACCAGCCATTGCGCGCGCCCTCGTCGTCGAAGGTCTTGGCGAACTTCCCCTGGTCGTAGAACGGCCGCCGGTAGCAGCGGTCGTGGATGGTTTCCCCGTAAAACGCCTTGGGCCGGCCCCGGGGGTCCAGCTCCGGCAGCGAGCCGAAGGTGAGGTAGTGGGCCAGCACGCCAGTGATCACGGCGGGGATCGGCGGGCATCCGGGCACATTCACCACCGGCTTGTCCTTGACGATATCGGAGACCGGCACGGCGCCGGTGGGGTTTGGATTGGCTTTGGGAATGCCGCCGAAGCTGGCGCAGGAACCCACGGCAATCACCGCCGCCGCCCCCTTGGCCGATTCCCTGAGAATGTCCAGGTTGCTGTG
>Ga0210362_1336292_pt1 | contig 17761 bp, 12 predicted proteins | sample S625metaT_FD_159713 | JGI IMG/M metagenome (GOLD analysis project Ga0210362, IMG submission 159713) | Metatranscriptome of estuarine sediment microbial communities from the Columbia River estuary, Oregon, United States - S.625 (Metagenome... | ecosystem: Environmental > Aquatic > Marine >... | reverse complement strand
CGGGCCGTCCCTGGCATGGACGTTCTCGCCCTCCAACTGGGGGGCAGCGGCCAGCGCCCTTTGGGCCCGATTGGCAGCGAGGCCCGCGCTGCCGGCGCTGGCCCTGCTTGCGGCAGGCGGCCTGGTGGCCTTCCGCCGCAAGCTGCAAGGCGCGCTCTTGGCAACCGCGCCCGCGGCTGTGGGCTTCCGGAACTATCGGATCAGGCACGCCCTGGCGGCCCTCGCCATCACCGCCGCCCTCGCCCTGCCCGTCCCGATAGTCATGTGGACCGCGGGGCACCTGATCGAGGCGGCGCCCGACGGGCAGGCCTTTCCCCACGCTCTCAGCGAAGCCCTCGACAGGATCGCCCGCCTGGCGCTGGCGTTCTCCGCCTTCGCCTGGCTGCTGGACCGCGGTGGCATGGCGGTGGCCCACTCCGGATGGGCAGGGGATGTGGCCGACTTCGTGGCGCGGGCCCTGCGGAAGTTCTCGATGCTCTTCGTTCCCCTGATGCTCGTCGCCGCCGTGAACGGCCTGGACCACTCGCCGCCGGCCAACCGCGACAGCCTGGGCCGCCTGGGCTTCAACGTCGCGATGCTGGGCCTCGCGGCGTTCCTGGCCTACCTGCTGCGGCGGGACGGCCCATTGATCCGGAACCTGCTCACGCGCGCCCCGCGCTCCGTGGCGGCTCGGCTGCACGGGCTCTGGCGAGGGGGCCTGGTGGCGCTGCCCCTGGCCATGGCGGGACTCGCCATGGCCGGGTACTTCACCGCCGCCGCTTATTTTTTCGGGCGGACGATGGAGTCGGCGTTCCTGGCGCTGGGCGCCGTGATGCTCTACGGCCTGATCGCCCTCTGGGTGCGCCTGCAGCGCTACCAACTCCGCCGCCGCCAGGAGCTGGAGTCCGCCCGCCCGGCGGAGGGCAAGGCCGAAGAGGAAGCCGGCAGCGAGGTCGCGGAGGTGCGCCCGCCGGAACTCGACGTGGTGGCGCTCGGCGAGCAGACCAAGTCGCTGCTGGACCTGCTGATCACCCTGCTGCTCCTCGGGGGCCTTTGGTGGGTTTGGAAAGATGCCCTCCCATTCGTGTCTGTGGTCACCGACTACGAGCTGTGGAGCTACGCGTCCAGCGCGGATGGCGCACGGCACGGCTTCACGGTCGGCGGCCTTGCCCTGGCGCTGCTGGTGGCCGCGGTAACCGCCGTCGCCGTGCGCAACGTGGGCGCCCTCCTCGACATGGTGCTGCTGCAGCGGATCGAGATGGCGGCGGACGCGACCTACGCTATCAAGGTCGTGGCGCGGTACATCCTGGCGGGCGTGGGCATCGTGCTTGCCGCCAGAATCCTCGGCGTCGCCTGGGGAGACGTGCACTGGCTGATCGCCGCTCTGGGCGTCGGGCTTGGCTTTGGCCTGCAGGAGATCGTCGCGAACTTCGTGTCCGGCCTCATCCTGCTGGCGGAGCGCCCCATCCGCATCGGCGACGTCATCACGGTGGGCGACATGTCCGGCACGGTTGCGCGCATCCGCGCCCGAGCCACCGCGGTGGTCGACTTCGACAACAAGGAAGTCATCATCCCCAACAAGGCGTTCATCACCGAGCGCGTGGTCAACTGGACCCTTTCCAGCCGCGTGACGCGGCTGCTGCTGCCCTTCGGCGTGGCTTATCGCAGCGACATTGCCCTGGTGCAGCGGGTGGTGCTGGAGGCGGTGCGGAGCGTGCCCGATGTGCTGGAGGACCCGGCGCCGTCGGTGTTCTTCAGCGCGTTCGGGGACAGTTCCCTCGATTTCGAGATCCGGGCGTTCGTGGATTCCTTCGACAAGCGGATCCGGGTGCGCCACGAGATCAATCTCGCGGTGGAGCGCGCGCTCGGCGAGAACGGCATCGAGATCCCGTTCCCGCAGCGGGACCTGCACATAAGGTCCTCCCCAGGTCTCGCCGGCAACCCGGGAACCGGGCTGGGCCGTTGACTCCAGCGGCCCGTCGGCTCGACTGGCCCGGATGCATGGAACAATTCCCGGGAGCGGCTTCTCCGGGTATTCACTTGAGGGGGATTTCAATGAACAGGGTCGTCACCGCCATCTGGCACGAGGTTCACGAGGCGCTCCCGGCATTTGTTTTCTTTTTCGGGATCTTCCAGCTAGGTCATATCACCAGGGCACTCCTGCTAGAAGAGGCTCACGTCACCGTCGGCACCACGACCCTGGCGGCGGTCGGCGCCCTGATCGTCGCCAAGGCAGTCCTGGTGGCGGATGCCCTGCCGTTCACGAACATCTTCGCCCGGCGGCCGCTCGCTTACTCGATTGTCTGGAAATCCCTGATCTACGGGATGATCACTTTCGCTTTCCGCTACCTGGAGGAGTTGATCCCGCTTGCACGGAAATATGGCGGCGTGGGCGCCGGGCACGAACGCCTCCTTGAGGAGATTTCCTGGCCCCATTTCTGGGCGGTGCAGCTCTGGGTGGCATTCGCCCTTTTGCTCTACTGCACCGGCGCGGAACTGGCCCGCCTGCTGGGGAAGGAGCGCTTTCGCGCGATTCTGTTCGGCCGAGGGGCGGCCGGAAGGTGGCGGGCCAAGCCCGAGGATGGGGGCAGCTCCGGCGGAGCCGCGCAACGCCCGCTGATCAGGCGCACCGCCCGAGCGCCGCCCTTCCATTGAAGCGCGGCGGCATCGCGCCCGGGCATTACCGGGTGGGCGGCACCGCCAAAATCGCCTTCAGGGATCAGCCCGAATTGCGCGAGGGCGTCTTGAACAGCGCCGGAACCGTTCGCTGACCGGAATGACGCCGAGGGGGCACCGAAGCCGGCGCGGGGCGCGGCTGCTGGGTCGCCTCGGATCTCACCGCCCCCCCCGGAGCGTTGGCTGGCTCCGCGGCCCGCCTCCGCCGGGACTCGTTTTGCTCGCGCCGGTCCTGCTGCGGCCGGCCCCCCTGACCCTTGCCGGCGCGATGTTCCGGCCGGACACCGGTTGATCCGCGCCCGCCTCTTCCGCGCGGTTGCTCGTGGCGCGGGGCTCTCGGCGCCCGGGCCTCTTCCCTCGGGGCGAGGGATGCGCTGCCCGGCTCGAATCCCGGGATCACCTGCTGCTCGATCCGGCGCTTGAGCAGCCGCTCGATGTCCGCGAGCAGCGGGCGATCCTCGTGGGACACCAGGGAGATCGCCTCGCCGGTGCTGCCGGCGCGCCCGGTGCGGCCGATGCGGTGGACGTAGTCCTCGGGCACATGGGGCAGGTCAAAGTTGACCACGTGGGGCAGTTCCTCGATGTCCAGTCCGCGGGCCGCGATGTCGGTGGCCACCAGCACCCGCAATTCCCCGGCCTTGAATCCGGCCAGGGCCCGGGTGCGGGCATTCTGGCTCTTGTTGCCGTGGATGGCGTCGGCCTCGATCCCGTCGCGCACCAGCTGCTGGGCCAGGCGATTAGCGCCGTGCTTGGTGCGCGTGAACACCAGCACCTGCTGCCAGTTCCCCGAGCTCACCAGGTGCGCCAGGAGCTCGCGCTTGCGGGTCTGGTCTACGGGATGGACCCGCTGCGCCACCAGTTCCGAATCGGCGTTGCGCCGCGCCACCTGCACCATGGCCGGGTCCCGGAGCAGGGAGCCGGCAAGCGTGCGTATCTCGTCGGAGAAGGTGGCCGAGAACAACAGGTTCTGGCGCTGCTTCGGCAGCAGCGCGAGGATCTTGCGGATGTCGTGGATGAAACCCATGTCGAGCATGCGGTCCGCCTCGTCCAGCACCAGGATCTCCACGTGGGAGAGGTTGACGGTGCGCTGGCCCACGTGGTCCAGCAGGCGCCCCGGGGTCGCCACCAGGATGTCCACGCCCCGGCGCAATGCCTGGATCTGGGGGTTGATGCCGACGCCGCCATACACCAGGGTTGAGCGCAGGGTCGAGTGCTTGCCGTAGGTGCGCACGCTCTCCTCCACCTGGGCCGCCAGCTCCCGGGTTGGCGTGAGCACCAGGGCGCGCACCGCGTGCCGGCCGCCGTGGTGGTCATGGCGGGAAAGCCGCTGCAGCATCGGCAGGGTGAAGCCCGCGGTCTTGCCGGTGCCGGTCTGGGCGCCGGCCAGCACGTCGCGGCCCTCGAGAATGACGGGAATCGCCTGCGCCTGCACCGGCGTGGGAGTGGTATAGCCCTTGTCGGCGACGGCGCGCACGAGTTCGGGGGACAGGCCGAGGCCTGCGAAAGTCTGGGACAAAATAATTCTCCTGAGATCGGCCTGCCGCGGCATTACGCCAACGGAACCGGTTCAGGCAGACACAATTGGTTTTTGAAAATCGAGGGAGTCAGAGAACAACCGCGACCGGACCGTGACGCCAACCGGATGCCGCGTCAGCAAAGTCCTGGCGCGCACTATACAGGGTAACCCCGGGAAAGTCCCGCGCTATTTTCCGCCGCCCTGTTCGATCACCAGCCGCGGCAGCCAGTGCGACGCGCCATCGGTCTCGTACAGCATCCCGGGCTTGATGGGGCGCTTGCGGTCCTCTCCGGGCACCACGATGGGGTCCATGTCCACCTCGTACAGCTTTCCCTCCAGGCCCTGGGGCGTCACCTTGAGCCGGTAATAGATGCCGTCCGCCGGGTTCAGGTGCAGCGCCGCCGGCTTCTTGCGCAGGAACATCAGGGAATATTCGAGGGGGGTCAGGTCCTGCTCCGTCACCACCGGCTCCACTTCATAGGGAAACCAGCACAGGTGTTCTCTTTCCCCCGCCAGGCAGCGGAACGGGCGCATGGCGAGAAAATACTCGCCGAGATTGCCGGTGACTTCCAGTTTGAAGCGCGCCGAGCCGTCGGGCTGGGGCGTGAACGTGACCCTTCCGAACTCCACCCGTTCGCCCTGGGGATTGGCGAGCCAGATCTGCTTGGTTCCGGACAGGGGGCCGGCATGGGAAAGCGCGGCGCAAAGGAAGAAAACCGCCGCGCCCAGAAATTTCTTCTTGCCAGTAATGCCACCCATGGCCCAATCCTGCCACAGCCGGCCCTGGCAGTCTTCCCTTTCCGGGAGATCGACCTCGCCGCGAGCCGCGAGCGATAATTGGCGATGGACCGGGAAACGAGGACTCCATGCGTTACTGGCTGATGAAAAGCGAACCCGATGTCTTTTCCATCGACGACCTGGCGGCGCGCCCGCGGCAGACGGAACCCTGGACCGGGGTGCGCAATTACCAGGCGCGCAACTTCATGCGCGATGAGATGCGGGTGGGAGACAAGGCTTTCTTCTGCCACTCGAGCTGTCCCGAGCCGGGGATCGCCGGCATCGTGGAAGTCGCGCGGGCCGCCTATCCCGACGCGACCCAGTTCGACCCGAAGAGCGAGTACTACGACCCCAAGGCAACCCGGGACAACCCGCGCTGGTTGCACGTGGACGTGCGGCTGGCGAAGAAGACGCGGCTGCTGGGAATCGCGGAACTGCGCCGGCACCGGGAACTCGCGAACATGCGGGTGCTGGCCAAGGGCAACCGGCTGTCCATCACGCCGGTGGAACCGGCGGAGTGGAAGTTCATCCTGGGACTGCTGAAGGACTGACCACGCCGTCCGCGGGTACCCCCCCGAACCGGTCGGGGACTAGCGGTGGGAAAACAAGATGCACGCCCCGACCAAATGTCGTCGTCCCGACGAACGCGGGAACCCAGCGGCTTTCGGCCAACGACACTGGATTCCCGCATCGGCGGGAAAGACGGTGATGGTGTTGCGGGTGTCCGTCAGTTGAAATGCGGCAGGAAACGCCCGGTGCTGCCCTTAAGCCAGCCCCAGCTTCTGCGCCAACCCGATGCGCTGCAGCTTGCCGGTGGCGCCCTTGGGGATCTCGGGCATGAACAGGATCTTGCGCGGCACCTTGAAATCCGCCAGGCGGGTGGCGCAGAACTCGCGGATTTCCTTCTCGGTGGCGGACTTCCCCTCCCGCAGCCCCACCGCGGCGCCTACCTCCTCCCCCAGCTTGTCGTGGGGAATGGCGAAGGTCACCACCTGCTGCACCGCCGGGTGGTCCATGATCACCTCGTCCACCTCCCGCGGCGAGATCTTCTCGCCGCCGCGGTTGATGATCTCCTTCAGGCGGCCGGTGATGGACAGGTAGCCCTCGGCGTCCATCACGCCCTGGTCGCCGGTGCGGAACCAGCCGTTGGTGAAAGCTTCGGCGTTGGCCTTGGGATTGTTCTCGTAGCCCAGGGTCACGTTCCCGCCGCGGATCACGATCTCCCCGGTGCTCCCGGGCGGCAGCAGCTTCCCGTTCTCGTCCATGATGCCCACCTCGGGGCCGGCCGCGATGCCCACGGTGCCCGGCTTGCGCTCGGCCGGCGGCAGCGGGTTGCTCGCCATCTGGTGGGCGGCCTCGGTCATGCCGTAGGATTCGACGACCGGCGCGTTGAAGGTCGCCTCCAGCTCCGCGATGACCTGGGGCGGGAGCGAGGAGGAAGAGGAGCGGATGAAGCGCAGGGGGTTGGCCTTGATGATCTCCTTGTTGTGCCCGGCACGGGTGATGATGGTCTGGTGCATGGTGGGCACCGCCGTGTACCAGTTGGGCTTGCACTCCTCCATCCAGGCGAAGAACTTCAGGGCGTTGAATCCGGGGGAGCAGAACACGTAGCCGCCCGCGGAGAGCGGCGCCAGGATCCCCGCCATCAGGCCGTGGATGTGGAACAAGGGCATGATGTTGAGGCCCCGGTCCCTGGCGGTAAAGCTGACGGTCTTGACGATGTTGCGGGCCGTGGCGCAGACGTTGCGCTGGGAGAGGGGGACGATCTTGGGCCGGGAGGTGGTTCCCGAGGTGTGGAGCACCAGGGCAATGTCGTCGGCCTCCGCGTAGCCGCCTTTGGCCGGCGCCGCGGCGGGCGCGGAACCGGTATCCAGGGAGAAGCGCCCCGCTCCCTGCTGGGGCTGGGGCTTCAGGGTGACGATACGCACCCCCAGTTTCCCGGCCACCTGGACGGCGGGAGACTTGCTGCCCTCCTCCACGATCAGAGCCCGGGCGTTGAGGTCGGAGAGGTAGAACTCGAACTCGTCGGCGCGGTAGGCCGGGTTGAGGGGCGCCGACGTGGCACCGGAGGCCACCGCCAGGAACGCCGAGGCCATTTCCGGCCCGTTGGGCAGCACGATGGCCACGCGGTCGTTGCGCCCGATTCCGATCCCATTAAGAGCCGCGATGGTCTCGGACACCTGCTTGCGCAACTCCCCATAAGGAAGGTCGGGGGTCGAGGGAGCGCCCAGGGCGCTGGCTTTCTCCGCGCCAACGGCGAGCAGGTCTTCAAGGGTGGACTGGGTGGTCATGGGGGTACTTTCGCAGGATCTTGGCTTACGCTCGTTGATGGGACTGCCCGGCAGCGCCGGGCCCGGGGAGGCGGGATTTTACACGGCGGGCCTTTGTTGGGGCCAGCCGAGCTGGCACAAATCTTCTGGTATCCATCAATTTTCCCTATGGTTTAATCCCGACAGGCAAGCTAATATTTCTGGCCGACAACAACCAAGAGATTCCCGGGCACTTGCAGCCCGGTGGCGCTTAACCGACGGCCCGCTTTTCCGGATGGCCGTTTTCGCATTGCAGCAAATTCTTGAACGGGAGGAGCCCCCATGGAACAGCCTTGTCTCTCCAAATTCGGCCGCAGCCTGCTGGCCGGCATCACCCTGAGCCTTGCCCTGGCCGCTCCGGCGGTCGCCGCATGGGAGCCCACCAAGCCGGTGGAATTCATCGTTCCCGCGGGCAGCGGCGGCGGCGCCGACCAGATGGCGCGCTTCCTCCAGGGCGTCATCACCAAGCACAACCTCATGAAGCAGCCCATGGTGGTGATCAACAAGTCCGGCGGCGCCGGCGCCGAGGGTTTCCTCGACGTCAAGGGCTCCAAGGGCGAGCCCCACAAGATCATCATCACCCTTTCGAACCTGTTCACCACGCCTTTGGGCACCGGCGTCCCGTTCAACTGGAAAGACCTGACGCCGGTTTCCATGCTGGCCCTGGACCAGTTCGTGCTCTGGGTCAACGCGGAATCGCCCTACAAGACCGCCAAGGATTACCTGGACGCCGTCAAGGCCCAGCCCGACAACACCTTCAAGATGGCGGGCACGGGCTCCAAGCAGGAGGATCAGATCATCACCGTCGCCCTCCAGAAAGTCGCCGGCAAGAAATTCACCTATGTGCCCTTCAAGGGCGGCGGTGACGTTGCCGTGCAACTGGTGGGCAACCACGTGAATTCCACCGTTAACAACCCCATCGAAGCGGTGGCCCACTGGCGCGGCGGCAAACTGCGGCCCCTGTGCGTGTTCGACGACGAGCGCATGCCCTACAAGGCCAAGATCACCGAAACCGAATCGTGGAACGACATCCACTCCTGCAAGGAAGCCGGGGTTCCGGTGGATTACCTGATGCTGCGCGGCATTTTCATGGCCCCGGGCGTCACCCAGGAGCAGGTGGACTACTACGTGGACCTGTTCAAGAAAGTGCGCGCCACGCCCGACTGGAAGGAGTTCATGGAAAAGGGCGCCTTCAAGGACCAGTTCATGACCGGCAAGGAATACAACGACTGGCTCCAGAACGCGGAGAACCTGCACAAGAACCTGATGCAGGAAGCGGGCTTCATCGCCAAGTAAAGAAAGAAGGCCGCGCCATGACGGGACCCGGCGACTCCAGCCCCAGCGACCGCCATGTAACATTCCGGGCAGTTGAAGCCGGCGTGGCGGCTGCGCTGGTCATCGCGGGCGCCGTGGTGGCCATCGACAGCGAGCGGATCGGTGCCGGCTGGGGCTCGGACGGTCCCGAGGCCGGCTACTTCCCGTTTTACATAGGGATCTTCCTGACCATCGCGGGACTGTCGGTGATCCTGAACGTGATGCGGCTGTGGCGCACGCACGACCGGCCTTTCGTTACCTACAAGGATCTGGGCCAGGTGCTTGCCGTGCTGGTGCCCACGTCTATTTTTGTCGCGGCGATCTATTTCCTGGGGATCTACGTGGCCTCGGCGATCTTCATAGGCTGGTTCATGATCACCCACGGCAAATTCGGGAAGCCGCTGGTGGCGCTGATCAGCTTCGGCGTGCCCCTGGCGCTGTTCATGCTGTTTGAAAAATGGTTCCTGGTGCCGTTGCCCAAGGGGCCCCTGGAACGGATGCTGGGTTTCTGAATGACCGCGGCCAGGGGGTCCGGTCGGCCTGCCGACCGGTCCTCCCCGGCTGAATCGTCACCCGTATAAAGACCAACCCCGGCAGTGAACAAGCAGGCGTCGTGGTGGCGCCTGGAGGGAGGAGCGTCGTGGAAGATCTCAGCAATCTGATGCACGGCTTCGCCGTGGCCCTGACATGGAAAAACCTGATCTTCATGTTCGTGGGCATTATCCTCGGCGTGCTGATCGGGGTGCTGCCGGGGCTCGGGGGCGCCAACGGCGTCGCGATCCTGCTTCCCCTCACCTTCACCATGCCGCCCACGACGGCCATCATCATGCTGTCGTGCATTTACTGGGGCGCCCTGTTCGGCGGCGCCATCACCTCCATCCTGTTCAACATTCCCGGCGAGCCCTGGTCGGTGGCCACCACTTTTGACGGCTATCCGCTGGCCCAGCAAGGACGCGCCGGCGAAGCGCTGACGGCGGCATTTTCATCCTCTTTCGTGGGTGCGTTCATCGCGGTCATCGTCATCACCTTCCTGGCGCCCGTGGTGGCCAAGTTCGCCCTGCGCTTCGGTCCCGCCGAGTTCTTCGCGGTCCAGTTCCTCACCTTCGCCAGCTTCGTCGGCATGACCAAGGGATTCCCGGGCAAGACCATCGCCGCCATGATGCTGGGCTTCGCTCTGGCGGCGGTCGGGCTCGACGGCGTCACCGGGCAGCTGCGGATGACCTTCGGCACCGTGGAGCTGATGCGGGGTTTCGACTTTCTGGTGGCGGTCATCGGCCTTTTCGGCGTCGGCGAGATCCTGCTCACAATGGAAGAGGGCCTCGCCTTCAAGGGCGGCAAGGCCAAGATCAATCCCAGGGTGGTGCTGCACACCTGGGCGAAGCTGCCGAAGTACTGGCGCACCGCGCTGCGCGGCACCCTGGTGGGGTGCTGGATGGGCATCACCCCGGGCGGCGCGACGCCGGCCTCGTTCATGAGCTACGGCCTGGCCAAGCGCTTCTCCAAGGATGGCAGCAAATTCGGCACCGGCCAGCTGGAGGGCGTGGTCGCCCCCGAGACCGCGGCCCACGCGGCAGGCACCAGCGCCCTGCTGCCCATGCTGACCCTGGGCATCCCGGGCTCGCCCACGGCGGCGGTGCTCCTGGGAGGACTGCTGATCTGGGGCCTGCAGCCGGGGCCCCTGCTGTTCGTGGAGCAGAAGGATTTCGTGTGGGGCCTCATCGCCAGCATGTACCTGGGCAACATCGTCGGCCTGCTGATCGTGCTCACCACCGTTCCCTGGTGGGCGCGCATCCTCCACATCCCGTTCAGCATCATCGCCCCCATCATCCTGGTCATCTGCGCCATCGGCGCCTACACGGTGCACAACGCCATGCTGGACGTCGTCCTGATGCTGGTGTTCGGGGTGATCGGCTACCTGTTCAAGAAGCTGGAGTATCCTTTGGCGCCCCTGGTGCTGGCGCTGGTGCTGGGCGACATGGCGGAGGCGAGCTTCCGGCAGGCGATGCTGATTTCCCAGGGCAGCCTTTCCATCTTCTGGTCCAACTGGCTGGTGATCATCATCATGGGCCTGGGCCTGCTGATGCTGTTCTGGCAGACCATCGGCTGGCTGTTCGGGCTGGGGACCCGGAAATACGCCGACGATTAGCGGCGCGACGCGAGACTACTGCGCGCCTGGTTTGCTTTACCGTCCCGCGCGGAGGCCGGGCAGGATCCGTCTCTTCAGCCCGCCTTTGCGGCCTCCGCCATCCCGGCGTCTAAGAAAACACGCTGGGCGCCCCAGTTGGCGGATGAGCCGGGACGGGCTCAGGCGCGCTGGATGCTGAGCTTCCCCTTTTCGTCGGCGAGGGTTTTGGCCAGCAGCGCGGTGCAGGCATAGACCGCGTCGATGTGGGGCGCGGGGATGCCGGTCAGCGCTCCCATCTCCTTGACCGACCCCAGCAGGGCCTCCAACTCCAGGGCCCGCCCCGCCTCCACGTCCTGCAGCATGGACGTCTTGTGCCTGCCCACCGCCTCGGCGCCGGCGATGCGCTTGTCGATGGAAATGCGGAAGCGCACGCCCAGCTTTTCCGCGATGGCCTGGGCCTCCGCCATCATCGCCGCCGCCAGGGAGCGGGTCAGCGGAAACTGGCAGATGTCCACCAGGGTGGCATGAGTCAGGGCGCTCACCGGGTTGAAGGTGAGGTTGCCCCAGAGCTTGAGCCAGATCTCAGAGCGCAGGTCGGACACCACCGGCGCCTTGAAGCCGGCCCGGGTCAGAGCCTCGGAGATGCGGGCGGCACGCTCGGACTTGGACCCGTCGGGCTCTCCCAGGCTGAAGCGGTTGCCCTCGATAATCTTTACCACCCCGGGCGCGATCAGCTCGGAGGCCGGATACACCACGGAGCCGATGATGCGCTCGTTCTCGATGTTGGCGGCGATGCTGCCATCGGGATCCACCGATTTCACCGGCCGCCCCTCGAACTCGCCGCCCAGCTTGTAGAAATACCACCAGGGGATTCCGTTTTGCAGAGTGACCACCGCCGTGTCCGGCCCGAACAGGTTGCGCACGTCCCTGGCGATGGGCGGCACCTGGTGGGCTTTCATGGCCAGCAGCACCACGTCGTGGGGGCCGGCCTCGGCAATGGGCGCCGCCTTGACGGAAGACGCCACCCGTTCGCTGCCGTCCTCCTCGATGAGCTTGAACCCGTTCTTGCGAATCGCCTCCAGGTTCGCCCCGCGGGCGATGAAGGTCACGTCCTCGCCTGCCAGGGCGAGCCTGGCCCCGAGATAGCCGCCGATGGACCCGGCGCCGAAAACCGCGAATTTCATGAGTTCCCGCTCCCTGGATTACCAAAAGACTCTCTCCACCACCAAGGCACCAAGACACAAAGTTGGATGGACGAATCTTGTGTAGCCACCAATTGGCGGTGAGCGGAACACTGAGCCGTTGTTGGTGTCTTGGTGCCTTGGTGGTTCAATTTTCTATCTGTATTCATTTTGCAACACTCCGATGCCGTCGATCACCACCTCCACGGTCGTGCCCGGCTTCATGGGCATGGCGCCCAGGGACGTGCCGCAGGCGATGATGTCGCCCGGCTCCAGGGTCATGTCGCGGGAAATCCGGCTCACGATCTCAACGGGCTTGAAGATCATGTCCGCCACCGGATAGTTCTGGCGCTCCCGGCCGTTGACCAGGGTGCGCACCGTGAGCGCGGCCGGGTCGACGCCGGTGGCGATCACCGGGCCGAACACGCCGAAAGAGTCAAAGCTCTTGGCCCGGGACCATTGGGCAAAGCCCGGGTCGCGGCCGATGATCTCGAACGCGGTCACGTCGTTGACGCAGGTGTAGCCGAAGATGCATCCGGCGGCCTCCTCCACCGACACTGCCTTGCAGCGCTTCCCGATCACCACCCCCAGCTCCCCTTCGTAGAACACCCGTCCGTCGTAGGACGCCGGGGCCTGGACCGGCTGCTGATGGGCGCAATAGGAATTCGGAGCCTTGATGAACCACAGGGGGTCCGCCGGCATCGACCAGCCGTTCTTCTCCGCCGCCGCGTGGAAGTTGTTCCAGAGACCGATCAGCTTGGAAGGGGTGCACGGCGTCAGCCATTCCGCGCCGGCCAGGGGAACCGTCTCCCCGGTGGCGGTGGTGCCGCCGAAAAGGTCCCCCGAGTGGACGCTCAGATTTTCGCCATCCACGAGGCCAAACACCACCCGCCCGCCATGGCGCACCCTTGCCCAGTTCATTTGCGCTCGCCTTGAAAAGCAAAGCGGCGATTTTACCAGCGGGCCTCGGGCGCGGGGGAAACGTGGGACAATGGCGGCCCTTTCGCAGAGCGGCGGAACGCGCGCATGGAGTGGTGGCTTGCCTACCTGGCCCTCGGGGCCTTCGTCGGATTCATCGCGGGCCTGCTCGGCATCGGCGGCGGGGCCACCATCGTCCCGGTGCTCGCACTGCTGTTCGCGGCCCAGGGCTTCGAACCCGCCTACATCCAGCACCTGGCCCTGGGCACGTCCCTGGCCAGCATCGCCTTCACCGCCATCTCCAGCCTGCACGCTCACCATGTACACGGGGCGGTGGAATGGCCGGTGGTGTGGCGCATCACGCCGGGCATCGTGGCGGGAACCCTGGGCGGAGCCTTTCTCGCCAAGTTCATGTCCACCCGCTGGCTCACGCTTTTCTTCGTGGTGTTCATCACCTATATCGCGACCCAGATCCTGCTCAACATCAAGCCCAAGCCGCACCGTACCCTCCCGGGAACCGCCGGCATGAGCATCGCGGGAACGATCATCGGCGGCATTTCGGCCCTGGTGGGGATCGGCGGCGGCGCCATGTCCACGTCGTTCATGGTCTGGTGCAACATGAAGATGCACCAGGCCATCGGCACCTCGGCGGCCATCGGTTTCCCCATCGCGGTGGCGGGGGGCGTGGGCTATTTTCTGACCGGGCTCGGGGTCCAGGGACTGCCGGAGGGAAGCCTCGGATTCCTGTACCTGCCGGCCCTGGCGGGAATCGTGGTAGCGTCGGTGCTCACCGCACCTTTCGGCGCCCGGGCGACCCACAAGCTGCCGGTGCCGACGCTCAGGAAGATCTTCGCTTTCTTCCTCTACGCCCTCGCCCTGCGCATGGCGTGGGTCGTATTCGGCTAAGGATTGGCGGACTTACGGAAAATATACCTCGCGCTTCGAAGCGCCACCATCCTGAAGTCCGCTGTATGTTAGCTAATGATCCACTACGGGCGCCAAAAAGGACGCCGCGAATGCCTGATTATCGGCCGGAGCTGCCGGCCGCCTTTGCGGAATGAGCGGCAGCAATGCTATCTACTGCTGCCCCCCAGCCCTGGGCGCGGCTTGAGCGGCAGGTCTTCCTTCCTGCGAACTCACGCTACCGACCCAGAGCCGACATACGATCCTCAAGCTGGCGAATGTCCGGAGCCTGAAGTACAGCTGACATCCATGATTCTGAGATGGACTACTGCCTCCCCGGCATAGCCAGGGGCCTCCCTTTGTAGCTAGCTAGCAACAAGTAGACCAGAGCGGCCGGGGCGCCGCCGCAGGCGTTTCACCGGACGCCACGGTGCAAAATTACAGCCTGAAGTTGCAAACGCCCGACTATTTCTTGGGATCGGGTTTGGCCGGATTCGGCGGATCCGGTGGCTCCACTTTCGGTTTCCGCACCCTGGGTTTCTTCGGCTCGGGCGGCTCCGGGTCACCGCCCAGGTAGAACTCTTCACGGTTGGGCCGCTCGCCTCTATACAAAGAGGCGCCGTAGGCCGCCTGTGCGCTTGCCAATCCTTCCGGGTCGCTCTTGCGGGTCTCGCTCACCCGGCGCAGCGTCTCCTGGTCCTCCGTACCGTGCATACTCGAGTGCGCCGCGCTCGAGCCATGGATGGCCCGCGGATCGTTAGTGATTCCCATCGCCGGAATAATGTTGGACGGCTGGTTCACCGACATGCCGGCCGTACGTGCGGCCTCACGCGCGGCCTCGCCTTTCTCACCTCCGCCCTTCTTCTGCATGCCGTGGTGGGCCTGCTCACCGATACCCATTGCGCCAGCTTCCTTCTCGAATTGCGCGCGCCCCAGCGCCTCGTCGTTGTGGGAGCTGGTGCGGATGGCGCGCTCACCCTGCACGGCGTGAGTATCCTCGAGTGGCTCCGGCTCCTTCACGTGCATCTTGCCGTCGTCCTCCGGCGAAATCGGTTTGAAGGGCGGTGGCGGTCGCCGGGAGCCGGGCGGTCTGCCCGGGGGCGGCGTCTTGGCGGGAGGAGCGCCAGCCGGCAGTGCGGGCTTCGTGCTCGTGGCATCCGTGCCCTTGTCTGTCGTGCCTTTGTTATCATCACCGGTGCCGGGATCGCCGTTGACGGCTACTTTTTGTTCTTCCTGTTTCTTCTTCTCTTCTGCGTCCTCCAGCTCTTTGATCTTCTTGGCGATCTTCTCTTCGTGTTCCTGCTGCTTCTTGCGCGCTCGCTCGAGCATCTCGCGCTCGCGCTTGTTGGGAGGCCGCGGCACCTTCGCTTCGGCTTCCACCTTGCCCGCCTGCGGCGGTGCCGACGCATCCGGTGGCTTGTTCGACGCCATCACGTTCTGTGCGCCGTCCCGGCGTGAGGGCGCGCCCAGCGACTGCGGCGTGCCTTGTTTGCTGTGGCCCACGGGCTTGGCCACATCCGTCGACTTGGGGCGCGATGCCGCGGCCGGCGCCTTCGGCGGCTCGGGCGGTGGCGTGGGTGTATCGGCCTTGGCCTGCGGCGGTGGTTGATCCGGTGGAGCCGGCTCCTTCGGCTTCGGCTTGTCGCCCTCGGCCTTCTCGTCAGCCTCGCGCTGCGCCTTGCTCTTCTTTGCAAGCTTGGCCGCGCCCTTCTTGCTGTGCTCCACGAGCGCGTTCATCACCGCGTCTTCGAACTCGTCGGCCACCACCATGGCGCAGGTCTTGGCCGCGATGTGCAGGTCCTCGTCCGCATCGCTGCGCAACGCGACGATCATGCAGGCGATGATGTGCCGAATGCGCAGGCGCTCCTCGCCACCACCAAACAAGTCCCCCAACGCAGCCACCGCATTCAGACCCGGCACGATGCGCTTGCCTATCTTCTTGATGAGGTAGTTGCGGACCTTGGTCTTGACCTTGTCGAGGATGATTTCCTTGATGACTTCCTCGAGCACCTCCGTGACGAAGGCCTCCCAGTTCTCCAATTTGTAACTGGCCCGCTTGCCGACTTCCTTGACCAGGTAGGGCACCACCACATCAACGAACTCCGGGATGCGGCTCTTGATGCGGCTCCAGGTGATCTCCTGGCGCGTGTACGCGCCGGGCATGGTGACCGCGGCCACGAACGAGCCACCGGTATCCAGGTAGCTCTGCAGCGTCTTGTGGATGCGGTGCGGACCGCTGTAGCCATAACCGTATTCGGTGAACCCGCCCACCGTGCCGAACAACAGCTTGGTGATGCCGGCATCGTTGAGCCGGAACTTACCGAAGCCGTACTTCTGCACGCTCACGTAGACGCCGTCGTCGGCGGGCACGCTGCGCCGCATCTGCTCCCCAGGGCCTTCGATGAGGATGGGGTAGTCGATCATGCCCTTGCCCTCGCGCGAGAAGCGCAGGTCGAAGGGCTCGCCTTTTTTGTCAAGCACGAAGCTGATCACGCTGTGATAAAGGATGAACCCGGTGTTGCGGATCAGCGGCACGTCCGCGTAGGCCGGATCGAACTTCACGCCCGTGTGGCGCTGGATGTCGTTGAGGTTAGTGGAGCGCAGCCTCGCGATGGCCGCTTTCACCGTGGGCGTGATGCCCTTGAAGGCCGCGAGACGCTCCACGGTCCAGCGGTCGCTGTCGAACTTGCGCGCCACGGCCTCCATGGCCTTCTCGGCGGCATCCTCGTCTTCCTGGATTTCCGTCGGTGGCTCTAGCACCTCGAAGCTCTCGACAATCTCGCCCGTCTCGCCGGGTTCAGGAGCGGGCGGCGGCGCGGGCTCGTCGGCCAGCTCGGCGCGCACGCTGGTCTCCATCCACCTGGAAATCACGGCCGGAAAAAATGGCGGGATCTCCTCCACGAATCTCGGGCGGCTGGGGTAGACGGCCTTCACGTCCGGCGGCAGCTCTGGCGGGAACAGCGTGGGCTGCCACACGGGCAGCGGTGCGTCTTCCCAACTCGTGGTGACCGGAACGGATTCGCCCGTGGGCAGTTCACGAAACTCGATCCTGATCTTCGCGCGACTGAACATGACCATGGGATCGCGCACCAGCAGCGCGCCCTCGGGCGCGCGCGGCGAAACCACCTCCATCAGCTTCAGGTATTCCCAGAGCGCGATGAGCTTCTCGACCAGCTCCTGCGCCGTGACCGGGTCCTGGGTGCGCATGAGCTCGAGGTGCCACTTGAGCGCGTAGGCCAGCGCGTGCCCGATGTACTCCGGACGGGAGACGTCCAGCAGGCTCACGTGGAACGGCGGGTAGTCCGCCGGCGGCGGCAATGTCTTCGGCGCCGCGGCACGGCGATTTGCCGTGCCGCGGTTGCTGACACCGCGCGCGTCCATGGCCGGCTCGCCCATGCGCGTTCCTTACGCTTCGGGCGGTACTACGATGCCGCCGTTCATTCCCTCAACCTGGATCTTGCGCTCGATATCCGGGTCTTCGTACTCCTCGTCGAGCAGGCGCGCGGCATAACGCAGGTTCTCGAGCTCCAGCTTGCGGACCTCGGCCTGCGCCTTCTTCACGTCGATCATGCGATGCGCCAGCTTGAAGTCCTCCAGCAGTGGATGCGAGCCGGGCAGGGCTTCGATGTACAGCGAGGAGGTGGGCACGATCACTTCGTCGTTGTTGAGCCGCGGGCTGGTGACGATGCGCTTGTACTGCTCCGCAAGCTGGTTCTGCAGCGCCTGGAACTCTGCCTCGGTGAGCTCTTCCTTGAAGTGCTTCTGCAGGCAGCGCGCGTATTTCGCAAAATCCTGCGGTGTCCAACTACCCTGGTCGTCCGGATCGTGCAGACCGAGTTCGGAATCGATGTACGGCACCATCATGTAGTCCGTGAGCGGATTGGACTTGCGCAGCGGGAAGATCATGTAGTTGCCCTTGAAGCCCAGCGGATTGTCGAGATCCGCCACTTCGACCAGCGTCTGAAAATCCTGCGCCGGGTCCAGGCCCACGTTGAGCTGCACGTCGGCTAACACCTCGAGCACGATCTGCCCGGGCTTGGGAGTGATGCTCAGCGGCAGCTGG
>Ga0210362_1124304_pt1 | contig 17856 bp, 15 predicted proteins | sample S625metaT_FD_159713 | JGI IMG/M metagenome (GOLD analysis project Ga0210362, IMG submission 159713) | Metatranscriptome of estuarine sediment microbial communities from the Columbia River estuary, Oregon, United States - S.625 (Metagenome... | ecosystem: Environmental > Aquatic > Marine >... | reverse complement strand
TGAGTCCCCAGATCAGGATCGCCGTGCCGCCCATCTCAAACATGAATACCACTCCGGTGTGTTGTAAATTGGCGCGGGGTATTCTTACTTGCTTGCCGCCAAGGCCTTGGCAATCAGGGTCTGCGCTTCCTCTTGAATCTTCTTCAGATGTTCTTTCCCTCGGAAGCTTTCGGCGTAGAGTTTGTACACATCTTCGGTGCCAGACGGTCGGGCGGCGAACCAGCCTTGGTCGGTCACGACTTTCAGCCCGCCGATAGAAGCGCCGTTGCCTGGCGCGGTCGTGAGCATCGCCACGATCTTGTCGCCTGCAAGCTCGGTCGCCTTCACTTGGTTGGGGGAGAGCTTCGATAGAATGGTCTTCTGCTCGGGTGTGGCAGGCGCGTCGATTCGCTCATAGACTGGCTCGCCTAATTCTTCGGTCAGATCACGATACAGCGTGGACGGGTCTTTGCCGGTTTTGGCCATCATCTCTGCGGCCAACAGATTCATGATGATGCCGTCTTTGTCGGTGGACCAGACTGTGCCATCACGTCGTAAGAACGACGCGCCCGCGCTTTCTTCTCCGCCGAAGCCGAGCGAGCCGTCGAGCAGGCCGCTCACGAACCACTTGAAGCCCACCGGAACTTCAGCCAGTTTTCGTTTGAGCTTTGCGGCGACGCGATCGATGAGGCTGCTGCTGACCAGGGTTTTCCCGATGCCGGCGGCAGGGCTCCATCCGGGACGGTGGGAAAATAGATAGAAGATCGAGACGGCTAGGTAATGGTTCGGGTTCATCAGGCCGGCGGAGCGGGTGACGATGCCGTGCCGGTCATTGTCGGCGTCGTTGCCGAAAGCCACGTCGAAGCGGTCTTTAAGCGCGATCAGATTGGCCATGGCAAAGGGAGAGGAGCAGTCCATCCTGATTTTGCCGTCCCAGTCCAGCGGCATGAAGCGAAAGGTGGGATCGACGGTCTGATTGACGATCTCAATGTTCAGCCCATAACAGTCGGCGATCGGTTGCCAATAGGCGATCCCGGAACCACCGAGAGGGTCGATTCCGAGTCTCAGCTTGGCCGACTTGATGGCCTTCATATCGATCACGTTGCCGAGGTCGCTGACATAGGCTTCGATATAGTCGTGCTGATGCGTCGTCGAGGCGCGCCTCGCTTGATCGAGCGGCAAGCGTTTGACGCCTTGGAGGTCGGCGGCCAGGAGAGCGTTCGCGCGTTCTTCGATCCACTTGGTGACCTGCGTGTCAGCCGGCCCGCCTTGCGGCGGATTGTATTTGATGCCGCCGTCTTCCGGTGGATTGTGCGATGGGGTGATGACAATGCCGTCGGCCAAGCCGGATGTTCGACTGCTGTTGTATCGGAGGATCGCATGGGAAATGACCGGCGTTGGAGTGTAGCCGCCCTCTTGATCGATCCTGACATCCACACCGTTGGCTGCCAGGACTTCCAAGGACGAGTCACAGGCCGGTCGCGACAGCGCATGGGTATCGATGCCGAGATAGAGCGGTCCGGTGGTGGCTTGGCTGAGACGATAGTCACAGATCGCTTGGGTGATGGCCAGAAGATGCCGCTCATTGAAGCTCCGCTTCAACGACGAGCCTCGATGTCCCGATGTCCCAAAGGAGACGCGTTGCCCTTGAACTGCCGGGTCTGGTTTCTCTCCCAGATATGCTGCAAGGAGCGTTTTTAGATCGACGAGACTCGAAGCGGGCGCCGGTTGTCCTGCCAATGGATGGGTGGGCATGGCAGAGGTGTAGTCCAGAACCGGTGGAGTGTCAATAGTTGCGTGGAGACGAGGGTCTTCTTGTCGAGAAACCCCTTGTAGAACGCAGAGTTTCTAGATTTCACCCCACTCTTCCGGTAAGATGCCTACAGACTTGTGCGTATTCTGGCTTGTATTGTTCATGACGGTCCGTTGTAAACCTGTTCCAGGAAACATGTTTCGGGTTTCTGGTTTCGAGTCGCGGGTTTTCTGAACGAATTTTCAGGCAACACGAACCCCGGAACGAGAAACTCGCAACTCCGTTCCCCGGCGCGGCGGTTCGGCTGCATTTCGACTTGTATAGGCGGACGATAGCTGCAGACGTGTTGATGCGTCATGCAGGTTAAGGGGGTGGTGTGTCCCGTTTTCGGCTTGGACTCCTCGTTCTTCTCACCTGTGTGGTATTAGCCGCCGCTTTTCTGTTGTTATCCAAGAAACTGACCGGCGAAAACTATCTCAAGGAATTCGTGTTGGGCCAGCTTGAGGAGAGCCTCGGGCGAAAAATCGAGGTGCGCCATGTGAAGCTCGTGATCTTTCCCAGTATCCGCGTGGAATTATCCCAGGTCACGATTCACGATCCCCATTCAGATCAGGTCATGTTGACCGCCAAGCGAGTCGATTTGGTTCTGCGTCTGCTTCCACTCCTCCGCAAACAAATCGCAGGCAAACGGTTGCTGATCGAGGAACCGACGCTCACGCTTCGACGAAATGAAGCCGGCCATTGGAACGTGCTGGGCGGTTTGGGCGAGCAGGCGGAGACGGATCAGCACACTATGGACGCGATGGCCAGGATGCTCATGATCCGGGAGGCCAGGCTCGTCAACGGCGCGATCACTGTGGTCGATGCAGCCAGGCCGGATGGTGTTCACTCTCTCAAGCTGGAACAGGTCGATGTCACGCTCCTGATTCATCCGGAACGCGCGGTTGCGGACCTTCATGTATCGGCCACCGCTTCTGGAGCACCGGGACGGGCTGTGGTGTCGCTGGATGGGGAGGTTCGACAAGCGGAGCAACCGGTGTCGTTGACCGGCCAAACGCCAACGGCGCCGGCGATGCTGTTCCAATTTGACGGCCGTCTGAACGCCGTGGATCTCAACATTCGTGAAGCCGCCGAGTTTCTCGGTCCTCGGCCCCTTCCCGATCGTTTGCAGGGGGCGTTGACGCTTCAAAGCTCCATCCACGTCATGCCCGGAGTGGCCGGGTACGATCTGGTGCTGTCGGATATGTCGGCGCGTCTGAACGATATGGCGCTGGCAGGCAAAGCCAATCTTGCAGGTCTCATGACTTCGCAACCCACGTTCTCCGTCACGCTCAGCAGCTCGTTGGTCTCGTTGTCTCAGCTGTTGACCACTGTTCCCGCTGAGTGGATCGACCCACAGATGTCCGCGTGGCTCATCGATCGACAGGTTGATGGCAAGGTGCAGGTGATGAACGCGACTTTAACCGGAAGCGCATCGGCCGAGGCGCCGCTTTCGGTGACGGGAGAGTTTCGCATCCAGGAGGCACAGGGCTTGATCGGTCAGGATCGTGTTGTGGCAAAAGACCTTGCGGCGGTGTTGCTTGTGGAGCCGGGACGCATGCGCATCGACAACGTGACGGGGAGCTATGGCGCCATTCAGATGACGGATGGAAAGGCAGTCGTCTCCTTTCTTGAGGCGGGCCCGTGGCTTGAACTGGAGGTGACGGGTGAGATGGCGGCATCACATCTGTTGGAATTTTTAGCCCGGACGATGAAGGCGGAACGATTGACGCAGGTGGTGGCTGGGGCTCGCGATGTGGACGGCATGGCCCAGCCGACGTTCCGCCTTGTCGGCCCGCTGAACCAACCGGGGGGCATCACCTTTGCCGGAGGAGAAATTACGGTTCACTCCGTGAGCCTCACCCATGCGGCGCTGCCGGAGCGGCTGACAGGGCTGCAAGGGCGATTCATCTTGGCGGATGGATCGACACAATTCGAACAGGTGACCGGCCACCTTGGAGATATCACCGTGCAAGTCCAAGGGGCGATCACCGGTGGAGACACGAGCGCGTTTCAAGAATTGTCGGTTCGCGCGCGCGGCGATGCCGCGCATATGGCGAGTCTTGTGTCAGGAGGCGCCGCGCCGTCGAGTTCATTCGAGGGATTTATCGAGGCGGCCGTCACACTGTCCGGTTCAACTGTCACGCCTCACCTCCGTGGTGATGTGGTGTTTGATGAGTCGAAGCTCATTCTGCCGGTTTTGGGCGAAAAACCTGTCGGCGCCCCGGCAACTGTGGCATTCGAGGGTGACGTGACTAGAGCCGACGCCGTGACCGTCAACCGTATGGAGTTGATCCTGCCGTCGATCCGGATTCCGGCCAAGGGGGTGATGAGGCTCGGCGATCCCTTCGGCCTCAATGCCTCGGTTACGACCGGGGCGCTGTCCTTGTCTCGATTGCCCGAATGGATTTCAAAAGGCGGCTTCGAGGCTGGTAATATCGAGGTTTCTCTCGACGTCAAGGGGAAGGGCAAGGATTGGCATGCATGGCGAATTACCGGGTGGATGGCGCTGACGAACGGCTTAATGGCCGGAAGCGCCGACGGTCCTATCGAGGATCTCTATGCCCGCGTGAAGTTGGTGCGCAATGGCGCCGAAATTAAGCGGTTGTCGTTCAAGATCCATGACAATGACGTGGCGCTGGAGGCCACCGTCAGAAACTGGACGGCCAAGCCAGTGATTACCGGCAAGATTGAGTCGAATCAGCTGGATCTGAATTTGCTGGTTCCCAAAGGGGAACAGTCACCCATGCGGGAATTTCTTGAAAACTTGGCGGCGACGAGCCGGGTGACGATGGCCGCATCGATCGCGCGGGGCCATTACAAACATATGAAGTTCGGCGCGATGTCGGCGCGTGTGAATATTCAGGACGGGGTACTCGACATCGATCGTATTTCAGGCGAATCAGCGCACGGACACGTCGCTGGGCGGCTCGTGACCAAACTGGCAAAAACAACGCCGATAGAGATGGAAGTCTCGTTTCGCACCACCGGTGTGCCGGTCAACGATCTGTTGCGATTTACGGATGAGCATGTGAACGGCATGACGGGGGACATGCGGCTGAGCGGATCCATTCGAGGGCATGGCCGCAATCCGCATGGGGTCTATCCGTCGCTCAATGGAAAGGCCGAGGTCCTGCTGGAAAAAGGGCACATTCTCAAATCGAACGAGCGGGCAGTATGGAAAGTCATCGGTCTCTTGAATCTTCCGGCGGTCTTGCAAGGGAAAATCGATCTTGAAAAGGAGGGACTGCCCTACAATAAGATTTCCGGGACGGTCGTCATCCAGAACGGCGTGTTTCAGACGGAAAACATAATTATCGACAGTCCGATTCTCAAGATCACCGCGGCGGGCAATTACGACTTGCCGACCGATCAGCTGGATATCGTGCTGGCGCTGAGTCCATTCGGGGCCTACTCGCAATTCCTCAAGACAATTCCCCTTTTCGGGCGGATTCTCGCCGGTGAACGCAAGGGTTTGGCGACGGCGATGTTTGCCGTCAAGGGAACCGTCGAAGATCCCGAGGTCACGTACATGCCGGTGAAGTCCTTTGCATCGGGCCTTTCCGGGTTGGCCCAGCTTGCCGTCGATGTGCTGACGAATACGCTGACGCTTCCACTCGATCTGGCGACCTCGGATGAAGAGCACAAAACCCCTGGGCCGGACGGTACTCTGCCGCCTGAGCCTGCACCTGGACCCGCACAGGCAATTCCTTGACTGACGCTTGATTCTTGACCGACCCCTGTCCACATGCTAGCATCCGATCTGCCATGCTGAATATTCAGAAGTTCACGCCGTCATCGGGTCTGATGCTCACCCCGCATTGTTTTTTCTTTCGTTCATGAAACGCGCCGCCGTTTCCCAACCAGAAGTCGCCACGCTGTTCATCGCTGCAAGCGAGCAGGACTCCAATCTGTATTATGCGACGCGATTCATTGCGCCGGATTCTTTTATTTATCTGGAAATCAAAGGCGAGCGGTTGCTGGTGATGAGCGATTTGGAGATGGATCGGGCGAAGTCTCAGGCCTCGGCCGACCGAGTCTTGTCTTATTCCGAGCTTGAACAGAAGGCGAAAAAAAAAGGCGTCAAGGAACCGACGACCGTTGATATTGTGGATCTGGTATTGAAGGAGTCCAAGATCCGCCGGCTCCTGGTGCCGGCGAATTTTCCATTCATCTATGCCACCCGATTGCAGGAGCTTGGGTATAGCCTCAAGCCGAAGCGGGACCCCTTCTACGAACAGCGCGTGGTAAAGACGGCTGAAGAAGTTCGGCACATCGAGGCGGCGCAACGAGCCACGGAAGACGCGGTCGCTGCGGCTCATGCTGTCTTGCGACAGGCCACCATCAAGAACAGCGAATTATGGTTCGAAGGGGCTGTGCTGACATCCGAGCGGATCAAGAAATTGATCAACGTGAAACTGATGGAGCGGGATTGCGTGGCGCAACATACGATCGTGGCCGGGGGAGAGCAGGCTTGTGATCCTCATAACGAAGGCAGCGGGCCCTTGCCGGCGAACCGCAGCATTATTTTCGATGTATTTCCTCGTTCTGCCGTCAGCCGATATTTTGCCGATATGTCGCGCACAGTGATCAGAGGCGTCGTCAATCCGGAGCTGAAACGGCTGTATCAGATGGTGAAGGATGCTCAAGAAGAAGCGATCGAGAAGGTGAAGGATGGCGCCGACGGGATGAAGATCCATCAAGGCATCTGTACGCGCTTCGAGAAGGCAGGGTACAAGACCGGTTTGGTGAACGGACGTATGCAGGGCTATTTCCATGGTACCGGCCATGGGGTGGGGTTGGATATCCACGAATCGCCGCGTATCAGCCGTACCGGCTCCTTGCTGCAGGAGGGCCATGTCGTCACGGTCGAACCGGGCCTCTACTATCCGGGAATGGGTGCAGTCCGGATTGAAGACATGGTGCTGGTGACGAAGGACGGTTGCCGCAATCTCACCGATTTCCCCAAAGTGTTCGAGCTGGACTAGCCTATTCAATTCATGAGCCTGTCTGCAGTATGCGGCTCCAGACGATCTCTGACAATCCATCTGGGTTCACTTCCAAGAATATTTCTGAAATAATCGAATTGGTCGAGCGCGCAGGAATCATCAAAACAGTGGTGGAATTACGGCCCATCGGCAATATAAAGGGATAGCTATGACTTCCTGCACGAGGTGCAGGGTGAGGGAGAACATGGAGAATAGAAAAGACCCCCGGTTTCCCGTTCAATTCCGCAGTTCCTTCAGTTCCACCAATATTGTTTCCGGAGTCGGTGTCCTGGGAGACTTGTCTATTCGCGGCTGCAGAATCTTCAGCGCAACCCAAGTGCATCCAGGGACGGAAATCGAAATGCGCATCGACGTATCGGATGAAGAACCGCAGCTTCAGGTCAAGAAAGCAGTCGTTCGCTGGTGCCGTGACGGCTACTTTGGATTAGAGTTCGTCGACCTCACGCCGGATGGATGGGCCAGGCTTCGGCATATAGTAAAAGAGCTTGAAGCGGAACCCTACCAACGAGAGGGTCGGACTGACGCATCAGTGTAACAGGATACTGAACAGCAAGAAGGGTGACCCGGAGAGGTAATTCCTACAACAGATCGGCAACGGTACGATATGTTCTTGCAGGCATTGCGCTGATCACTGTCGTCGCCTGGAAAGATTGCAGCGCGGGGGATGAGAAGATCGTCGCGAAAGACATTCTGGAATGTTCATCGAGTATGGAGTTGCACAATGTGACGATTGAGGGGGCGGTTCGGCAGCGGGAGCGCCTATCATGTCACCGACGGCATAGATGTGCGGGATCCTCGTTGGGAAGAACTGATTGACCGAGAGCATGCCTTTCTCCGTAGCGGTGAGCCCCGCAGCCGCCAGATTGAGATCTTCGGTGTTGGCTTGCCTGCCCAGCGGCACCAACAGCTTCTCGCTCTTGAGCGAGAGGTTGTCTTTCAAGTTCATGATGACATGGGCGGCGCCGTCCCATCGAACCTCCAGTACGTGTTGTTCTCTTAGATAGCGCCCGCCTGGCGTTCGAAAAGTTCAAGGAAATGTGTCACAAGTTCATCGTTCATGAATTGGAGCGGGGAGGGCGCACGGTCGATCAGAGTGACCTGCGTCCCCAACAGCGCAAAATTCGAGGCGTACTCGCACCCGATAACGCCGCCGCCGATGATCGTCAATGAACGAGGCAGATAGATCATTGACAGCAGCGAATCACGGTCGAGAATGTATTCGTGATCGACGGGAATGTCGTTCGGGTTCCGGGCACGCGAGCCTGTGTTTAGGATAATGGCGTCGGCGGTCAATGATTGGCGGGCGCCATCGACCGTCTGTATGCCGATGGTGCGCGCGTTAAGAAAGCCGGCGCGTCCGTGAAGCAGCGAAATGCTGTTGCGTCTGAGCTGCCGGCTCATGAAGGCGTTGTGAGCAGATACGACATCTTCCAGTCGTCCGAGTAGTGTTGCAATTTGGGTGTCGGGCTTCAGGCTGAAGTCGAAGGCCGCGCCTGAGCGTTTGAGCTGGTCCAGCTGGGGCGTGCTTTCCCTCAAGGTCTTGCTGTGGATCGTTCCGCGGTAGACACAACTGCCCCCGATGCCGCGCCCGCGTTCAATGAGTGCCACGCGCTTCCCTGCCTTGGCGCCTTGGATGGCCGCTTTCTGACCGGCCCCGATCCCAATGATATCAAAGGTTGTCGGCGCGCTCGTAGGTTCATCGTGTTCACCACGGTCGGCACCGTGTCCTTGCCTGCCATGAGTTGGTCGATGTCGTTGGGATAGAGGTTCGATTCAGCGAACACCGGATGGTCACGCAGTTGCTCCTCCGGTATGTCATCCGGAGTCAGGAGGTGAGTGGCCAGTCGATCGGCGAGATAGGTGAGCATGCACTCCTGGCGGCTGGATGTGGCATGGTCGTAATCACCGTAATAATTGGATGACCTCAACGATTTGTTTGGGTAGGCCCCGCTTCTCGGCGATGAGGCATCCGACGCGCGAATCATAGCCGTCGATGACTATGCGTAACATCGGTGTGTCGGCCCGGATGCGCTGCTCATGGGCGACGGTCGCCGCCATGCGCAGGACGACGGGCTTTCCGATTCCGTGCAAGAGTCCACAGAGAAAAGCGCTTTCTACGTTCACGCGTCTGGTTCGGGTAAGGGAATTGGCGATGCGCAGCACGTGAGCGGCCAGGGCTTGGTCTTGGTGGATAAGGGAAGACAGCTTGGCTGCGTCAGCGGCCGGATCGGAAGTGAGGGCCATCACTTGGCTGGCCACTTGAGGCAGTAGCGGCAGTTCGATATTGCCGCGATCAAGTTTCGGAAGCAGTGCGTACTCAAGCTTCTCGATCGGCGTTGACGCAGTGGGACATTCAGGAGGCATCACAACTACTCCTTCTCGACTTGTCTCTGAGCTGTTCCTTTCTTGGCTGACCGTAGCTCAAAGTTGAGCGGGGCGAGTAGGGAGGAAAGGGGCTGTGCGGTGATGACTTTGTGTGGTCGCTTGACTATACTTTCCGGGTGGATCAGCAGCTCTGAGCAAAGGAGAAGGAATGATGAATAGTGCGCACAGGTCGTTGTGGGCGGTCTGCGTCGCGCTTGTCTGGATGATACCGGATCCGGGAAGGGCCGCCGACTTGTTGGTCGGCGCAGAAACAATCACCACGGAGATCAAGGAGACGGTCGAGGCGACGAAAGAGTATACGGCTCAGCAGAAAGAGGCGTTCCAACGGAAGGCTCAGGAGGAGCTGGCCTCCATTCAGAGCCAGATCAGGGCCTTGCGAGGCAAGGCGCGCAACGTGTCGGCATCGACCAGGGCGGAGCTTCAGAAGTCCATCGATGAGCTGGAGAAAAAGAAAGAGGCGGCCAAGGAGAAGCTGGATACCTTGCGGGACGCGACGGATGCAAAATGGCATGCCATGAAAACCAAGGTGGATGCCGCGCTCGACGAGATCAAAAGTTCCTATCAGAAAGCTTTGTCGCGGCTGCCGTGATGATGCTCGATAGGCGCTGCCTGTCGCTCAGGAAAGGTGTGTGCGATGAAGGTAATGAGTCTTGCGGATTGTCAGCAATTTAGCAGTGAGAAGATGAAGAAGAACAATATGTTCCAGACAGAGCGATTCTTCTGTGACGTGTATTGTTTCGAGCCTGGCCAGGAACAGAAGGGCCACGTGCATGGCGACCAGGATAAAGTCTATCTAGTCCTTGAAGGACAAGGGACGTTTCAGGTCGGAGATGAAAAACGGGTGTTGGGCGCAGGGCAAGGGACTTTGGCGTCGGCGGGCGAGGAGCATGGGGTGAAAAACCACACGGGCGAACGGCTCCGGGTCTTGGTGTTTGTCTCCCCGAATCCTGGCTAGTGGGCGTGGCTTGGCGGTGTTGGACCAGCCGAGATGCAGGATTCCATGACCTCGGCGCGGCATTGGCCATCTGATGGAATGATGTCATTGACGATGGCTTGGAAATCCGCCGCTGTTCGCTCATCTTGAATCCGGTCAATCAGGACGTGGTCATCGATGAGATTCATGTCGATGCGTATGACGCCGGGGACTTGACTGAGTCTTTGGGCAATCGACTGATGGTGCAGAGAGCAGTTCTGTCCTGAAAGCGCCAAGGCGATACGTTCGTTGGCACGCGGCTCCGCATGGAGCATTCCTGCACTTGCAAGGGCGAGCATCAGGGTTATCGCGATTGTCCCAGGTAGTGACTTCTTCAACATAGCCCGTCAGTCCATACTTCCTATCTTTATAGAAAAAGGGGCGGCGGACTGTTGCCCGCCGCCCCTGCATGCTTCTCCAGAGAGGAGCACGCTTTCTACAGATCTGCGCGGCCGGCCTGTGCAGATCTGCCTCGCGTTCTGCGCTCCTACGGGACTTCGACGATATCTTTATTCATCGGGCCCAAGACGCTGAGCAATTCATTCTTTTCCTGTTCCGGCACGTTGAAGGTATCGAGCGCTTGGACGAGATCCTCGACCAGCGCGTTAAACGCCGCGGTCGTGATCTTCATGCCCTGGTGCGTCGTCTTCATATCCTTGCCCGTATAGGTGCAGGGACCGCCGCTGGCCTGGCAGACCTGATCCACCAACTGCCGCTTGAGGTTGTTGAGGTCGGCCTTCGCAAAGTAGCCATTGATCCGCTTGTCGCCCCCGACGATGGTGACGAATTTCCCCACGACGGCCGTGATGGGGCCGGTGCCCCCGAGCCGCTCGTAGAGGGAGGCTTTGGGTTCAGCGGCCACGCTCAACAGCGGCGCGCTGACACAGGTGGCGAACAAGGCTGCGGCAAGCATGATGGACATACGCGTCATTGGTGATCTCCTTGTGTGTAGTGACTGTCTTCTCTTGTCTCTGTCGTCGTGCCCGGAGTCCCGGAGGCGTGGCCTACGGATTCCACGGGGTCAACGGCATCAATGGCGCATCTTTGGCGACCGGGGTGATCGTCAAGGCCGCAATGGCGCCCCGAAGCGCCGCGGTCAGCGAGTGGGTGACGATCGGGTAGACCCCCGGGGATTCGGAGATCAGGTCGAACGTGGCCGCGCTGCCGGGTCCCACGACGTACGTCTGGACTCCTTTGAACTTGTTGCTCGGATTGCCGCTCTCATAGACGGTGTCCCAAATCTCGCCGATGGGGTGCATGGAGGAGAACTCGTTCGGGCCGGCGTTGACGAAGTAGAAGCGCACCAGCTCGTTCGGCTTGGCTTCCAAGGGCGCCGCGCCGATGAAGAACGGGTGGTACTTCCAGATGCCGCCGTTGAAGATCACGTTATCGAACTTGCGGTCGAACATCGCCTGGACATCGTCGGGATTCTTCCAGAATTCCGATTGGACCAGAAGATACTCCCGATCGGCCTTCGGCCATACGCTCGCATCCTTCGGGTCGACGATGATGGCGCCGAACATGCCGCGGGCAATGTGCTGAATCATCGGGGGCGCGCCGCAGTGGTAGAAGAACACGCCCGGCTTCTTGGCGACAAAGGTGTAGGAGATGGTCTGGCCCGGCTTGATCTCGCGATAGTTCTTCAAGAAATCGATTTCCGCGGCATGAAAGTCCATGGAGTGCCCGAAGAAGTTCGTCTTCGGATTATCGAGCGTGAAGTTGACCGTGTCGCCTTCGGTCACGCGGACGACCGGGCCCGGCATTTGGCCGTTGAAGGTCCAGGCCTTGTACTTCGCCCCCGTGCCTTCGACCACGATCTCGGTTTCCATGGCGGTGAACTTCACGTCATGGGTCTTCGCCTGCGCCGGGGCCGTGAGCCCCAGCATGCCGGCGACGACCATGGCCGTGATGCCCGCCAGTGCCGCGGTCTGGGATCCGTGTAGTCTCCTCATCGTCATCCTCCTCCTAATGGTTGTGAATGCGTCTGCGCCTCATGCGATCACTGATCGGGCGCAAACCGCCCTCTTGCCCTGAAACTCAGCAAATATAGTACAGGGTGCAGATGATGTCAAAAATAACTTGCACTTTCGTGCCAGTGACCGTTCGTCACTGAAAATAGAAAATATACGTATGGCAGGAAGCGCTGTTCGGTCGAAGGAAAGAGCCTGTAGCATGATGGCTTATGGCAGGGGACTGGAAAGCGAATTCAGGTTGGCTAATGCCGTGACCTGATTCTGTGCTATACGCCATCAGCTATACGCTCTTGTCCTCGATGAGGTACGCTCGCTTCGCACCCTCGGCTGAGTGGGCTTCACGAGGCGCCAGCGGTGCGGCTCGGCTACTTGGCGATCTGTTGTGCGGTTTCGACAATTGATCGTGTGCCGATGCCGAAGTGATCGACGAGTTCTTCCGGTTTCCCACTGTGCGGAATCACGCGCACCGCGAGTTTGTGAACCTTGATCCCCTCCGTGCCGACCGCGCTGAGCACCGCATCCCCCAAGCCTCCGTGGGCATAATGATCTTCGACCGTGAGAATGCGGCCGTGGGTGGCACTGGCGCTGTCCAGCAACGTGGTACGGTCGATTGGGACGATGCTGTAGAGATCGATCACGCGCACATGGATGCCAGCGGCCTTCAACTGGTCGTACGCTTTCAATGCTTCGAACAAGGTTACGCCCGCGGCAACGATGGTGAGAACGTCCGACGCGCTCTGGCGGAGCACTTTGCTGCCGCCGATGGGGAACTGCTCTTCTGGTCCATAGAGGACGGGAGTCTTCGGTCTGCCGGCGCGCAGATAGACCATCCCCTTGTGATTCGCAGCCGCCTCGACAAGACGATAGGTGCAGGCGGCGTCGGACGGATATAGCACTGTCACGCCAGGCTGCGCCGCCATCATGGCAATGTCTTCCAGGCCCATTTGCGACGGGCCGTCTTCCCCGATGCTCACGCCCACGTGGGTGCCGACGAGTTTGATGTTCGATCCGCTGATGGCGGCCATGCGGATGAAGTCGTAGGCGCGCGTGAAGAATGCGGCAAAGGTGGCGACGAAAGGAATCTTGCCGCAGGCTGCAAGCCCGGCCGCAGCGCCCAACATGTTTTGTTCGGCGATAAAGTTTTCGAAAAATCGGCTGGGGAATTGTTTGCCGAACTTGTCGGTATAGGTGGAGTTCTTGACATCCGCATCAAGGGCGACGACCGAGTGGTTTGCCGCGCCCAATGCTTCCAGGGCGACGCCGAAGGCCTCGCGCGTTGCGGCAGAGTCGCCTACCTTGTAAGGCGACGATGGGAGCGGGCTGATAGAGGGAGCCGCAGGCGACGTCAGTGCCGGCTTCTTGACCGCAATGGAGGCACCACTCGGCTTGAGCTGTTTGTTCAATTCAGCGATGGCATTGTCGGTTTCCTCCCCTTTGGGGATCGGCTTTCCATGCCAGCTCGGATGGTTCTCCATAAAGGAGATGCCCTTGCCCTTGAAGGTTTTGGCGAGGAGTATGGTCGGTTTGCCTTTGGTGTCTGCAGCGGTTTGGAATGCCGCGAGCAGCGCGGAAAGATCGTGCCCATCGACGACCAATGCCTGCCAGCCGAAGCCGGCCCAGCGCGAGCGATAGGCCTCCATATCGTGTTGGAGCATGGTGGGATCGCTTTGACCGAGCCGATTGATGTCGATGATCGCGCAGAGGTTATCCAGCCCGTGATGGCGCGCCAGCTCGGCGGCTTCCCATACCGATCCCTCGACGGATTCTCCATCGCCCATCAAGACGTACGTTCGGTGATCCAACTTGTCGATGAACTTCGCGTTCAGCGCGATGCCGATACCAACCGGAAGGCCTTGTCCCAATGAGCCGGTCGCCATGTCCACAAACGACAGCCGAGGGGTCGGGTGCCCCTCCAGATCGGAAGCCAAGGTGCGCAGCTTCAACAGATCGCTGGTCGGGAACAGTCCTGCCTCTGCCCAGGCAGCGTAGAGCAGCGGCGCAGCATGCCCTTTGGAGAGGACGAAGCGATCGCTGTTCGTCGCTTTTGGATTCCTCGGGTCATAGCGCATGACGGAGAAGAACAGTGCCGCCACAATATCGGCGGCAGAGCAGCAACTCGATGGATGGCCGCTCCCTGCTTCGCTGGTGGCCAGCACACTTCCGATGCGGAGTTGGGTCGCTTTATTCTGAAGTGCGGTGAGCAGTTCGGGCGAAGCCACTGAACCGGTCATGGGAACTCCTTTCAGGAATAGATGTCAAGAGTGCATGCTGCCGAACGTATGCGTTCTTCGTTATCGGCAGTCAGGCAGAGGGGCCTGAGGCTAACAAAACAGTTGAGGGGAGTCAATGAAGGGAATGTGAAGTGCGAAGAAATGGCTGAGGGGAATCTCTAGGGAATCGGCACTCTAAGTATCGGAGAAGACCTCGTTTGAGCAGCTGCCTTCGACTCCATTGTAGGCGCTCACCGCGAAGTAGTAGCGACTGTTTGTGTCTAGCCCTGTCACGGTCCCGTTTGGCGTCATCACGAAGGTAAAGTCTTCATAGGAACACGAGCCAGGTTGACCTGCAGACTGTCTTCCATAGTGGATGTAATAGCCAAGAATCGAAGGCTCTCCCGTTGGAGGTTGGACTGGATCCCATGCCAAGCGTGCCGTGGCGCTGCTTGCAGTCGACGTCGTGGAAATCGTCGGTCCTCCTTCGCCCCCTGATCCACAGCCGGAGAGTGAGAGGAAGAGGATACCCAAGGCCATCGAACAGGGTTGGCCGATAATGGACTTCAGAAAATCATCAATAATGTTGGTTGAGTTATTCATCATAAGGATGGGCATAGCAAATGTGATGCCCGTGAGCATGAACTTAAAATGCCCAGTGAAATGCGAAGATACGTATGCGATACGGTATTTGAGGGAAGTCGAGGTGAAGGAGATAACAGGCACCTATTGATGGGAGTATTACTGGAGAGGCAGTGTGATGAGGGGAAAATTGTGCAGCGCTTGGTGTAGGTTTTCCCAGGCAGCAGTTGCAGAGATAGGACTTTTCAGGATGGTCAAGGAACGGTGAAGGAGAAAAAGATCTGGTCTCAATTAGGATAGAAAGTGAGGTGTTGGGTGATCCGAGGACTCGTGCAGTAAGTTACGGTGGTGGGCGTTCTCTAAAAAAGCGGTACAGCAGGTACCCATTCAGCAGGATGACAATCGACAGAATGGCATAGGTCGTAAACGAAGACGCAAGATTGAGCTCGACTAATACTCTCGATAGCCCGAATGCCACCACGAGTGCATCGAATGCCATACAGATTCGTCTGAACGTTTCAGGATCCATCCAACGAATGAGATAGCTGCCGAGCGGAATTCCCAGGAGGACGCTGGGAACGATATAGGGAATGATCTCCATGCTACCGGCGCTGTAGAAACCGATGATGCCGTAGGCAATGGCGGTCAGGGAGGATTCTGCGACGCGAATGACGCTGAGCGCAGCCCGGAAGTCCTGCTTGGCGTAGCCTTGATTGTTGAACAGCAGCGCGAGCGGAGGCCCGGAAATCGTTGTAACGGAATAGAGGGTGCCGATTCCCATCCCAAACGGGACGGCGATGGCGCGTTCGGCCTGAATCGGTTTGCGGATGCCGGCGGCCTGGAGAAGAATCAACGGCAATAGAAAAAAGTAGGTGACGAACTTGACCCAGGCGGGATGGACCAACGACAGAATATAGCTGCCGATGGCGACGCCGATTGCGAGGCCGATGAGAATCGGAGCCACCCGCTTCCAGATATTGGGAATGCTGGCTCGGTTGATGAACAGGACATAACTGTTGATCACCAATTCGATCAGGACCAGCGCGGGGTTCAGGATCCGGTTAGTATAGAACAGCAGGGCGACGGGGACTGTAATTGAGGAAAAGCCATATCCCAGCGCGCCGTTGATGGCTGCCGCGATGAATGTGATCGAGATGAGAACGAGCAGGTCCATCGTTACGTCTTCCGATAGCCGGATATGAAATCAGCCAGTGAGTAGGTATTCAGAATATCGGCAATCGCGTCCCGTACGGCGCCCATCATGTGCTGGACCGGGCGCTGTGTCTTATTGGCGTAGGGGCAATCGTTGCATGTCTGGTAGGCGGTCTTGCTGACGCAGCCGATCGGCGCAAGCGGGCCGTCGAGAATGCGAATGACATGGCTGAGCGAGATATCTTTCGGCGGCTTGACAAGAGTATAGCTCTCTTTGGCGCCTCGCTGGCTGGCGAGGAGTCCCGCTCGCTTCAGTGAGAGCAGGATTTGCTCTAAGAATTCGATCGGAATATGTTGGCGAGAGGCAATGTCCTGGCGCTGTAACATGGTCGATCCATGGGCCAGCGTCAGCTCAAGAAGGGCTCGGAGCCCATACGCACTCTTCTTCGATAGTTTCATTCGTTCGGGAGAGTCTCATCATGTGTGGGTCAGTACACATAGGCCAAGCTGTTCTCTCCCGTCAAGTCCGGATGTATCCCAGACATTGATACACTTCCACTACTATTATAAATAGGTTCCAATTATGCGACTGCATCGAATAGAGCCATTTGCAAACTATTGATCGCAGAGGGAATGTTGCTTGACAGGGGAAAAGCATTCTTGTTAGCTTGCGCCTTCGTTTCGTGAGACTGAATAATATCCGTGTCTGTATCCCATCCAGGCTGGACCTTCCGTGAATTTTCAAGATTTGATCCTCACCTTACACAGATTTTGGGCCGATCATGGCTGTGTCATTCACCAGCCGTATGATATGGAGATGGGCGCCGGCACCTTCCATCCAGCGACCTTTCTCCGGTCGCTGGGGCCGGAACCTTGGCGCGCTGCCTATGCGCAACCTTGCCGCCGTCCCACTGACGGGCGCTTCGGGGAGAACCCAAACCGCATGCAGCACTACTATCAGTATCAAGTAGTGCTGAAGCCCGCTCCAGACAATATCCAAGAGCTGTATTTGGAAAGTCTGGCCCGGTTAGGGATCAACCCCAAACAGCACGACATCCGCTTCATTCAGGACGACTGGGAATCGCCGACCTTGGGCGCCTGGGGGTTGGGATGGGAAGTGCGGTTGGATGGGATGGAAATCACGCAGTTTACCTACTTTCAAGAGATCGGCGGCATCGAATTGAGTCCCATTACGGGCGAGATCACGTATGGAACTGAGCGCATCGCCATGTATCTGCAAGAAGTGAACAACGTCTTCGATCTGGCCTGGACCGACACGGTCTCATACGGCGATATCCACCATGAAACCGAAGTGCAAGGCTCTCGGTACAACTTCGAAGAGGGCGATGTGCCGATGCTGATGCGGATGTTTCAGTCGTATGAAGAGGAGTGCCAACGATTGCTGAGCCGGAGCGACAAGCGCCTGACGTTGCCGGCCTACGACTGCTGCATCAAGTCTTCCCACGCCTTCAATCTGTTGGATGCGCGCGGCGCCATCAGCGTGGCCGAACGGACCGGGTATATCGCCAGAGTGAGGGCCCTCGCCAGGAAGTGCGCCGAGCGCTATATTGAAGAGCGGGCAGCCATGGGTCATCCGTTGCTGAACCGCGCGGGGCAGCGCGGTGTCGCGAAATCAGGCGGGTCGGGCTCGAAAGTCCGAGCAGGCCGAAAGTAGCAGACTATGGCTACGCGTAAGAAGGCAGGGCATCCGGGCGCCAAGCTGAAAAAGACCGTCCGAACTTCTGCGCCGGCTGTTGCCGAGTTGCTGCTTGAAATCGGCGTTGAAGAGCTGCCGTACCAG
>Ga0210362_1645831_pt1 | contig 18048 bp, 15 predicted proteins | sample S625metaT_FD_159713 | JGI IMG/M metagenome (GOLD analysis project Ga0210362, IMG submission 159713) | Metatranscriptome of estuarine sediment microbial communities from the Columbia River estuary, Oregon, United States - S.625 (Metagenome... | ecosystem: Environmental > Aquatic > Marine >... | reverse complement strand
TCGAGATCCGGGAGATCGACAACACCTCCGTTCGCGAGGCCCAGATCGCCCGCCTGAAAAAGATCCGCGCCTCGCGCGACGCCGCCACCGTCGCCAAGATCCTCGAAGCCCTCACCGAGGCGGCGCGGACCGGCCGGGGCAACCTCCTGGACCTGGCGGTGAAGGCCACCCGGCTGCGGGCCACCGTGGGGGAAATCAGCGACGCCCTGGAAAAAGTGTTCGGCCGTTACCGGGCGACCACGGAAAGCGTCTCCGGCGTCTACGGAGCCGCCTTCGACGGCGACCAGGGCTGGAACGCCCTCAAGGACGAGATCGAAGCGTTCGCCGCCGAGGAAGGGAGGCGGCCGCGCATCATGGTGGCCAAGCTCGGCCAGGACGGCCACGATCGGGGGGCCAAGGTGATCGCCACCGCGTTCGCCGATCTCGGATTCGACGTGGACATCGGGCCCCTGTTCCAGACGCCGGAGGAGGCGGCGCGCCAGGCCATTGAAAACGACGTGCACGTGGTCGGGGTCTCCACCCTGGCCGCCGGCCACAAGACCCTGGTCCCGGAACTCATCGCAGCCCTGCGGGCCCAGGGCGCCGGTGACATCGTGGTGGTGGTGGGCGGCGTGGTTCCGGCCCAGGACTATGAGTTCCTGCGCAAGGCCGGCGTCAAGGCGGTGTTCGGCCCCGGAACGGTCATCGCCGACGCCGCGAAGGAAGTGCTGAAGGCGATCCGCACCACCAAGGCTGCTGCCTGAGGCATGACCCAGCCTTTCCCCCACGCCGTGCTGCCGTCGGCCGACCGTGACCTGGTAGAGGGCGTGCTCGCCCGCCAGACCCGGGCCCTGGCCAAGACCATCACGCTCATCGAGTCGTCGCGCCGGGATCACCAGGCCCGGGCCCACGGCGTACTGGATGCCCTACTGCCCTACGCGGGCAACTCCATCCGGGTGGGCATCAGCGGCGCACCGGGCGTCGGCAAGTCCACCTTTGTCGAGGCCCTGGGGCTGCATCTGATCGGCAAGGGCCACCGGGTGGCGGTGCTGGCGGTGGACCCGTCCAGCAGCGTGACGGGCGGCTCCATCCTCGGCGACAAGACGCGCATGGAGAAGCTGTCCCAGGAACCGGACGCCTACATCCGGCCCTCCCCCGCGGGAGGATCCCTGGGGGGAGTTGCCGAGAAGACCCGGGAAACGGTGCTGGTGTGCGAGGCCGCCGGCTATGACGTGATCATCGTCGAGACCGTGGGCGTGGGCCAGTCGGAAATCGCCGTCGCCGGCATGGTGGACGTGTTTGTCCTGCTCCAGCTGCCGAACGCCGGCGACGACCTCCAGGCCATCAAGAAGGGCATCGTGGAAATCGCCGACCTGGTGGTGATCAACAAGGCGGACATCGATCCCACGGCCGCCGAGCGGGCCCGCCACCAGATGCAGAGCGCGCTCGCCATGCTGCGGCCCGCCTCCCCCCGCTGGAAAACGCCGGTGCTGGCGGTGAGCGCCCTCGGCAGCCAGGGCATCGACGCGTTCTGGAAGGAGATCGGGCGCCACCGGGACACCATGACAGCCGGCGGCGAATTCGCCGAGAAGCGCAAGCGCCAGGCCCTGGACTGGATGTGGGCCCTCATCGACTCGGCGCTGCGCGCCCAGTTCCGCCATCATCCGGCGGTGAAAAGCCATCTGCCCGCGCTCACCCGGGCGGTGGCGGCGGGCACCGTGACGCCGGCGGCGGCGGCGCACCGGCTGCTGGACTACATGAAGGAATGACGCAACCCCGGGACGCCCGTCCCGGGACATCTAGGGAGGCCGTCCATGAAGGAAATCATCCGACAACTCGATGAAAAGCGGGCCGCGGCGCGTTTGGGCGGGGGCCAGGCCCGGATTGACGCCCAGCACGGCAAGGGCCGGCTCACGGCCCGGGAGCGCATCGAGCTCCTGCTGGATCCCGACAGCTTCGAGGAATGGGACATGTTCGTGGAGCATCGTTGCACCGACTTCGGGATGGCGGACAACAAGATCCCCGGCGACGGGGTCGTCACCGGCTACGGCATGATCAACGGCCGCATGGTGTTCGTGTTCAGCCAGGACTTCACCGTCCTGGGAGGTTCCCTGTCGGAATCCCACGCGGAGAAGATCTGCAAGATCATGGACCATGCCATGAAGGTGGGAGCGCCGGTGATCGGGCTCAACGACTCCGGCGGCGCGCGCATCCAGGAAGGCGTGGCGTCCCTCGGCGGCTATGCCGACGTGTTCCAGCGCAATGTCCTCGCCTCCGGCGTAATTCCCCAGATCTCCGTCATTCTCGGCCCCTGCGCCGGGGGCGCGGTCTACTCCCCCGCCATGACCGACTTCATCTTCATGGTAAAGGACAGCTCCTACATGTTCGTGACCGGTCCGGAGGTGGTGAAGACCGTGACCCACGAGGAGGTCACCGCCGAGCAGCTGGGCGGCGCCGTCACCCATTCCACCAAGTCCGGCGTGGCCGACCTGGCCTTCGAGAACGACGTGGAGGCTCTGCTGATGGTGCGGCGGTTCTTCAACTTCCTGCCCTCCAACAACCGGGAAAGCCCACCGTCGCGCCCCGGAACCGATCCGGCGGAGCGCCTGGAGCCCTCCCTCGATACCCTGGTGCCGGACAACCCCAACAGGCCCTACGACATCAAGGAACTCATCCGCAAGGTGGTGGACGACGACGAGTTCTTCGAGCTGCAGCCGGCCCACGCCCAGAACATCGTCATCGGCTTCGGGCGCATGGAGGGCCACCCGGTGGGATTCGTGGCCAACCAGCCCCTGGTCCTGGCCGGCACCCTCGACATCAAGTCCTCCATCAAGGCGGCGCGCTTCGTGCGCTTCTGCGACGCCTTCAACATCCCCATCATCACCTTCGTGGACGTGCCCGGCTTCATGCCGGGAACCGCCCAGGAATACGGCGGCATCATCAAGCACGGCGCCAAGCTGCTCTATGCCTACGCGGAAGCCACGGTGCCCAAGATCACCGTGATCACCCGCAAGGCCTACGGCGGGGCCTACGACGTCATGTCCTCCAAGCACCTGCGGGGCGACGTGAACTTCGCCTGGCCGTCGGCCGAGATCGCGGTCATGGGCCCCAAGGGCGCGGTGGAGATCATCTTCCGCAAGGACATCGGCGACCCCCAGAAAATCGCCGAGCGCACCGAGGAATACCGGAGAAAGTTCGCGAATCCGTTCATCGCCGGGCACCGCGGCTTCATCGACGACGTGATCATGCCCCGGGAGACGCGCAAGCGGATCTGCCGCTCGCTGCAGATGCTCCGCAGCAAGAAGCTGGAGAACCCGTGGCGCAAGCACGACAACATCCCCCTGTGACGCACTGGCCTCACCCAAGGACACCCGAATGTTCAAGAAAATTCTGATTGCAAACCGGGGCGAGATCGCCTGCCGCGTCATCAGGACCGCCCGCAGGATGGGCATCCAGACCGTCGCCGTCTATTCCGAGGCGGACAAGGACGCCAAGCACGTCTCCCTCGCCGACGAAGCAGTGCTCATTGGCCCGCCCCCATCCAAGGAAAGCTACCTGGTGATGGAGCGCATCATCCAGGCCTGCAAGGACACGGGCGCCGAGGCGGTCCACCCGGGCTACGGATTCCTGTCCGAAAACTCTGCCTTCTGCGGGGCCCTGGAGAAAGCAGGCATCGCCTTCATCGGCCCCAAGACCTACTCCATCGAGGCCATGGGCGACAAGATCGCCTCCAAGAAGCTGGCCATGGAAGCCAGGGTCAGCACCATTCCGGGATTCACCGACGTCATCACGGACCCCGACCACGCGGTGAAAATCGCCCGCGAGATCGGGTACCCGGTGATGATCAAGGCCAGCGCCGGCGGCGGCGGCAAGGGCCTGCGCGTGGCCCAGGACGACGCCCAGTGCCGGGAAGGCTTCCAGAGCTGCCGCAACGAAGCCCGCGCCAGCTTCGGCGACGACCGGGTGTTCATCGAGAAATTCGTGGAGGAGCCGCGCCATATCGAGATCCAGGTGCTGGGAGACAGCCACGGCAACGTGGTCTACCTGTGGGAGCGCGAGTGCTCCATCCAGCGCCGGCACCAGAAAGTCATCGAGGAGGCGCCCTCGCCCTTCCTGGACGAGAACACCCGCCGCGCCATGGGCGAACAGGCGGTGGCCCTGGCCAGGGCGGTGCGGTACCAGTCCGCGGGCACCGTGGAGTTCGTGGTGGACAAGGACCGCAACTTCTACTTCCTGGAAATGAACACCCGCCTCCAAGTGGAACATCCGGTGACGGAAATGATCACCGGCCTCGATCTGGTGGAGCAGATGATCCGGGTCGCCGCGGGGGAGAAGCTGGCCTTCCGGCAGTCGGACGTGAAGCTGAACGGCTGGGCCATGGAAACCCGCATCTGCGCCGAGGACCCGTTCCGGGGTTTCCTGCCCTCGGTCGGGCGGCTGGTGCGCTACATGCCGCCGGAGGAGGTCGAGCGCGCGGTGCGGGTGGATACCGGCGTCTACGAGGGCGCCGAGATTTCCATGTATTACGACTCCATGATCGCCAAGCTCATCACCCACGGCGCCACCCGGGACCAGGCCATCGCCCGCCAGCGGGAGGCGCTCAATGCCTTCGTGATCAAGGGCGTGTCCAACAACATCGCCTTCCTCTCTGCGCTGCTCCAGCATCCGCGGTTCGTGAGCGGAAATTTCACCACCGCTTTCATCGGCGAGGAGTACCCGAAGGGCTTCCACGCCGAGGACGTGCCCCACGACGACCCGGCCCTGCTGATCGGCGTTGCCTCCTCGGTGCACCGCAGCCACCTGAGCCGCGCGGTGCGCATCAGCGGCCAGCTGCCCGGCCACGGCCGCAAGATCCCGGACACTTTCGTGGTCATCAAGGGCAGCGAGCAGCACGAGGTGGGGGTTAAGGTGATCGACGGCGGCCACCGCATCATCTACCGCGGCGAGACCTACGAGATACTTTCCGACTGGTCCCTGGGCCAGCCCATCTACCGCGGCACCTGCGGCGGCGTGGAATTCACCATGCAGGTGGAGCGGATCGGATTGAAGTACCGCATTCTCCACTGGGGAACCCAGGCGGATTTCCTGGTGATGAACAAGCGCGCGGCCCCCCTCCAGGCGCTGATGCCTTACAAGCCGCCGCCCGACCTCTCCAAGTTCCTCATCTCCCCCATGCCCGGGCTGCTCACCGAAGTGGCGGTGATCCCCGGCCAGGAGGTGAAAGCGGGGGAAAAGCTGGCGGTGATCGAGGCCATGAAAATGGAGAACGTGCTCAAGGCCGAGCAGGACGGCGTGGTGGCGGAAATCCTGGCCAGCGCCGGCGACAGCCTGGCGGTGGATCAGCCGATCCTGCAGTTCAAGTAAGCCGGCGCAACGGCCTGTTGCCGTGCGCGGACCCATGCCAGAATAGCCGCGTCAACCAGCGCAGCGGAGGCGGGTCATGCGGATCGGGGGCGGGCGGGAGAGCGACAATGTCGAGGACCGGCGGGGCGAGTCGCATACCGGACGCGGCATGTCGGTTGGGGGCAGGCGCATCGGCGTCGGCGCCATCCTGCTGGCCCTGGTGGCCATGTATTTCGGGGTGGATCCCGCCATCGTCCTCAACACCGTGGGCACGCCGGCGCCGGCTCCCGAGGCGCAGACCGGGCCCGCGCCACGCCCCCCGGCCCAGGGCGAAATGGCGCGTTTCGTCTCCGTGGTGCTGGCCGATACGGAGGACACCTGGCGCGATCTTTTCCAGCGCGCGGGCCGCGAGTACCAGGAACCCCGGCTGGTGCTGTTTACGGGCGCCATTCCCTCCGCCTGCGGTTTCGGCCAGTCGGCCATGGGGCCCTTCTACTGCCCCGCCGACCAGAAGGTCTACATCGACCTCGCCTTCTACAGCGACCTCCGGGAGCGCTTCCGGGCGCCCGGCGACTTCGCCCAGGCCTATGTGATCGCCCACGAGGTCGGGCACCACGTCCAGAACCTGCTGGGAATATCGGACAAGGTGCAGGCCGCGCGGCAGCGAGCCACCCCCGAGAAGGCCAACAACCTCTCGGTGCGCCTGGAACTCCAGGCCGACTGCCTGGCCGGCGTGTGGGCGCACCATGCGGATCGCGCCCGGGACATCCTGGAGTCCGGCGACATCGAGGAGGGATTGAACGCCGCGGCGGCCATCGGCGACGACCGTCTCCAGCAGCAGGCCCGCGGATACGCGACCCCGGAGAGCTTCACCCACGGCACGTCGGCCCAGCGGGTGCGCTGGTTCAAGCGCGGACTGGGCAACGGCGACCTGAAGGAGTGCAACACCTTCGAGGTGGCGCAACTCTAGAAGCCTGCCCCGCCGGCAGCGCGGGCACCGCGCCCCTATATAGTCAGGCGGGCGGACGGGGGAAGCGCACGGTGACGGCGAAGCCCGCGCCGTCGAGGCCGGGACCGAATTCCAGCCGCCCTCCGTGGATTTCTGCGATGCGCCCGGCGATCGAGAGCCCGAGCCCGACCCCTTCGGGACCCTCGTCCTGGCAGCGCCCGAAGCGCTGGCCCAGCAGCGCGCGCCGATCGGGCGGGACACCCGGCCCGTTGTCGGCGACGGAAAGCACTATCTCCCGGTCTGCGTCCTGCAGGTCCACTTCGACCCGGCCGCAAGCCGGCGTGTAGCGCACGGCGTTATCGATCAGGTTTCGCGCCAGCACGGCAAACAGGTCCGGTTGCACGGCAAGCATTACGGAAGGCGGCGCATTCATCCCCAGGGAGATGTCCTTTGTGGCGACCGCGGGCCCCAGGTCCGCGCACACCGCCTGCAGTGCCCCGGCGAGATTGGTCTCGGTCCGCGCCAGGGCATCCGAGTCGCCCTCGATGCGCGCCAGGGTCAGGAGCTGCTCCACCAGATGGGTCATGCGGGAGGCGCCGCGCAGGCTTTTCTCCAGGGCGCTCCTGCGCTCCGCCTCGGTAGGCGCGAGGCCCGCCACCTGGAGCTGGGCCTGGAGGGCGGCCAGGGGCGTGCGCAATTCGTGGGCGGCATCGGCGGTGAAGCGCCGCTCGTTCTCCAGGGCGCCCTGCAACTGGCCCAGCAGCCGGTTCAGCGCCGTCAGCACCGGCTCCAGCTCCGCCGGCGGTTCGCCCATGGCCAGGGGCTCGAGCCGATCCGGCGCCCGGCGGGCGAGATCCCCGGCAAGCTGCCGCAGGGGCTGCAGACCGCCGCGAATGGCGAAGTGGAGCAGGAAAGCCAGCAGCGGCAGGCCGACGGCGAAGGGCAGCAGGTTCTGCCACGCCACATTGCGCGCCAGTTCCTCCCGGAACTGGTACTGCTGGGCCACCACCACCCGCATTTCGTGTTCGGCGTCCCCATGGGCAAAGAAGCGCCAGCGCCTGCCGTTCCAGTCGGCGCTGCTGAATCCCTCGGCCTTGCGGAGGGGCAGCGCCTCCGCGGGCGCATTGGACGACCGGAGGAGCAGTTCCCAGCGTCCGTCGTGCTTGCGCCAAACCTGGAATAGCAGGCGCCGCTGGTACTTGTGGCTCGCCTCGCCCAGGTCCCCCGCCACGTCGTCGTCGCCGTGGGCCACGATGGCGAGCAGGGTCTGTCCGGTCTGGGCCAGCTGGGCGTCGAACAACTCGTTGGCCTCGTGCAGGGTCTGGCGGTAGCTGGCGAACACCACCGCGCCGCCACCCACCATCACCACGCCCAGGACCAGCAACAGGACCCGGGCGTAAACCGAATTCAGGCGCGGCCTCACTTCTCCACCATGTAGCCGATGCCGCGCAGGGTCCTGATGAAACCCGCGCCCAGCTTGCGCCTCAGGTGGTGGACATGCACTTCCACCGTGTTGCTCTCCGCGCCCTCGGCCCAGCCATACAGCGCCGCTTCCAGCTGGGCCCGGGACAGCACCCGCCCCGCGTTGGACATCAGGGCCTCCACGATGGCCAGCTCGTTGGGCGACAGCTCCACCGCTTCTCCGCCCACCCAGACCCGGCGGGCGCCGGGATCGAACTCCACGTCGCCGCAGACGATGCGCGGCGTGGCGCGGCAGCTCCCGCGGCGGATCAGCGCCCGCAGGCGGGCCGCCAGTTCTTCCAGGTCCACCGGCTTCACCACGTAGTCGTCGGCACCGGTCTCGAAACCCGAAAGCTTGTCGCGCTTGGCGTCCCGGGCCGTGAGGATGAGCACCGGAACCGGATTCTTTTCGCCCCGTAACTTCCTCAGCAGTTCCATTCCGCCCAGCCGCGGCAACCCCAGGTCCAGGACCACCGCCCCGTAGGCTTCGGCGGCAAGAGCCGCGCCCGCGGCGACGCCGTCCCGCACCCAGTCCGGGGCGAAGCCCAGGTGCCGGAGACCGGCCTGCAGGGCGTCGCCCAGCAGCGGGTCGTCTTCCACGATCAGGATGCGCATCTCAATGGAGCGGAATTCTCGAACACACGGCGCCAGCCTAGAGTTTCCACATTAAGAATGCCTTAAGGCGGCTTTAAGGGAAACTTAATCGGCGCCCCCCACACTGTCCCCGTCAACCCAACAGGAGGACAGCATGTTGAAGCCAGCACTCGTCGCCACCCTGCTCCTCGCCGCCCTGCCGGCGGCGGCGGACACCCCGCAGCAGCTCATTGCCGGTTACGCGGCCCAGGCTGCCGGCGCCCAGCCGGGCTTCGCGCCCTCCGCGGAGCGCGGCCGTCTGTTCTACCAGAACCGGTTCGCCCAGGCGGAAAAGATGCCCAACTGCGCCGCCTGCCATACCGACAAGCCCACGGCCCAGGGAACCCATGTGATCACCGGCAAGGCGATCCAGCCCCTGGCTCCCGCCGCCAACCCCGAGCGCCTCACCAGCAGCGGCAAGGTGGAGAAGTGGTTCAAGCGCAACTGCTCGGAGGTGGTGGGCCGCGAGTGCACCGCCGCCGAAAAAGCCGATTTCCTGCAATTCCTCGCCAACGGAGGCTGAACATGAAGATTACCGCGAAGCTCATCGCCATCACCGCCCTTTGCATGGCCGCCCTGCCGGCGCTGGCCGACAAGATGCGGCTCCCGGCGACCCCCAATGCCGCCTGGCAGGAGGAATGCACGAGCTGCCATATCGGCTACCCGCCGTCCCTGCTCTCCGCCGAGAACTGGCGGCAGATGATGGGGGGCCTGGACCGCCACTTCGGGGCCAACGCCCAGCTCGATGCCAGGACCCGCGACGAGATCCAGGCCTTCCTGGAGCGGAACGCTTCCTCCAAGGACACGCGACGTTCCCCGTCGCTGCGCATCAGCGAGACGCCCTGGTTCGTCCGCAAGCATGACGAGGTCCCGGCGCGTGCCTGGAGCGATCCGTCGGTGAAAAGCGCCGCCAACTGCAGCGCCTGCCATCGCGATGCGGAGAAGGGGAACTACAACGAGCATGAAGTAGTTCTTCCCGTCGCAGCCCGGAGGTAAGCGCCATGAACAAGATCCTGGTGTGGGACCTCCCGGTGCGTCTGGGCCACTGGACCCTGGCTGCTTCATTTGCCATCGCTTGGCTCACTGCCGAGAGCGAGTCCTGGCGCAATGTCCACGTGGCGGCCGGCTACGTGTTCGCCGCCACCATCGTGTTCCGCCTCGCCTGGGGCCTGGTGGGCACCCGTTACGCGCGCTTCTCCTCCTTCGTGCGCGGCCCGAGGGCCGTGCTCACCTACTTGGGGAGCCTCTTTACCAGCCGGCCCCAGCACTGGGTAGGCCACAACCCGGCCGGCGGCTGGGCGATCCTCGCCCTGCTCGGCCTCGGGCTGGTCACGGCGGTCAGCGGCATTGGCGCCTATAACGACTTCGGGGGCGAGTTGTTCGAGGAACTCCACGAGGGCGCCGCCTCCGCGGCCCTGGCGCTGGTCGGGGTCCATCTGGCTGGCGTTCTGGTAGGCAGCCTCGCCCACCGGGAAAACCTGGTGCGGGCCATGTTGACCGGCCACAAGAACGGCGCGCCCGTGGCAGCCATCCGGCGCCAGGCATGGCTCGCAGCCGGCCTGCAGGCGGCGTGGATCACTTTGGGAGCGATGTACCTGAAGCAGCTCGTCGGCTGATCAGGCGCCAAGGTTAGCGAACGCGTCGATCACCTCGCGGGGCGCCTGCACCAGTTCGATCAGCACCCCCTCCCCGCCGATGGGAAACTGATCGTTCCCCTTGGGGTGCAGGAAGGTGATGTCATACCCCGCCGCGCCCTTGCGGATTCCGCCCGGGGCGAAGCGCACGCCCTGGGCGGTGAGCCACTCCACCGCCTTCGGCAGGTCGTCCACCCAGAGCCCGATGTGATTGAGGGGCGGTTCGTGCACCGCCGGCTTCTTGGCCGGGTCCAGGGGCTGCATCAAATCCACCTCGCACTTGAACGGCCCGCTGCCCATGACCGCGATGTCCTCGTCCACGTTTTCCCGCTCGCTGCGGTAGTTGCCGGCGACGCTCAGGCCGAACATCTCGACCCACAGCTTCCGCAGCCGGGCCTTGTCCGGCCCGCCGATGGCGATCTGCTGGATGCCGAGAATCCGGAACGGGCGCTGGCTCATGACGCTGTCTCCCTAGTTTGAAGGCAGGCCATGTTAACGCCGCCGCCCAGCCGGCGCCAGACCGCCTTCGGCCTTGACTTCCGAGCGCGGGTGCCCGAAATTCGAAGCTGGTCAGCCGTCCTTACCCACCCGCCGCTACCCCATGCGCTCCTCCGAGCCAGCATCCTGGAACCATCGGCACGTCTTCGACACCGGCAACGAGGCCGCGGAGCGCGGCACGCGCGTGGTGATGGTCATTACCGCGGTCATGATGGTGGTGGAGATCGTCGCCGGCTGGTGGTTCAACTCCATGGCCCTCCTGGCCGACGGGTGGCACATGAGTTCCCACGCCCTCGCCATCGGCCTCAGCGCTTTCGCCTATGCCGCCGCCCGCCGCTACGCCCACGACCACCGCTTCGCTTTCGGCACCTGGAAGATCGAGATCCTGGCCGGGTTCGCCAGCGCGGTGTTCCTGATGGGAATCGCCGGCTACATGGTCATCGGTTCCGTGGAACGCCTCCTCGCCCCCACGCCCATCCGCTTCCGGGAGGCCATCGTGGTGGCGGCGGTCGGCCTCGCCGTGAACGTGGTGTGCGCCCTGATCCTGCACCGGGCCCACGAACACCAGCATGCCCACGACCACGCGGCGGGGCATCCCCATCATCACGACTTGAACCTGCGCTCCGCCTACCTGCACGTGCTCACCGACGCCCTCACCTCGGTGCTGGCCATCGTGGCTCTGGCGGGCGGCATGGTGTTCGGCTGGCTCTGGCTCGACCCGGTGATGGGCATCGTCGGCGCCGCCCTGGTCGCAATCTGGGCCTGGGGGCTCATCGGCGACACCACCGCCGTGCTGCTGGACCGGGAAATGGACCACCCCATCGTCGGGGAGGTCCGCCGCGCCGTCGAGGAAAAGTTCCCCTGGTCGGGCTCCTGCAAGATCGCTGACCTCCACGTCTGGCGCGTCGGCCGGCGCCACTACGCCTGCATCATCAGCCTGGTGAGCCAGGATCCCGCCGTCACTCCGGACACGGTGCGCGACGACCTGACGCGCTTTTCCGCCCTGGCTCATGTCACCGTGGAGATCAACCGGCGCTGATGGCGACCAAGCGCCGGTTTTTCGCCAGCCCACAAGAAGAAGGCCCGCCTTCTGGCGGGCCTTTTTCCCTGTTACTCCAACGCTCTGATTCCGATCAGCCCTCGGTTACGGCTTTCTTCACCTGCTCGATGCCGAAGGGATCGTCCAGAGTGGTGAGGTCGCCCGGATCGCGGCCCTCGGCGATGGCCTGGATGGAGCGGCGCAGCACCTTGCCGGAGCGGGTCTTGGGCAATTGGACGATGAAGTGCACCCGCTTGGGCCGGCCGATGGCGCCCAGTTCCTTGTCCACCACCCCCATCACCTCCTTCTCGAGCTTGGCTTTGGCGTCCGGCGTGGCGATCTTGGAGGCGTCCTTGACCACGGCGAAAGCCATGGGCATCTGGCCCTTCAACTGGTCCACCACGCCCACCACCGCGACCTCCGCAATCCCGGGATGGGAACTGATGGCCTCCTCGATCTCCCGGGTGCCGAGCCGGTGGCCGGCGACGTTGATCACGTCGTCGGTGCGGCCCAGGATGAAGTAGTAGCCATCCTTGTCCCGGATGCCCCAGTCGAACGTGGTGTAGATGAGGCGGTCCTTGAACATGGTGAAGTAGGTCTGGACGAAGCGCTCGTCCTGGCCCCACACCGTGGTAAGGCAGCCCGGCGGCAGCGGCGGGATCACGCACACCACGCCCTTCTCGTCGTCCCCCACTTCTTCGCCGGTGGCCTCGTGCAGCAGGCGCACGTCGTAGCCGTAAGCCGGGAACGACGGGCTGCCGAACTTGGTGGCGTGCTGCTCGACGCCGGGAACGCCGGTGAGAATGGCCCAGCCGGTCTCGGTCTGCCAGTAGTGGTCGTAGATGGGCTTGCCCAACTCGTCCGAGATCCACTTGGCGGTGGTCTCGTCCAGGGGCTCCCCCGCCAGGAACACATGGCGCAGGGTCGAGAGGTCATACTTCTTGAGAAAGGCCGGGTCCTGCTTCTTGAGCACCCGGATGGCGGTGGGCGCCGAGAACATGACCGACACCTTGTGGTCCTGCACGATCTTCCACCAGATTCCGGCATCGGGCCTGAGCGGCGTGCCCTCGTACACCACGGTGGCCATCCCGTAAATGAGCGGCCCGTACACGATGTAGGAATGACCCACCACCCAGCCGATGTCGGAGGTGGAGAAGTAGGTCTCGCCGGGATTGGCCTGGTAGATGTGCTTCATGGACGCGGCCAGGGCCACGGTGTAGCCACCCGTGTCCCGCTGCACGCCCTTGGGCTTGCCGGTGGTGCCCGAGGTGTAGAGGATGTACGAGGGATGGCTGGATTCCACCCAGGTGACGGGAACCCGGGCGTTCATGTGCTTGGTGCGCAGCTCGTCGTAATCCACGTCCCGGCCGGCAGTGCGCGGCATGTCCTTGTCCAAACCCCGGTGCTTGATCAGCACCTTCTCCGGCGGGAACTGGGCCAGGCGCAGGGCCTCGTCCACCAGGTGCTTGTAGGGCACTGCCTTGCCGCCCCGCATGCCGGCATCCGCCGTCACCATGACCTTGGGCCGGGCGTCGTCGATGCGGGTGGCCAGGCTGGCGGATGCGAAGCCGCCGAACACCACGGAGTGGATGGCGCCGATGCGCACCGTGGCCAGCATGGCGAAGATGGCCTCGGCGATCATGGGCATGTAGATCAGGACCCGGTCGCCCTTGCCGACCCCGAGCTCCTGGAGCATGGCCGCCACGCGGTTCACCTCCGCGTGGAGCTCCTTGTAGGTGTAGATTTTCTCCTCGTCGGTCTCGGTGGAAATGTAGATCAGCGCCTTCTGGTCGCCGCGGTCCTTGAGATGGCGGTCCACGGCGTTGTGGCACAAGTTGGTCTCGCCCCCCACGAACCACTTGCAGAACGGCGGCTTGGAGTAGTCCAGCACCTGGCTGAACGGCTTGTGCCATTCCACCAGCTTGGCCTGCTCGGTCCAGAACTCGTCCCGCTTCTCGATGGACCGCTTGTGGAAATCCGCGTACTTGCCCATTCCTCTCTCCTCCTCGTGCAAAGAATTGAACTTATCCGACAGCTCTTACGCAAACCTGACGACGTAGCGGCCCCGCACCTGGGCCTTGATCAGCCCTTCGAACACCGGCGGCAACTGGTCGAATGCGATGTCGTGAATGATGTCCTTGAAGTGCAACGGCTTGAGGTCCGTGGCCAGGCGCTCCCACACCCGGCGCCGCACCGGCATGTGGGTGTAGCCGGAATCGCAACCGAGCAGCCGCACCCCCCTCAGGATAAAGGGCAGCACGGTGGCCTTGAACTCGATGCCACCCGCGTTGCCAATGCTGGCGATCACCCCGTCCTGCTGCATGGTGCGGATCAGCCAGGACAGCTGCTCCCCGCCCACCGAATCCACCGCCCCCGCCCACAGGGCCTTCTCCATGGGCCGCCCGCCGGCGAAATCAATGCTGCTTCGCGCCAGCACTTCCTTCGCGCCCAGCCCCTTCAGGTAATCGTGCCCGGCGTCCTTCCCGGTGACCGCCACCACGTGATAGCCCTTCTTCGCCAGCATGTCGATGGCGAGGCTGGACACGCCGCCGGTGGCGCCGGTGACCACGACCTTGCCGGAGGCCGGCGTGAGGCCGTTGAGCTCCATCAGCTCCACGCCCAGGCCGGCGGTGTAGCCGGCGGTGCCCAGGCACATGGCCTCGTGCAGGGTCAGGCCGTGGGGAAGCGGCACCACCCAGGCCGCCGGCACCCGCACGTACTCGGCGAATCCTCCGTCGTGGGACACCCCCATGTCGTAGCTGGTGCAGATGACCGGGTCACCCGCCTTGAAGCGGGCGTCGGTGGAGGACACCACGGTACCGGACATGTCGATGCCGCCGACGCAGGGAAAGCGCCGGATCACCTTGCCGGCGCCGGTGGCGGCCAGGGCGTCCTTGTAGTTGACGCTGGAGAACGCGGTCCTGATCACCACCTCCCCCGCGTCCAGTTCCTCCACGGCCATCTCGACGAAGCGCGCGACAGTCTTGCGGTCTTCCTCGAAAATCCGGTAGGCCTTGAATTTCTGCATGGCGCGTTTCCTAGGGTAGATGGGCCAGCGCAAGATACTGCCGGCTCTGCATCTCCTGCAGGCGGCTCAGGGTGCGATCGAACTCGGTGCCCGCGCCAGCGGCGTAAAGCTGCAGCGCTGGCACCTCCGCGGAGCAGATGAGTTTAACACGCCGGTCGTAGAATTCGTCCACGAGCCAGGTAAGGCGCCGCGCCCAGTCCTTGTGTTCCGGCGTAAGGCGCGGGATGCCCGAAAGCAGCACCGTGTGGAAATTGCGCGAAAGCTCGATGTAGTCGTCCTTGCCCCGGGGCCCGCCGCACAGTTCCCGGAAATCGAACCACGCCACCCCTTCGGTCACGCGCCGGGACTTCACCGGCCGGCCCTCGATCTCCAGCACCTGATCCGCGGTGCCGGTCTCACCGGCGACGGCTTCGAACGCGTTCTCCAAGTTGCGCTCCGCCGCTTCGTCCAATGGCGCGTGAAACAGCGTCACCCGCTCCAAAGCCCGCAGCCGGTAGTCGGCCCCCGCATCCACGTTCACCACGTCCAGGTGCTTCTTGATCAGTTCGATCGCGGGCAGGAACTGGCTGCGCTGGAGGCCGTGCCGGTACAGGTCATCGGGATGGGAGTTCGAGGTGGTCACCAACACCACCCCCTCGGTGAAAAGCCCCTCCAGCAGGCGGCGCATGAGCATGGCGTCGCCGATGTCGGTGACGTGGAATTCGTCCAGGCACAGCAGGCGCGTCTCCCGGGCCACGCGCCGGGCCACCGCAAGCACCGGGTCGGTCTGGCCTTGCAGCGACCTGAGGGCGTGATGAATCTCCTGCATGAAGCGGTGGAAGTGGACCCGGCGCTTGCGCTTCCCGGGCGCGAAGCCGAAGAAGTTGTCCATGAGGAAACTCTTGCCCCGGCCCACCCCGCCCCACAGGTAAAGGCCCAGCACCGCGCGCCGCCGGGCCAGCAGCCGCACCAGGCGCCCCTCCATGCGCTCGAGACCGAGCAGGTCCTCGTAGAGCCGCTCCAGCGCCACCACTGCCGCACCCTGGGATTCATCGAGGACATAGCCGTGCTTGTGAGCGACGCATTTCATCCAGCCGGCGAAGCTGGAGGCGTCGTCGAGCAGGGGCCCTTCACCTTGGCCCCCCGGGGATGACGGTATCGCCTTGAGCGCCGACATCCTCCCCTGCCCGGTTTCAGATATGGATGGTGCGCTTGTCGACGCCCAGTGCCGCCTCGTGGATGGACTCGGACAGCGACGGGTGCGCGTGCACGATGCGGGCAATGTCCTCGGCGCTGGCGGAGAACTCCATGGCCACCACCGCCTCGGCGATCATCTCCGAAACGTAGGGCCCCATCATGTGCACGCCCAGAATGCGGTCGGTCCGGGCATCAGCCAGGAATTTGATGAATCCGGCGGTCTCGCCCAGGGCCTTTGCCCGGCCGTTGGCCAGGAACGGGAACTGGCCCGCCTTGTAGGCAACGCCCGCCGCCTTGAGTTCCTGCTCGGTCTTGCCCACCCAGGCGATTTCGGGCGACGTGTAGATCACCCAGGGCACGGTATCCAGGTTGATGTGGGGCTTCTGGCCGGCAATCAGCTCCGCCACCATCACGCCCTCCTCCGACGCCTTGTGGGCCAGCATGGGCCCCCGCACCACATCGCCGATGGCGTACACGTTGGGCAGATTGGTGCGGCAGTGGCCGTCCACTTCCACCCGCCCCCGGTCATCCATCTTGAGGCCCACGGCCGCGGCGCCCAGCCCTTCGGTGTTGGGGGCGCGCCCGATGGCCACGATCAGCTTGTCCACGTCCAGCTTCTGGGCCAGGCCCTTGGCGTTCTCGTACTCCACCGACAACGTCTTCTTGACCGTCTTGATCCCGGTCACCTTGACCCCGGTGTGGATGGCCAGCCCCTGGTCCTTGGTGAAGACCTTGAGGGCCTCCCTGGCCACGGCCTCGTCCGCCGCCATGAGAAAGCCGGGCAGCGCTTCCAGGATCGTCACCTCCGATCCCAGCCGCTTCCAGACGCTCCCCATCTCCAGGCCGATGACGCCGGCGCCGATGACGCCCAGGCGCTTGGGCACCTCGGTGAGCGCCAATGCCCCGGCGTTGTCCAGGATCATGTCGTTGTCAAAGGGTGCGAAGGGGAGCGCCCGGGGCACCGAGCCGGTGGCGATGATGACGTGTTTCGCTTCGATGGTCTCGCTCTTGGCGCCATCCCTGGCCTCGATGCGGTAGGTGTCGCCCGCTGCCACCAGGGTGCCCCGGCCGTGCACGGAGGTCACCTTGTTCTTCTTGAACAGCATGCCAATGCCGCCCGTGAGCTGATCCACGATCTTGTCCTTGCGGCCGATCATGGTGGGCACGTCCAGGGAAACCCCCGAAACCTTGATGCCGTGAGCGGCGAACTTGTGCAGGGCGCGCTCGTAGTTCTCGGAGGACTCCAGCAGCGCTTTCGAGGGGATGCACCCCACATTGAGACAGGTGCCGCCGAGGGCCGGCTTGCCCTTGGCGTTCTTCCACTCGTCGATGCAAACCGTCTCGAGCCCGAGCTGGGCGAGGCGGATGGCCGCTACGTAACCGCCCGGTCCGGCGCCAATTACCGCAACGTCGAAGATTTTTGACATTCTGCTAGCCCTTTCCTCGCCAGGAATTGTCAGGGGCCGGGGGGAACGAGCGGGCAATGCAAATGCCCCGCTTCCCGGCCCCGGAGGTGAGAGGTCGTCAAACGTCCAGCAGCAGTCGCGCCGGGTCCTCCAGGGCGTCCTTCATGGCCACCAGGGACAGCACCGCCTCGCGCCCGTCGATGATCCGGTGGTCGTAGGACAGCGCCAGGTAGTTCATGGGGCGGACCACGATTTGCCCGTTCTCCACCACCGCCCGCTCCTTGGTGGCGTGGATGCCCAGGATCGCGCTCTGGGGCGGATTAATGATGGGCGTTGAGAGCATGGACCCGAACACGCCGCCGTTGGAGATGGAGAACGTGCCCCCGGTCAGCTCCTCGATGCCGAGCTTGCCGGCCTGGGCGCGCTTGCCGAAGTCGGCGATCTGCTTCTCGATCTCCGCGAGCGAAAGCTTGTCCGCGTCCCGGATGATGGGCACCACCAGCCCCCGGGGCGAGCCCACGGCGATGCCGATATCGAAGTAGCCGTGGTAGATGATGTCGTTGCCGTCCACCGAGGCGTTGACCACCGGGTACTTCTTGATCGCGTGGATGGCGGCCTTCACGAAGAAGGACATGAAGCCGAGCTTGACGCCGTGCTCCTTCTCGAAGCGGTCCTGGTAGCGCTTGCGCATGTCCATGACCGGTTGCATGTTCACTTCGTTGAAGGTGGTGAGGATCGCCGCCGTGCTCTGGGATTGCACCAGCCGCTCGGCCACCCGCTGGCGCAGGCGCGACATGGGAACCCGCTGCTCGGGCCGGTCCGCCAGTATCGCGTCGATGTTGACCGGCGCCGGTTCGGGCCGGGCCGCCGGCGCCGGCTGAGGCGCCGGAGCGGGCTTCGCC
>Ga0210362_1257632_pt1 | contig 18204 bp, 32 predicted proteins | sample S625metaT_FD_159713 | JGI IMG/M metagenome (GOLD analysis project Ga0210362, IMG submission 159713) | Metatranscriptome of estuarine sediment microbial communities from the Columbia River estuary, Oregon, United States - S.625 (Metagenome... | ecosystem: Environmental > Aquatic > Marine >... | reverse complement strand
GTCCCGGGGCTACGGGCCGGGTCGGTTGTCGTTCAACGTCAAGGGCGGCCGCTGCGAGGCCTGCCAGGGCGATGGCCTGATCAAGGTTGAAATGCATTTTCTTCCGGATGTCTATGTGTCCTGCGACGTGTGCCACGGACGCCGCTACAACCGGGAAACCCTGGAGATCCGCTACAAGGGCAGGAACATCCACGAAGTTCTGGAGATGACGGTGGAACAGGCCCAGGAGTTCTTCCGCCCGGTGCCCGCCGTCGCGCGCAGGCTGGACACGCTTCTGGAAGTGGGGCTCGGCTACATCCGGCTTGGCCAGTCCGCCACCACCTTGTCGGGCGGCGAAGCGCAGCGAGTCAAGCTGTCCCAGGAACTCTCAAAGCGCGATACGGGCCGCACCCTGTACATTCTGGACGAACCCACCACCGGCCTGCATTTCCATGACATTGATCTGCTGCTCACCGTTTTGCACCGCCTGCGGGATCATGGCAACACGGTAGTGGTAATCGAGCATAATCTGGACGTGATCAAGACAGCGGATTGGGTTATCGACCTCGGCCCCGAGGGCGGCGACGCCGGAGGGTTCATCATCGCCGAAGGGCCGCCGGAGCAGATCGCGCAAAGCCCCGCGAGCCATACCGGGCGCTATTTAAGGACGGTTCTGGGCCAAGGAAAGGAGACAGCACAAGCATGACGCCCCGCAAATTGCTGATCGAGAGCTTTCACGCCGCGGTAGCGGCCGCGGATCCCCTGAAGGTCCTGCCCCGGCACCTGCCGAGACCTCCGCGCGGTCGGACTCTGGTGGTGGGCGCGGGCAAGGCTGCAGCCGCCATGGCGCGGGCCGTGGAAACCCGTTGGCCCAAGGACGCTCCCCTCGAGGGAATCGTGATAACCCGTTACGGGCACGGAATCCCCACCTCCCGGATCAGCGTCGTGGAAGCCGGGCATCCGGTGCCGGATGAACGGGGCGAGGAGGCGGCTCGGGACATCCTTTCCCGGGTCAAGAACCTGGGCCGCGATGACCTGTTGCTGTGCCTGGTGAGCGGCGGCGGTTCCAGCCTTTTGTCCCTGCCACTTCCCGGCGTGCCCATGGCGGACCTCAAGGCCGTGACGCGTGAGCTTCTTCGCTGCGGCGCCTCGATCCAGGAGATCAACACCGTCAGGAAGCATCTGTCCCAGGTCCAGGGCGGGCGCCTTGCCGCGGCGACGCCCGCCCGGGTGCTGGCGCTGATCGTGTCGGACGTCACCGGCGACGACCCGACCCATATCGCATCGGGGCCCTGCGCGCCGGACCCCACAACCTATGGGGACGCCCTCGAAATCCTTAGGCGCTACCAAGTCCGCGCCCCGGAGGCGGTGCGAGACGCCCTTACCTACGGCAACGAGGGGCGGCTGGAGGAAACCCCCAAGCCTGGGGATCCCCTGTTCCGCCGGGTACAGAACAAGGTGATCGCGACCGCCCAGGGGTCGTTGCGGGCGGCAGCGCGGTTGTTGAGAAGCCAGGGAATACGCACCGTGATCCTCGGCGACGGCGTTAAGGGAGAGGCGAGGGACATCGCCATGGTGTATGCCGCATTGGTCAAGCAGATACGCGTCCACCGCAACCCTTGGAGGGCTCCCATTGCGCTTGTCTCCGGGGGCGAAGCAACGGTGACGGTACGCGGAGAGGGACGCGGTGGCCGCTGCAGCGAGTTTCTCCTTTCGCTGGTCATTGAACTGGATGGTATGAAAAACGTCTACGCGCTTGCCTGCGACACCGATGGCATCGACGGCTCCGAAGACAATGCGGGAGCAATCGCCACCCCGGACTCCCTCTCCCGCGCCGCGAAACTCCGCCTTCGCGCCGATCGCCTTCTTGCCGTGAACGACGCCTACGAGTTCTTTCACAGGCTGGGAGACCTTGTCGTGACCGGTCCGACCCGCACCAACGTCAACGACTTCCGCGTGATCTTGATGCGATAGCATCAGCGGCAGCTCTTGGCGTTAGCCGTGGATGACGCGGTAGAACTGCGCCTCGATCAACAACGACGCGCCGCGAGGTCCCGCACGATTATCGAGCCCGCAGGCGCTAAGGGAAATGGGGCCGCAAAGAAGGGGCGCATCAGGCGCTTTTTGCCGAGGTGGCTAGGCCCTCTTCCGTTAGGAATGCAGCGGCCAGTTTCTGTGTCCGCGGAAGCACGGATTCACGGTCCCCGCTCAAGTGGACCTTAGTTCGATGGAGGATACCTCAGGAACTCACGACGGTCATGACGTGCTGGCCTACTACGAGCCCAAGCTTTCGCGCGGCATTGCCGCCGTTCAATGCTATCTCGGCGAGGCCGAGGCTGTTCTCGTGCCAGAACGCCTCCCCCTCTGGAACCTCCGCGAAGACTCTCGCATATCTCAGGTGGAGATGCGCGGAAACCAGCCGCGCATCACGCGCCAAGCCGCCGCCCCGGAGTCCCGTCATGGCGTTGCCATAGTGGTCAATGTAGATTATTTCGGCTAACTCTTCCCCTCCCAGGTCCACATCAAGCATGGGCACCGGAGCGAGCTTGGGCTCGGGAAACGCGCCGCCGGCAATCCACGCGCAAATCGGCGCGAATAGATCGCGACCGTGAAACGAGTCGGCGAGCCTATCCGGCGTCCATGCGATATGCCAGAACCGCCGCTGTCGCGCACGGGCGGCGACCACGGAAAGCAGACCGTTGTCTGGTCCCACGAAGTAGCGCCCTTCGGCTTCCAGGACCGCCCCCCGCCGCCGCCCGCCCACGCCGGGATCGACCACCGCCAACACCACGCTATCTGGGGGAAGTCGGCCGGCGAGGGCCGCCAAAAGGTGGGCTCCGGCACGAATGCTGAATACAGGCACATCGTGCAACAGGTCGATGCAGTTCACTCCCGGCGCATGCTGGGCAATAACACCCTTGACTTGGCCGACGTAGACATCGCCTGCGCCGAAATCGGTGAAAAGAAAGATGTTCATGGAGCGACGGGAAGAGGGAAATTCTCGTGGCGGAATTCTAAACCCATGTCGCGCCGCCGCCGAATTGGGAGAAACGCGGCCGCCGGCCGAAAAACGAAAAAGGCCGGGACTCCCGGCCTTTTTTTCCGTTAAGACGAACGGTCAGCCCGCCCCGGGCGCCGCGGCGGCTGGCGCCTCCCCTTGCTCGGGCCGGTCCACCAACTCCACCAGAGCCATGGGCGCGTTGTCCCCCTTCCGGAAACCGCACTTGAGGATCCGCAGGTAGCCGCCGTTACGCTTGGCGTACCTCGGGCCGAGCTCGTTGAAAAGCTTCACCACCATGTCGCGGTCCCGCAGTCGATTGAACGCCAGTCGCCGGTTGGCCACGGTAGCCTCCTTGCCCAGGGTGATAAGGGGCTCGGCAACGCGCCGCAGTTCCTTGGCCTTGGGCAGGGTGGTGGTGATCAGCTCGTGCTTGAAAAGCGAGTTGGTCATGTTCCGGAACATCGCCAGCCGGTGGCTGGAGGTTCGATTGAGCTTTCTATAGCCTTGGCGATGGCGCATGGCTGTTTCCTTTCACCTCATCAGGCGTGAACGGGCTTCTCCAAGCCCATGGGCGGCCAGTTCTCAAGCTTCATGCCCAAGGTAAGGCCGCGGGAAGCAAGCACTTCCTTGATCTCGTTGAGGGACTTCCTGCCCAGATTGGGGGTCTTGAGCAGCTCCGTCTCGGTGCGCTGGATCAGGTCCCCGATGTAATAAATGTTTTCGGCCTTGAGGCAGTTGGCCGAGCGGACCGTGAGCTCCAGGTCGTCGACCGGGCGCAGCAGGATGGGGTCCACCTGGGGCGCCTTGGGAGATTCCGCCGGCATGGGCGTGCCCTTGAGATCGGCGAAAACGGCCAGCTGCTCCACCAGGATGCGCGCCGCGTAGCGGATCGCCTCCTCCGGATCGATGGCGCCATTGGTCTCGATGTCGATGATGAGTTTGTCCAGATCGGTGCGCTGCTCCACGCGCGCACTCTCCACCTGGTAGCTGACTCGGCGCACGGGGCTGAACGACGCGTCCAGAAGGATGCTTCCTATCGTGCGCGAGTCGCCAGGAAGTTGGCGCACCGTCGCCGGAAGGTATCCTCGGCCGTGCTCCACCTTCACCTGCATCTCAATCTTCCCCCCAGGGGACAGATGGGCAATCACGTGTTCGGGATTCACGATCTCGACGTCGTGCGTGGCCTCGATATCCCCCGCGGTGACCGCACCTTCACCCTTCTTCTTGAGGTTGAGGGTGGCCTCCGCGCGACTGTGCAGCTTGAGTACGATGCCCTTGAGGTTGAGGAGAATGTCTACCACGTCCTCCTGGACCCCATCCAGGGCCGAATATTCGTGGAGGACGCCGGCTATCTGCACCTCGGTTGGCGCGTACCCGGGCATGGAAGAGAGCAGGATTCGGCGCAGTGCATGGCCGAGAGTATGGCCATACCCACGCTCGAACGGCTCCATGGTCACCTTCGCATGGGTGGGCGAAACATGGTGGACGTCGATAATGCGCGGCTTTAGAAAAGCGGTGGCTTGCATGTCGCAGGACCTTTGCTGTTACTTCGAGTAAAGCTCGATGACCAGGCTCTCGTTGATGGTCGGGGGCAACTCGGCGCGCTGCGGAGCGGCCTTGAAAGTCCCCTTGAGAGCCTTCACGTCCACTTCAATCCATTCCGGGAAGCCGCGGCCCTCGGCAGCCTCGGCAGCACCCTTAATGCGCAGCTGCTCCTTGGCTCCCTGGGCAACCTCGATCACGTCCCCCGGCTGAACCACGTAGGAGGGAATGTTCACACGCCTGCCGTTCACCAGGATTCCGTTGTGCCGCACCACTTGGCGCGCCTCGGTGCGTGAAGCGCCGAAACCCATGCGGTAGGCAACGCTATCGAGGCGCCGCTCCAGCAACTGGAGAAGCATCTCGCCGGTCACGCCCTTGCGGCGGGAAGCCTCCCAATAAATCTTGCGGAACTGGCGCTCGAGTACTCCGTACGTGCGCCGGATCTTCTGCTTCTCCCGCAGCTGGCGGCCGTAGTCCGAGATCCGGACGTTCTTCTGGCCGTGCTGGCCGGGGGCATAGGAGCGGCGCTCGATGGCGCACTTGTCGGTGAAGCATTTCTCGCCCTTGAGGAACAGCTTTTCCCCCTCGCGGCGGCACTGGCGGCATTTAGCGTCGAGATTCCTCGCCATTGTATTCCTCCTCAGACCCGACGCCGCTTGGGCGGCCGGCAACCGTTATGGGGAACCGGAGTGACATCGGCGATGGATGTGATCTTGAATCCGGCAGCGTTCAGCGCGCGCACCGCGGACTCTCGCCCTGGGCCGGGTCCCTTGATGCGCACCTCTAGGTTCTTGACGCCGCACTCCTGGGCCGCACGGCCCGCGCTTTCGGCCGCCATCTGAGCCGCGAAGGGCGTCGACTTACGGGAGCCCTTGAAACCGCCGCTGCCGGACGTCGCCCAGGAAAGCGTGTTCCCTTGGCGGTCGGTAATGGTGATGATGGTGTTGTTGAACGACGCGTGGACATGCGCGATGCCCTCCGCGACATTCTTCTTGACCTTCTTGCGAACCCTTGTGCCTGCCTTAGCCATGTCTCAGAAATTCCTGAATGCTCACTTGCTGGTGGACGAACCGCCGGCGCGGATGGCCAGCTTGCGAGGGCCCTTCCGGGTGCGGGCGTTGGTACGGGTGCGTTGGCCCCGCACCGGAAGTCCGCGCTTGTGGCGGACCCCGCGATAGCAACCCAAGTCCATGAGTCGCTTTATGTTCATGGAGACCTCTCGGCGCAGGTCGCCTTCGATGGCGAACTTGGACACCTGCTCCCGGAGCTTGTCCATGGCGGTGTCGTCAAGATCCTTGATCTTGGAGACGGGGTCGATGCCCGCGGCCTCGCAGATCTTTTTTGCCCGCGAGCGGCCAATGCCATAGATCGCAGTCAGCGCGATGGATGCGTGCTGGTGATTGGGGATGTTTACTCCGCCGATTCGGGCCATACCGTTCGTTACCCTAAAAGAAAGCCTTAAATTATATCAGGTTCCGCCGCCACCATCAGCCTTGGCGCTGCTTGTGGCGCGGGTCGGAGCAGATGATCCGGACGACGCGCTTGCGGCGGATCACCTTGCATTTGCGGCACATCTTCTTTACCGATGCCTGCACTTTCATGTTTAACTCCTTGAACTACTTGGCGCGGAACACGATCCGCGCCCGGGTCAAATCGTAAGGCGTCATTTCCACCGTCACCTTGTCGCCGGGCAAAATTCGGATGTAATGCATGCGCATCTTTCCGGAAATATGCCCCAGTACTACATGACCGTTTTCCAACTTCACTCTGAAATTCGCGTTGGGGAGTGTCTCAACGACCTCTCCCTGCATCTGGATGGTCTCCTCCTTGGCCATCCTATTACTACCGTGCTGAGAACCCGCCCTTGAAACTCGCCTTCTTCAGCAGGCTTTCGTACTGGTGAGACATCACATAGGCCTGAACCTGGGCCATGAAATCCATGGTCACCACCACCACGATCAGCAGGCTTGTCCCCCCAAAATAGAACGGTACGTTCCACTTCAGGATCAGGAACTCGGGAAGCAGACAGACCAGCGTCACATAGACCGCACCGGCGAGGGTAAGCCGCAGCATGATGCGCTCGATGTACTTCGCCGTCTGGTCCCCGGGCCGGATTCCCGGGATGAAAGCGCCGCTTTTCTTGAGATTGTCGGCGGTTTCCTTGGGGTTGAAGGCAAGCGCCGTGTAAAAAAAGCAGAAGAAGATGATCGCGGCCGCGAACAGCATGATGTAGAGGGGCTGTCCGGGTGACAACGCGCCGGCAAGATCCCGCAGCCAGATCATGTCCTCGCTGCTGCCGAACCAACCCGCTACCGTCGCCGGGAACAGGATGATCGACGAGGCAAAAATCGGCGGGATCACGCCCGCCATGTTGAGCTTCAGGGGGAGGTGGGAGCTGGTTCCTCCGTAGACACGGGATCCCACCTGGCGCTTGGCATAGTTCACAAGTACCTTGCGTTGCCCCCGCTCGACGAAAACCACCAGCGCGGTCACCACCACCACGGCCGCCAGAAGAAGAATCACCAGCAGCGGGCTGTAGGCCCCGGTGCGCGCCAGCTCCAAGGTGCCGGTTACAGCCTGCGGCAGTCCCGCCGCGATACCCGCAAAGATGATCAGCGAAATGCCGTTTCCGATACCTCGCTCGGTAATCTGCTCCCCGAGCCACATCAGGAACATGGTCCCCGTGACCAGGGTCACCACGGTGGTGACGCGGAACATCCACCCCGGGCTGTAGACGAGGTTTGCCTGGGACTCAAGGGCCACCGATATAGCCAAACCCTGGAACAGAGCCAAGGCCACGGTGCCATAGCGGGTGTATTGAGTGATCTTGCGCCGACCGGCCTCACCCTCCTTGCGCAACTGCTCCAGTTGCGGGATCACCAGGCTCGCCAGCTGCATGATGATCGACGAGGAAATGTAGGGCATGATCCCCAGGGCAAAGATCGAGAAGCGCGACAGGGCGCCCCCGGAGAACATGTTCAGCATCCCGAGAATCCCGCCCTGTTGGCTCTTGAAGAGCTCCGCGAGCACAGCCGGGTCGATGCCGGGAACGGGAATATGCGCGCCAATGCGGAACACGATCATGGCGCCCAGCAGGAAGAGGAGGCGCCGCTTCAGGTCCCCGAGCTTCCCCGACATTCCGAGCAGCGATTGCGTCGCGGCCAACTTGCGTTACTCCTCGACCTTGCCGCCGGCCGCTTCAATAGCGGCGCGTGCGCCCTTGGTCACCCTCACCCGTTGCAGGGTAACGGGACGCTTGATCTCGCCCGAAAGAACGACTTTTGCGCTCAGCGACGAGGCGGGAATGATCCCTGCCTGCTTTAGGAGAATGAGATCGACAATATCCCCCTCCACCTTGTTGAGCTCCCCAAGCCGGACCTCCGCCACGAACCGTTTGGACAGCGACTTGAATCCTCTCTTCGGAAGGCGCCGCACCAGAGGCATCTGGCCGCCCTCGAAGCCGACCTTGTGATATCCGCCAGAGCGAGCCCGCTGACCCTTGTGACCGCGACCGGCGGTCTTTCCCAGGCCGCTTCCGATGCCCCTGCCCGGCCTTTTCTTGGCCTGTCGTGCGCCGAGCGCCGGTTTAATGTCGTTAAGCTTCATTCAGCCCTCGCACCTGACCAGGTAGCCAACCTTGTTTATCATCCCCCGCACCGACGGAGTGTCCTCGACTTCGACAGTCTGCTGGCGGCGGCGCAGGCCGAGCCCGCGCACGGTGGCGCGATGGTCCTCGCGTGTTCCGCGCAGGCCCTTGACCAGAGTCACCTTGACGGTTTTCTTGGATCCGGTCATTTCATGGCCTCCAGGACTTCCTCCACCGTCTTGCCCCGCTTCGCGGCGACTTCCGCCGGCGTGTTCATCCTCCGGAGCCCATCGAGCGTCGCCCGCACCACGTTATAGGGATTGGTGGAGCCGAAGCATTTGGCGAGGATGTTTTGTACGCCCATGACCTCGAAAACCGCCCGCATGGGACCGCCGGCGATGATCCCGGTGCCCTCCGACGCGGGCTGCATGTAAACCTTGGCGGAACCATGCTCCCCGATCACTGAATGCTGCAGGGTACCGTTCTTCAGGCTGATCTTGACCAGATTGCGCCGCGCCTCGTCCATTGCCTTCTGGACCGCGACAGGAACCTCGCGCGCCTTGCCCTTGCCCATACCGATGCCGCCGTCGCCGTCCCCGACCACCGTGAGCGCGGCAAATCCGAGGATACGCCCACCCTTGACCACTTTCGTCACCCGGTTGATGGACACCATCTTCTCGCGCAGCCCGTCGCTGCGCTCCTCGCTTTGCTTATGCTGGAACCTAGCCATCTGTCACCCCGTCAAAACTTGAGGCCGCCTTCGCGCGCCGCTTCCGCGAGCGCTTTCACGCGCCCATGGTAGCGAAAGCCCGAACGGTCAAAAGAGACCTGACCAATGCCGAGGCTCTTCGCCTTCTCGGCAATCCGTTTTCCCACCAGCGCCGCTGCGCTGGCATTTCCACCGTGCTTGATTTGCCCCCGAACTTCCGGCTCCAACGTGGAGGCGCTGGCAAGCACCCGCGCACCAGAAGCGTCGATGATCTGGGCGTAGATGTGACAATTGCTGCGGAAAACTGCCAGCCGCACGGCCTTGAGTTCCGCGATCTTGGCCCGGGTCTGCCGAGCCCGGCGCTGCCTGGTTGCTTTTCTGTCAAGCATGACTGCCTCGCCTATTTCTTCTTGGTCTCTTTGAGAACCACGCGCTCGTCGGCGTAGCGCACGCCTTTGCCCTTGTAAGGCTCCGGACGGCGGAACGCACGTACTTCAGCGGCGACCTGCCCGACCAACTGCTTGTCGACGCCCTTGATCAGGATCTCCGTCTGCGTCGGCGTTTCCGCCTTCACGCCCGCGGGGACCTTGTATGCCACAGGGTGCGAAAAACCCAAAGTCAGGTTGAGGGTCGAACCGGCCGCCTGGGCACGGTAGCCCACGCCAACCAGCGTCAATTTCTTCTCGAAGCCTTTACTCACGCCACTTACCATGTTGGCCACCAGAGCTCGGGTAGTGCCGGAAATCGCGTTCGCTCGCTTGGAGTTTCCGTTCGGCTTGAAGGTAAGCTGGTTCCCTTCCCGATTCACAATGACGTCAAAGGACAGTGGCCGCTTGAGCGTGCCGAGGGGCCCCTTGACGGATATCTCTCCCGCCGAGAGCGCGACTTCAACGCCGCTGGGAACTTGAACCGGATAGTTAGCAATTCGAGACATGCCTCGTCACCTCATGCCACGATGCAGAGAACTTCACCGCCCACGCCCTGGGAACGCGCACTGCGGTCGGTCATGACGCCGCGGGAGGTCGAAAGGATGGCGATCCCGAGCCCATTCATCACCCGAGGGATGGCATCACGTCCGCGGTAGATGCGCAAACCCGGCCGCGACACGCGCTCGATCTTTTCTATCACTGGCCTGCCGGCATAATATTTCAGCCCGATCTCGAGAACCGGCTTGCCCTCAGCTTCGCGCACGGCAAAGTCCTCGATGTAGCCTTCGTCCTTCAGCACGGCCGCGATCGCGGCCTTGACCTTGCTGGAGGGAATCGCTACGGAAGATTTTTCCGACAACTGCGCGTTGCGGATGCGGGTCAGCATATCGGCGATGGGATCGCTCATGCTCATGTTCAGACTCCTCCTACCAGCTCGCTTTGGTGATGCCCGGAATCTCACCGCGCATGGCGAGCTCACGCAGCTTGTTGCGCGCCAGTCCGAACTTCCGGAAATATCCCCTGGGACGCCCGGTAAGGGAGCAGCGATTGCGCATACGCGTGGGCGAGGCATCCCGAGGGAGCTTCTGCAGCCGAAGGCGGGCTGCCTCCTTGTCCTCATCCGATGCCCTCGGGCTGCGTGCAACGGACAGCAACTCGGCGCGCCTCGCCGCATACTTGGCGACCGTGGCGCGACGCTTCTTTTCGCGGTTGATCAATGAGAGTTTTGCCATTTGCCCCTCAGCCCTTGAATGGAAACTTGAACGCGGCTAGAAGGGCTCTCGCCTCCTCGTCGGTTTTCGCGCTCGTGGTGATGGTGATGTTCATCCCGCGGAGGGCATCAATCTTGTCATACTCGATCTCCGGGAAGATGATCTGCTCCTTGACCCCGAGGCTGTAGCTGCCGCGGCCGTCAAACGCCCTCCCCGACACGCCGCGGAAATCGCGGATCCTGGGAATCGCGATGGAAACCAGGCGATCGAGAAATTCATACATGCGGGCGTGCCTCAGCGTAACCTTGCAACCAACAGGGTAGCCCTTGCGCACCTTGAAGTTGGCGATGGACTTGCGCGCGGCGGTGACCACCGGTTTCTGTCCGGCGATCTTCTGAAGATCCGACACCGCGTTGTCCATGATCTTCTTGTCGGCGAGCGCCTCTCCCACTCCCATGTTGATGGTGATCTTCTGGATGCGCGGTACTTCCATAACGCTCTTGTAGCCGAACTGCTTGATCAGTCCGGGTACCACATTCTTCTGGTAATGCTCCTGCAGCCGGGCCATGGCGTCCCCTTACGCGTCGATGAGCTCGCCGTTGGACCTGAACAGCCGCACCTTGCGCTTGTCCTCCAGCGTCTTGAAGCCGACCCGGTCCGCCTTCTTGGTGACCGGATTAAAAATCGCGACATTTGATGCGTGAATCGGCATCTCCTTGTCGAGGATGCCCCCGGTGATGCCCTTCAGAGGATTGGGTTTCTGATGCTTCTTCACCTTGTTCACACCCTCAACCACCAGGTGGTCGTCATCCACCAGGCGCAGAACGATCCCGCGCTTGCCCTTGTCCTTGCCGGTGATCACAATCACGTCGTCGCCCTTGCGAATCTTCCGCATGGTTTCTCCTCAAAGCACTTCCGGCGCCAGCGACACGATCTTCATGAAGCGCTCGGTACGAAGCTCGCGGGTAACCGGCCCAAATATGCGGGTTCCGATCGGCTCCAACTTGTTGGTAAGCAGGACCGCGGCGTTGGAATCAAACTTGATCACCGAACCGTCCGGGCGGCGCACCCCGTGGGCGGTGCGGACCACTACGGCGTTGTAGATCTCGCCCTTCTTGACGCGTCCACGGGGCGCGGCATCCTTCACGCTCACCTTGATGATGTCCCCGACGCCGGCGTAACGGCGCTTGGAACCGCCGAGCACCTTAATGCATTTCAGGGTGCGCGCGCCGGTGTTGTCGGCGACGTCAAGCAACGTCTGCATCTGAATCATTGGATAACCCTCTCTCCAACTTTCCCCGTCCAAAGACGGTCAGTATTGGACCCCGTAGCGCGGGGGAATGCCCTTGTAGAGGGCCGGAAAAACGGTGAATTGTATGGTGTTTTGCGCCTAGTTGCAACCACCTAGATGACGCGGGCCTTTTCCACCACCTTGACCACCCGGAAGGACTTGGTGCGCGACATCCGGCGGCATTCCTGGATCGCCACCAGGTCCCCTTCCTTGCACTCATTGCTATCGTCGTGCGCGTGATATTTCTTTGAGCGGGTGATCACCTTGCCGTAAAGCGGATGCTTCACCTTGCGCTCGACCAGCACCGTGACCGTCTTGTCCATCTTGTCGCTTACCACGCGGCCGGTAAGCAGGTTTTTCGTAGCCAATTCGCTCATGCTTTGCGCGCCTTCTCACGGAGAACGGTCTTCACGCGGGCAATGTCCCGGCGTGTCTTCTTGATCTGGCTGTTATTGGAAAGCTGCTGGGTCGCCAGCTGCATGCGCAGGGAAAACTGGGCCTTTTGCAGCTCGCCCAGCTCCTTGTTGAGATCGGCGGCGCTTTTCGACCGCAATTCGCTTGCTTTCATGCGTCAGCCCAAGTGTCTGGTTACAAAAGTTGTAAGGAAGGGCAGCTTGGAAGACGCCAGCCGGAACGCTTCCCGGGCCATGGCCTCGTCCACGCCGTCCATCTCGTAAAGTACCCGCCCGGGCTGGATCTCTGCCACCCAGAACTCCGGGTTGCCCTTGCCATTGCCCATGCGAACCTCCGCGGGCTTCTTGGTGATCGGCTTGTCAGGAAACACGCGAATCCAGATCCGTCCGCCACGCTTGATGTGCCGGGTCATGGCACGGCGGGCCGCCTCGATCTGCCGCGCCGTCAGGCGCCCGCGGGTGATCGCCTTGAGCCCGTATTCCCCGAACGATACTTTGGTGCCCCGGGTGGCCGGGCCGGTATTCCGGCCCTTATGCACCTTCCGGAACTTGGTCCTAGCTGGCTGCAGCATTCTTCGCTCCTGTTCTCCGCGGACGCTTCCGCTCAGGCTCTGCCGGGGCCGGCGCGGGGGCCGCCAGCGGCTGCTCGCCCTTGCCCACGCTCTCGCCCTTGAACACCCACACCTTGATGCCGATCACGCCATACGTGGTCTTGGCTTCTCCGAAGCCGTAATCGATGTCCGCGCGCAGGGTGTGCAGAGGAACGCGGCCCTCCCGGTACCACTCGGTGCGGGCGATTTCGATCCCGTTCAGGCGGCCGGCGCTCATGATCTTTATGCCCTGCGCACCAAGCCGCATGGCGTTCTGCATGGCACGCTTCATTGCCCGGCGAAACATGATGCGCTTCTCCAACTGCTGGGCAATGGAGTCCGCGATCAACTGCGCATCAACTTCCGGCTTCCGAACTTCCTCGATGTTGACGTGAACGGGGACACCCATCATCTTCTGGAGCTCGGTCTTGAGCTGCTCGATGTCCTCGCCCTTCTTGCCGATGACCACCCCGGGCCGGGCGCTGTGGATGGTGAGCCTGGCGTTCTTGGCCGGGCGCTCGATGACCACCTTGGAAACGGCCGCGTGAGCCAGCTTCTTTCGCAGGTAGTCCCTTACTTTGACGTCCTCCAGCAGCAGGGTCGAAAAGTTCTTGCTGCCAGCGTACCAGCGCGACGTCCAGTTCCTCTGTACCGCCAGGCGGAAGCCGATTGGATTGATCTTCTGTCCCATAGTGTCTCCTCGGCCTACTTGTCGCCGACCGTCACAAAGATGTGGCAGGTGTGCTTCAGAACGCGCACGCCCCTGCCTTTGGCACGAGCGTGGAAGCGCTTGAGAAAGGGCCCCCGCTCGACACTGATGGAAGTGACCCTCAGCTCGTCAATGTCCGCCCCATCATTGTGCTCGGCATTGGCGATGGCGGACTCCAGCACCTTCTTGATTAGCACCGCCCCCTTCCGGCGGCTGAAGCTCAGAAGGTTAAGGGCCCTCTCGACAGGAAGGCCGCGGATCTGATCGGCAACCAGTCGGCCCTTCTGGGCCGAAAGGCGCGCGAATCTGTGTTCAGCAACGGTTCTCATGGCTCTTAACCTATTTCCTCGCGGCCGGCGCCGCAGCCTTCTTGTCGGCCGAGTGACCTTTGAACGTGCGGGTCAGGGCGAACTCCCCCAGCTTGTGGCCCACCATGTTCTCGGTCACATATACCGGGATATGCTGCTTGCCGTTGTGGACCGCAATGGTGAGACCCACGAAATCCGGAAGAATCGTGGAGCGGCGCGACCAGGTCTTGATCGGCCTCTTGTCACTGGTTGCTCGAGCCTTGTCCACCTTCTCCATCAGGTGATGGTCTACGAACGGGCCCTTCTTGATCGAACGTGCCATATCTGCCTATCCCTTACTTGCGGTGGCGCCGGCGCGCGATCATGGCGTCGGTGCGCTTGTTCTTGCGCGTACGCAAACCCTTGGTGCATTGCCCCCATGGCGTGACCGGTCCGCCGGCTGCCGCGGTCTTGCCCTCACCCCCGCCATGGGGATGGTCGATCGGATTCATGGCCACGCCACGCACTGTCGGCCGCACGCCGCGCCAACGCGCCCGCCCCGCCTTGCCAACGGACTCCAGAGAGTGCTCCTCGTTGCCAACCTCGCCGATAGTGGCGCGGCAGTCCACAAGAACCCTCCGGATCTCGCCGGAGCGCAGGCGAAGCTGCGCGTAGTGCCCCTCGCGCGCCAGCAGCTGCACGGAAGCGCCGGCGGCGCGCGCCATCTGAGCGCCCTTTCCCGGCTGCATCTCGATGCAATGTATCGTCGTTCCCACTGGGATGTCCCGCAGTTGAAGCGTGTTGCCCGGCTTGATGGGTGCCTCCGCGCCGCTCACCACCTGGGTTCCGGGCGTAATCCCCTTGGGCGCGATAATGTAGCGCCGCTCACCGTCGGCATAGCAGAGAAGCGCGAGGTTGGCGCTCCGGTTCGGATCGTATTCGATCCGCTCCACCTTGGCCGGTATCCCGTCCTTGTCGCGCCGGAAATCCACGACCCGGTAGTGATGCTTGTGCCCACCGCCGCGGTGGCGCGTCGTGATGCGGCCATTGTTGTTGCGGCCGGATGTGCGCTGCTGGCTTTCCACGAGGGGCGCGTGGGGCGCACCCTTGTGCAGACTGGTATTGACTACCCGCACCTGGGCGCGCCGGCCGGGAGAAGTGGGCTTGGTTTTTACGAGCGCCATTTACTTGGCCTCCGCTGCGGCAAAATTGATCTCCTGGCCCGGCATCAGGCAAACATAAGCTTTTTTCCAGCTCCGGCGGCGGCCGGTAGTGCGGCCGAATCGCTTGTCCTTGCCCTTGACCCGCGCTACCTGGACGCTGTTGACCTGGACCTTGAACAAGAGCTCCACCGCGGCCTTGATCTCCGGCTTGGTGGCGTCCTGGGCCACGCGGAAGATCACCTGCTCGTGCTTGTCGGCGACAAAGGTACTCTTTTCCGAAACGACCGGCGCAAGGATCACCTTCATCAGCCGTTCCTGGGCGAAGTTGGTCGCCATCATCCGAGCATCTCCTCAAATTTTGCCACCGCGCCCCGGGTCATGAGGACCTGCGGGAAATTCACCAGGTTCACGGGATCCGCCTGGTGCGGCTCCACCACCAGCACGTTGGCCAGATTGCGCGAAGCCAGGAGCAGGTTCTGGTCCATCGCATCCGTGATCACCATGACCTGCTCCATGCCCATGGCCTTCAGTTTCTGTGACAGCAGCTTGGTCTTGGGAGCGTCCACCGTAATCTTGTCGACGACGGACAGCCTGCCCTCCCGGGCGAGTTGCGAAAGAATCGAGGCGATACCCGCCCGGTACATCTTGCGATTCACCTTGTGGCTGAAGTTCTCCTCGGGCAGCGACGGGAAGATCCGGGCTCCACCGCGCCACAGCGGGCTCCCCGAGAATCCGGCGCGCGCCCGGCCCGTACCCTTCTGACGCCACGGCTTGCGATGGCTGTGACTGACATCGCCCCGGGCCTTCTGCTTGCGCGTGCCCTGGCGGGCATTGGCGAGATAGGCGGTCACCAGCTGATGTACCAGCGCGTCGTTGTACTCGCGTCCGAAGAGCGTGTCGGCGGCGCTAATACTCGCGCTCGCCTGGCCGTTTTCGTTGATGAGCTTCAGCTCCATCACGCACCTCCCTTGACCGCGGGGCGCACCAGGACATCGCTTTCGGGGTGGCCGGGCACCGAGCCGCGGATGAGCAGCAGGCCGCGCTCCGCGTCGATGCGTACGATTTCCAGGTTCTGAATGGTGCGTCGCACGCTTCCCAGGTGACCAGCCATCCGCTTCCCGGGAAACACCCGGGACGGGTCCTGGTTCTGGCCGGTGGAGCCCGGGCGGTTATGGGAAATCGAGTTGCCGTGAGACGCACGGTTGGAGCTGAAATGGTGGCGCTTGATCACGCCGGCGAAGCCCTTGCCCAGCGTCACGCCAACAACATCAACCTTCTGCCCGACCTTGAAAAGGTCCGTGCCGATGGCCGCGCCGGGCTTCAAGGCGGCAGCTTCCTCGGACGTTACGCGGAATTCCTTAAGGGCGTGACCCGGCTCGACCGCCGCCTTGGCCAGATGGCCGGCCGCGGGCTTGGAGATGCGGCTGGGACGTCGCTTGCCGACGGCGACCTGCACCGCGCAATAACCGTCGCTCTCGACAGTCTTGACTTGGGTGACGCGATTATTCGACACGTCCACCACCGTCACCGGGACGGTACTGCCGTCATCGGTGAAGATGCGGGTCATGCCGATCTTGCGACCGACCAATCCTAAACTCATGACATCTTCCTTTTCTGTATTTCCCGGAGATCCGGGCGCCGGCTGCGATTGGCCGGCAATCCTATCCAAACGGCCTGGCAACCGGGTTTCCCGACGCCAGCCTCTTCGTAAGCTTACAGCTTGATCTCGACGTCCACGCCTGCAGGAAGATCCAGCTTCATCAGCGCGTCCACCGTCTTGTCAGTGGGATCAATGATATCCATCAGCCGCAAATGCGTGCGGATCTCCATCTGGTCCCGTGAATGCTTGTCAATGTGCGGCGAGCGCAGGAGGTTGTAGCGCTCGATCCGCGTCGGAAGCGGCACCGGCCCCTTGACCACCGCGCCCGTGCGCTTGGCGGTTTCGACGATCTCCATCGCCGACTGGTCGATGAGACGATAGTCGAACGCCTTAAGGCGGATGCGAATTTTCTGGCTTTGCATGTTTGTTTCCGAGTCGAGAGTCGCGATTCGTGAGTGGGGACCCGCAGTCCCGTCATCCCGGTCCCGACTTATTCAATGACCTTGGCGACGACACCGGCGCCCACCGTGCGCCCGCCCTCGCGGATGGCGAAGCGCAACCCCTCCTCCATCGCGATCGGCGCAATCAGGCTCACCGTCATCGACACGTTGTCCCCGGGCATCACCATCTCCGTGCCCGCCGGCAACTCCACAGACCCCGTCACGTCCGTCGTGCGGAAGTAAAACTGCGGCCGGTAGCCGTTGAAAAACGGCGTGTGCCGCCCCCCCTCCTCCTTCGACAGCACGTACACCTCCGCCGAGAACTTCGTGTGCGGCGTGATCGAGCCCGGCTTCGCAATCACCTGCCCCCGCTCCACCTCCTCGCGCTTCGTCCCCCGCAGCAGGATCCCCACGTTGTCCCCCGCCTGCCCCTGGTCCAGAAGCTTCCTGAACATCTCCACACCCGTGCACACCGTCTTCACCGTGGGACGCAGCCCCACAATCTCAATCTCCTCGCCCACCTTGACGATCCCGCGCTCCACGCGACCCGTCACCACCGTCCCGCGCCCGGAGATCGAAAACACGTCCTCCACCGGCATCAGAAACGGCCCGTCAATCGCCCGCTTCGGCTCCGGGATGTACGCGTCCAGCGCCTCCGCCAGCTTCACAATCGACGCCTCGCCAATGTCGCTCTTGTCGCCCTCCAGCGCCTTCAGCGCCGAACCAATCACGATCGGCGTCTTGTCCCCAGGAAAATCGTACTTCGACAAAAGCTCGCGAACCTCCATCTCCACCAGCTCCAGCAGCTCCGCATCGTCCACCATGTCCGCCTTGTTCAGGTACACCACGATGTACGGAACCCCCACCTGCCGCGCCAGCAGTATGTGCTCCCGCGTCTGCGGCATCGGACCGTCCGCCGCAGAAACCACCAGAATCGCCCCATCCATCTGCGCCGCGCCCGTGATCATGTTCTTGATGTAGTCCGCATGGCCCGGACAGTCCACGTGCGCATAGTGACGCGCCTTCGTCTCGTACTCCACGTGCGCCGTGTTGATCGTGATCCCACGCGCCTTCTCCTCCGGCGCCGAATCAATCTGATCGTACGACTTAGCCTCACCACCAAACTGCCGCGACAGCACCGACGTGATCGCCGCCGTCAACGTCGTCTTCCCATGGTCCACGTGACCAATCGTCCCAACGTTCACGTGCGGCTTCGTACGCTCAAACTTGCCTTTTGCCATGATCGATTCCTCTT
>Ga0210362_1019601_pt1 | contig 18342 bp, 16 predicted proteins | sample S625metaT_FD_159713 | JGI IMG/M metagenome (GOLD analysis project Ga0210362, IMG submission 159713) | Metatranscriptome of estuarine sediment microbial communities from the Columbia River estuary, Oregon, United States - S.625 (Metagenome... | ecosystem: Environmental > Aquatic > Marine >... | reverse complement strand
GGCCAGCGGCCGCCGATCAATCAATATCTGACTGTCGACGCGTTTTTCGATCCTTATAAAGGGATCGTGAGCCAAGTCAATACCGATCTCCGGCTGCAAGAGGGGAGCAATTGGTATATCGATATCGGGCAGCGCTATTCCCGGGACGGCAATCGGGTGAGACGCGGAGACGTCTGGAACCCAATTTCGTTCAATGAGGTGTATGCGCCGACGGGAGAAATTCAGTTTTTAACGGCGGGCGGAGCCTTCCGTACTCCCTGGGGATGGACAGTCGGCGCCAAGGGCTACTATGACGTGAAGAACGGAAGAAGTCCGGAATACGATGTCGTCGCGCTCTATCAAAATCCCTGCAAATGTTGGTCGTCTGGATTCTACTACCTGCAATTTCCCGATCGCCAGCAATTCAATTTCATTCTCAGCCTGACAGGGATTGGCTGGACCGAAAACACCGGAACGGCCGTCATGCGGGCCATTCTTTCGCCGCTCCTCTGGGGTGAACGCGGGTTGCCCTGGTATACCCCGGGTGGACAGTACGGCCGTCCTCAACAAGCGGTTTCAACCGATGAGACGCCGGTGGGGACTCGCTGACGACCTGACTGTCGAATGTCTGGCCCACGCCGGCTAGATTTGCGCATTTGACAGTAAAAACTGGGCTGGAGTACGATGCCGCTGGCTTGGGAGATTGGTATCTTATTCTGAAGAAGGGAGCACACGTGGCTGGTGACGCCTTGAAAGTGGAAGATTCTACCTGGGATACCGAGGTCATGAAGGCATCGGAACTCGTGATGGTTGATTTCTGGGCGGTATGGTGCGGACCGTGCCAAATGGTGGCGCCCATCATCGAGGAATTGGCCCAGGAATATGCGGGAAAGCTCAAGGTCAGGAAACTCAATACCGACGAGAATCCGGAGGTGGCCGGGCGTTATCAGGTCATGAGTATCCCCACAATTCTGTTCTTCAAAAATGGCCGGCAGGTTGAAAAGCTGGTAGGGGCCAGGCCAAAGCGCCAATTCAAGGAAATGATCGATTCACTTCTTGCTCAACATGCCGGCACTGCGTAGATACTGCCGCCGCAGCCATGCTCACTGAGCTGCGCATATCCAATTTTGCCGTCCTCGAGCAGCTCGATCTGAGTATCGATGCAGGATTCACCGTTCTCACAGGAGAGACCGGGGCGGGCAAATCCCTCCTGATCGACGCCATTACGCTGCTGATGGGTGGGCGGGCGTCAAGCGACCAGATCAGGCACGGTGAAGACGAAGCGCAACTCGAAGCTGCTTTTCAGATTCCTCCCGGCCATCCAATGCTCGATCGGCTGCGCGCCCAAGAGATTCTTGGGCCGCACGATTCCCAACTCATCATCCGGCGCGTCATTGCCCGATCCGGGCGGAATCGGGTGTATCTCAACGGAGTGATGAGCCCGGTTCATATGCTGGAAGAGTTCGGCGGCACCCTGGTCGATATTCACGGCCAGCATGATCAGCAGTCCCTGCTGGCCCCCTCGATTCAACTCGATGCACTGGATGCCTTTGGTCGTCTCCAGGAATTACGGGAGCGATACCGATCTGCCTATCGCGACTGGACAGGGGCTTGTCGGGAACGCGCTGATCTAGCCCTGAAGATTCAGGAAGCGGCACAACGGGAAGATTATCTGACCTTTCAGCTGCAGGAGTTGGACGATGCCGCGCTCCAAGTCGGGGAGGAGGAGACGCTTCAGAGTGCGCGGAGACGGTTAGGATCATCGCGTCGATTGGGTGAGTTGGCCGCGGAGGCCCAAGAACGGATTCAGGCCGACCACATGGGCATCTTACCGAACCTGGCCTTGGTGGAGCGGGCGCTGGGGGAACTTGCTCAGATGGATCCCGATATGGAGGGAACCGGCCGGCTTGCTGCCGATGCAAAGGTGCTCTTGAAAGAGACCGCGGATTGTCTCCGAGGCTATATCGATCGTCTGGACGACGATCCCGCGCGCCTTGCCGAAGTTGAAGACCGCGTCGCCCTGATTCAGAAGCTAAAGAAGAAATATGGGGGAACTATGGATGCCGTGCTGGAGACGCATCGTCGGGTGCGGGATGAACTGGAGGGGCTCCGGCATTCTGATGAAAAGCTTGAAGGGCATGATCGCCTGATTCGCGAGCAGCGGGAAGCGGTTGTCAGGAGGGCTCGTGAACTGAGTGATCAACGCAAGGAGGCCGCCAAGCGCATGACGAAAGTCGTGCGCCGAGAACTTGATGCCCTCAAGATGGGACAGACCCAGTTTGTGATCCAACTCGTCACGGGAGAGGGCGATGAGGCCTATGGCGCCGACGGGGCGGATCGCGCGGAGTTTGTGCTTTCAGCCAATGCGGGCGAGCCGCTCAAACCGCTGTCACGCGTGGCCTCCGGAGGTGAGTTGTCGCGGGTGATGCTGGCGCTGAAGTCCGCGCTGGCAGGCGTGGACCGAGTGCCAGTGATCATTTTCGACGAGATCGATACGGGGGTCGGAGGGGCTGTCGCGGCCGCGATTGGGAAACGGCTCAAAGAATTGGGCCGGGTGCATCAAGTGCTGTGCGTCACGCATCTGCCCCAGGTCGCGTCCCAAGCCGATCATCACATGTGTTTGGAAAAGTCACAGGTGAAGAACCGAACGGTGACGACGGTGCGTCCGCTGTCCGGCATCGGGCGGGAAGGTGAAATCGCGCGCATGCTTGGTGGGGAAACTGTTACGAAGAAGATCCGTGAAACAGCTGCGGAGCTGATCGGAGGGGCCAACGAATAATCTGCCTGCCGGCAGGGCAGCGCGATGGCCTAAGAATGGCCGTCTATGCTGCGATCGCTATCGGGGGCAGGGAGGCTTTGCACTCGTGCACGACCTCGATGAAGAGATCGGTCAACCGGGGGTCGAAATGGGTGTGGGATTGAAATGAAATCTGTCTGACCGCGTCATCAATTGCGAGGGGAGAACGGCCGAGAGCTTCTGTCGTAAGGTGGTCGAACATTGCCGCGATTCCGACGATGCGAGCCAAAAGGGGGATGCCGTTGCCTCGAAGTCCGTGCGGAAAGCCTTGTCCATCCCATCGTTCATGGTGATACGCCACGATCTGGCCAACCTCGGCCGGCAAACCTAAAGACCTGATGAGATGGGCGCCTCTTTCGGGATGTTCTGTGCAAGAAACCGCTTTGCCAGAAACAGAACTCGGGTCATCAAAACAACTCAGGGATGTTGTGTTCACTTTTCCGATGTCGTGAAGAAACGCTCCCATCGTCAAGGCCTGTTGACCCTCGGTCGTTAGCTTGAGCCGATTGCCCAGCAGTGTGGCGTAAAAGCTCACTCGGCTCGAATGGTTCAGGAGCTCCCTGTTTGTGGCCTCAAGCATATCTGAGAGGAGAGGCAGTAAGTCAACGGCTTCATGGGGGAGCGAGTCGGTTCCACGGCTAGGGTGCGTAAGTCCCATGTAGCCGGACGAGAGCGCCTGCCATGCCTGTGCGCTGGCTTGCTCCGATCCCCAGAGGTCAGGCGACGATCGGAAAAAGTTCCGCACAAAATCGAGCCGCTGTTTCTTTTCCAACGTTTGCTTGATCAAGGAGATGAGTTCAGTGACATTGAACGGTTTGAGCAGATATCCAGCGGCTCCGTGGCGAATGCCATCCATCGCGGATTTCAGACTGCCGTACCCTGTGACAATAATGACCTCGATGTCGGCATGACCGTGTTTAATATCCTGGAGAAGGTCCATGCCCTGCCGGTCCGGAAGTTTCTGATCGAGCGTGATGAGATCGATATGCTGCGTCCTGAGCACCTCAAGAGCAGCCGACGCATTGTAAGCCGATTGAACGTTGAAGAAGGGACTGAGAATAACCTTGAGCGCGTCGCGCGGGCCCTGCTCGTCGTCTACGATGAGCACAGTCGGTCTTATGCGCTGCACTTCTGGTATCATGACCATATGGGTTCCTTGTCTCGCGTGATTGCTTGTATTCAAAACTTCACATCTTGTCAAGCATTTAGTTTCCAGGCAAGTGCTGCTCCTGTGTTTTGATCGATAGGGCTCCATCAATAGGAAGTAGGTGACTTGCGTGATGCACACCATATGTAGTTTTCTGAGGCGATACACCTCCACTCTCATCGAGAAAAGGCGAAAATACTTTTTGCTGCACCCTGTTACCTAGGGGAAAGGCGCAGGGTTATTCCTGTATCGGAGGCTCTGAGTCCTGGCCGGCGGCGTTGTCTGATCGGCCGACGCCGAGGGTGTCCATACGATATTTGAGCATGCGTCTGCTGATGCCAAGAAGATTGGCAGCATGGGTTTGCACATAGTTCGTCCGCTTCAGGGCATCAAGAATGATCTCCCGTTCGAACTCCATGACCGCTTTCTCGAGAGACATGCGTCCGGCGATCGTATCGTCGTGGAGCGAGGATGAACGGATATCCCCCTTGAGAATAGCGGGCAGATGTTCCGGAGTAATCTGGTCGGCCTGTTGCGACCAGATAAAGGATTGTTCGACGATGTTTTCCAACTCGCGAACATTCCCCGGCCAAGGGTAGCGCGCAAGGGTTTCCAAGGCCTCTTTCGAGAACTCAATGCGAGGACGTTTTTCCTCTTCCACCCGTTTGGCGAGAAAATGTTTGGCCAGGAGCGCAATGTCTTCGCCGCGCTCGCGGAGAGGAGGGAGATAGAGCGCGATCACATTGATACGATAATACAAGTCCTCTCGAAACTGCCCTTTTCGGACCAGTTCGTCCAAGTTCTTGTTCGTGGCCGCCACGATGCGCACATCGACTTTGATCGATTGGGAGCCGCCGATTCGTGTGAATTCACGTTCTTGCAGTACGCGCAGGAGCTTAGCTTGGGTGACGGGGCTGAGGTCGCCGATTTCATCGAGAAAGAGCGTGCCGGTATGGGCCAGCTCGAATTGCCCAGTGCGGCGAGCCGTGGCGTCCGTGAACGAGCCTTTTTCATGGCCGAACAATTCGCTTTCGATCAGCGTTTCCGGCAGCGCCGCGCAGTTCAGCGCAATGCAGGGCCGGTCTCGCCGTGAACTGTTGTAGTGCAGGGCCTTTGCGACGAGTTCCTTGCCGGTTCCGCTTTCTCCTGTGACCAAGACTGTGGTTCGGCTATCGGAGACCTGTTCGATCTTCGCATAGATGTCCTGCATGCCTTGGCTTTTTCCGATCAGATTGTGGAAGGCGTAGCGTTGGACGACTTGGCTCCGCAGCTGCTTGACTTCGCGCTCCAGCGCAAGTGAGCGCAACGCGCGATCGACGACGATGCGCAATTCCTCGACGTCGAAGGGCTTGGACAGATAGTCTGCCGCTCCAAGCTTCATCGCATCGACCGCGGTCTTGACCGACTTCGTGCCCGTCAGCATGATGATCGGCACCATCTTGCTCTCGGAGCGAAGCGTCTGGAGGACGGTGAGTCCATCGGCGCCCGGAAGAATCACATCGAGGAGTACAAGGTCCGGTCCCTCTTTCCGAAAGACATCGAGACCTTCTTGCGCATCGGCAGCCTGGAGAATGTTGTAGGACGGCTCGAGAACCATCTTGAGCGACGAACGGACCCGCGCTTCGTCGTCGATCAAGAGGACGCATTTTTTGGGGACGACACTATCCACGGCGCTCCTATCTGTGCTGTTTCTCACACGATGGCCGGCAGGTGAATGAGAAAGGTCGTGCCGGCTCCTTCGACGCTCTGCACGTGAATATCGCCCCGGTGGTCGCGAACGATTTGATGGGCGATGGCCAATCCCAATCCGGTGCCTTCGCTCTCTTCACTCCCGTGTTTGGTGGTAAAGAAGGGATCGAACACCCGTTCAAGATTGTCAGCCGGGATGCCGCATCCTGTATCCTCGACTTCGATCTGCACCCAGACATCGCCTTCCGGTTTCATGATCCTGTTGGTTCTGACCCGAAGCATGCCGCAGCTCTCGCCGATTGCGTCCATCGAGTTCAGAAACAAGTTCAACAGCACCTGTTTGATTTGCTGCCGGTCCAGCATGACACGAGGCAGCTCGGCCGCCAACTCTTTTTCAATCGTGATCGCGCGGTGGCGCGCTTTGACATCGATGAAGTACAGGCATGACGACACGATTTCGTTCACATCTTCCTCGGTCAGCTTGGGCTCCATGTAACGGGCATAGTCGAGGATTTCCTGGATCAATCGCTCGATCCGATACACGTCATCGAGCACGACCTGGCTGAAACCCCGCATGAACTCGTCGTCGTCCTTTCGGTCAGGGGCCAGCTGAATGAAGGTTTTGATCGACGTCAGCGGGTTTCTGATTTCGTGGGCGAATCCTCCGGCGATGGTTTCCAACGAACGCAGACGGTCTGTGCGGCGCATCAATGTTTGAGATTGATGGAGATCTTCGAAGATCAACAGGGAGTCCAACACGTTCGCGGCGCTCTGGGCCATGGCTGTCAAGAATTCTCTGTGTGCGGGGTCGGGTTCGCCCGATGCCGGATCAGACCGGAGCAAGACGAATGCGATCAATCGTCCACGATTGATGAGCGGAATGGCTATGCTGGCGCACAGACCGTCCAGCGGCTGCAGCGGTCCGTCGAGTGCAGTGTGAGGGGCGGCGGATCGATCCAGAATCTGACGATGCTGAGTGAGTTGGCGCACAAGGGGATGATCGGCCGCGAGCGTCGGCGGCGCCGAGGCCGTATGGTCCGATCCCTGTGCGGCCAGACGGCGAAAATTCGTATGTTCGTGCGCAGACAGATAGAAGGAGCCCTGTCGGCCCTGCGCAGTTTCGGATAATCCTGAGAGCACACGCTCCGCCACCGCGCGGATGTCCGTGATCTCGCCGATTTCTCGTGAAAACTGTGTCAGGCGCCTAAGCGACTCGGAAACCGATCCTGTCGGTATTGTCTCTTGGGGTGCGCGGTCGATCATAGATTGAGACTGAGAGTGGCAAATGAACGTCGCAGATTTCCGCGTTGTGACTCTTTCAGGAGATGCCGGCGCGGAGAATTATGGCTGCGACCAGGGTGCAGTATACATGGCGAATGCCGTATCAGCCAGTGGATTTGGCATTTCGGACGACGGCCATGAGCAGTTGATTGCCGAGGATGGGAACGATCTGAGTCGGGCCGGCGCCGGCATGGACCAGCAGTCTACCCAGATCAGTTCGTTCGTAGCTATGCAGCAGGCCATGACGAATGGCTTCACGCAGGCGGCCGAGATGATGGAGGATAATCTGGGAAGATGCGCCTGATTCGTGTTGGTCCGATGCGCGCAGGTGGCGGTGAAACAGCGTCGTGAGATCGGTGTGTGGCTGAAGGACGGTGATCACGGCTCTTCCTTCCGGATGCAAGACTCGGAGTGCCTGTCGAAGACTGTGAAGAGGAGAAGGGGAAAAGGAGAGCGAGAGATGGCAGAGGATGCGGTGGATAGAATCTTCGATGAAAGGAAGAGGCGAATGCCAGCCGGTGTGCAACCAGCGGGTTTCCACGAATCGGTCTGCGGGGAAAGCCGTCGTGAGTGAGCAGGGCAGTTCTTGAGCGAATGTGCGGATCTGTCGTTCGGCAAGCGCCAGAGATTCTTGCGCGTAGCCCGCTCCGATGTAGCGGAGAGGGTCGGCCGGCGATCCGCTTCTGTGCGCTGACCGATAGATTTGGTCGGTCAGCATGATCCGAGCAAGGTCGCTTTCCCCGCAGCCAATGTCCAGGACGTTCATGCCTGGCTCAAGGGGGAGGAGTCGGCGATAGAGTTTATTTTCCAACGCCCAGTAGTCAGGCTGGTTTCCAAGTTGAGGCAGCTGGGCCAGATGCGCCACCCACAAGGCGCTACGCGCAGCCTGCGAGACGTGGTGGCGCACGCGGATGCGCTCATGCTCCAACTGCTGCTGCCTGCGAATATCCCGCATATTCGGCTCATGCATGTGAATGGAGCGAGGACTGCCGATCAGAGGCGTGGAGATGAGTTTGAAGATGGTCCGGAAGGCCGTGGTATGGCGTTCGTCATAGGCGAGGGACTCTCTCGACACGTCGGTTTGTAGCGGAACGATGACCGGCGCGATTCCCATGGCGGAGAAAACGCGGCGTTGAGGGCCGAACACGTCTTCAAGGGGGCGATGGGATTCTGGAGAAGTCAGAATAACAGGCGGAATTGTCAGCCGGGCCAAGTCCGCCGCCGACGAAGCCAAGTCGGCATAGTCTCCCGCGATGGCGTCGCCGACGAACTGATCAAAGTTGACGTTGAGCCCCCACAGATTGGCTATGCCTCGCCGAACACCCTGCCGGTAGCCTCCGACGGCATCGGGCGGGTAGACGGTGGAGAGCGCGGTGTCGATGTCGAGAACAGGATTCAGCAAGAGCAGCTGATCGGCCGGGTTGTTCCGAGCCAGGGTTTTCACCGCTACTCGCGCGGCAATGTCTTCAGCGAGGAGCGTCAGCGGAGCGGTCGGCCAGGTGGCGTGAACAAAGTCCAAGACGCTTTGGAGGTCGCTCTGCATGCTGCGCAATGTGATCTGCGGAATATCGCCGTCGCTCTGGCCGACATGATTTGTGTGGTCGTAGCGCAGGATGCGGAAACGGTTGGCAGCCAGTGAAAACGAGAGCGGCGCGTAGTCGGTTTGTGTCAATCCGAATCCCGGGACGATGAGCACGATAGGGGCGTTCGGTGAAAGCTGATGGCGGGCATGGTTGTCTGTTACCGCGATCATCTGACCCCGCGCATTCCGACATTCCCGTCTGGTGCTGACGATCGAGGACCGGCCGGCGATGCCGGCAAGGTCCATGGAAGAGCCGACATGCTGGGCGATGACACGGTTGATTTCCCGTTCCGCGAACGGCGTCAATTGGTCAAAACGGATGCCGACGCGAAGTCCCGGCTCTGATGGGCTGGGTTTCAGCTCAGATGGAACGGTGTGGTCGGGCGCGAGGTGGACGATGCGGCCGGTCAAGATTGCTTCGGGCGCTTCCGGCTCATGCACCCTCGGTTGATCCAGGGCTCCCGTCGACGCAAAATGAAGAGCGATCACGTCGTCGGTCATTTCCAGAGATGGTTCCGTTTGGAGGCATGCACCGCCTCGGCTGAAATTGACAGCCAGGCCCAGTGGGCGGCCGGTTCCAGATTTGAGCGACGGACTGACAATGCGAACAGGCAGCGCAACGCGGACTCTCACGGTTTCACGATGGTCCGTGCCTCGAAGGGCGGTCTCCGCGACGGACTTGGCATGATTGTCGGTCTGCTCCTGTGGCGAAAGCAGCGCTTCGACGGTAACGGCCAGCCTGCGCGCGCGCGCTTCTTCGATGAGCGACGCCAACACTTTGTGTTCAGTGTCGTCGAGCGTGGCGAACTGGAATGCGAGGCGCGAGGTCTGCTGTTCAACGCCGGCTTGGGGCGGTATTTCTCCGCGGTCATGGGCCGTGCCTTGTAACTCCAATGCGCCGGCGGCGGTTTTAAGGATCACCGAGGCAGATTGATGTTCGATCGACGGGAGGGAACCTTCGATTTCCAGTGCAGCGCCTGTGGGGCTCAGATCGGTCAGGGCGCCTCCGTGCAGTCTGTTGCCGATTGTCAGGGATGCCGGCAGGTGAGTGGCTGTCCGTGCGCTCTTGCGGCGGTCAGGCAACGGCTGAGAGGAAGAAACGGAAGTCGGGGGCCTCGTCGGCGTCGGACTCAGGGCATGTGCCAAAGGAGGCGGGTCGATCGCAGTATTGTCCGATGAAACAGGAGAGGCGGCATGCGTGATGGATCTCTCCGATTGAGACGCGTGTTCTATTGGAATCCATACTTTGATCGACAGCAGCCCGCCGACAGGAGCCAGGAAATCCCAACGACCTCCGAGCTGCTTGATGAGCGTATAGGCGTCGGAGAGGTCGCCGATTGTCTGAAGCGGACGTTCCTGTGTCGTATCGGCGGCGTCGGTTTCTTGGATATGTATTTCGACTTCAATCGGCGACGCCTGTGGGAACGGGAGCGGCTCTGGATCGAGTGGGGCGTCGTGTCGACCGATCGCGTTCGTGACGATTCTCAATCGATGGCGACTCCCCACCGTGGCGACATAGCGCTGCGCATGGGAGAGGAGCATGGTCAGGAGCTGGGCCAGAATGTCGACGGGGCCCGTGAAGGGAGGAAGATGCGGCGAGAAGGACCGCTCGATCCGTCCAGTATTGATGAGGGAAGATTGCGCGGCGGCCAACACTGTGTCGATGATGTCATTGACAGTGTGTTGGTGAGCGGCGGCGTCTGTTGCAATATGAGTCAGTTCCTCAGCTACGCGGGAGGCTTCGGCAATCTGGACCACCAGCGATTCCACCTGTTCGGCTAGACGAGATTCACGGATGGTCTTGAGCAAGAGTTGGGATTGATTATGGATGGCGGCATGTGGGGCGTGCAGATCGTTCGACAATGTCGATACCTGCCGCGCCAAGTTGAGAAGCCGGTCTGATTCCAGCAGCCGTCGCTCCAGATAGTGAATGGTCTCCTCTTGCCGGCGGAGTTCCGACACATCGCGCAAGAGGCCGACCGTTCCGAGACGTCGTCGTTCGCGATCGTAGAGCCCCTTCGCGCTGACCTCAGCTTTTCTATGGGTTGGGGCCGGCCTATCAGGGAACGTTTTAGGGGTAAGATCGACCTGTATTCGATGAGAAGCCCGTGTTCCCGTTCTTCGCTCGTTGAAACAATGGCGCATTCGGTCGAGCTGATCCGGTGGCACGATGACGGAGTAGGGAACGCCGATCAATTCGCCCGGTGTGTAGCCAAGGAGTTCGGTGATAAGGGGACTCAGATACCGGAACCGCCCGTCCGCATCGAGTTCATAGAGCACATCGGTCAATAGGTCGAGGAGCCTGTCGTGGCGAGCCTGCGTCAGATCGAGGGTATTCCGCAGAGCGCGTTTTTCAAGCGCGTCTTTCGTGTAGAGCATGAGTTCCGTGAGGAACGCGGGCGACTGTTTATAGAGGACAAAATCCGCACCGGCCTGAAGCGTCGCCAATGCGGCGTTGAAATCGCTGCGTTCGGTTTGCAGGACAATCGTGGCGGAGGGAGCGAGCTGTTTCAGCTCAGGAAAAATCGGTGCCGTGCAATGCACGAGCACACCTTCATCGACTAAGATGAGATGCCATGTTGCGCGCTGGGTCCACTGAATCGCTTCTTCCGTAGAGTAGACGGCTTCCACTCTGCAGTGTGGAAAAAAGCTGCGGAAACTGAGCGTGGCCTGTTTGATTTCTTCGGCGATCGCGTTGACGATGAGAATAGCGACAGATTCACTCTGCAGCATGGGCGATTCCCGGTGTTCCTGGGGAGGCCTGCTCCCAGAGATCACGGTCGTTGAGTACGTCTACTGCTTGTCACCTGCCGTGTCTCTATCGATTCGCCCAGGCCGAGACTTCGGCGCAGACACCTTGTCTAGATACCATACTGCGCGGTGAGAATCCCAGACCGTCGGCGTGTTTTTTTGCCTGAGGGGAGCTGCTAGGCCGTTTGGCTGGACAATTTTGGACGGCTGAAAGGTGGAGAAGGGGGCCGGCCTGCCGGATAGACCATCCGGCAGGCCAAATGCAACATCAGTTGACGGAGGCAGTGCGATTTTGTTGAGGGCAGGCTCCGGGAGTCATGTACAGCAAGTAGTTCCCCATGCCGTGCTGAAGCTCCTGCTTCTGCAAAAGGTGGTGATGGACCATCACCATTTCATAGTCATCTTCCTTGGAGATGGGGAACCCCTGGCCGTCTTTATAGACTTGATGGGGTAAAAATTCGCGAAGCGTTCCGTCCTGTTCAACATCCGGCACAGTCCGGAGGAGGGTCTGTTTCTTAGTCTTATTCTCCAGCGCGACCATGAGCAGTTCATCGTGGCCGTGCGGATATGCGAATTTGACGCAACCGTCTGTCCCGAACTTCAGCGGCGCCGTGTGGACTTGGACGCCCGGTCTGATTTCGATCCCTTCGTCGGTCTGATCAGCCGGCCGGTCGCCGAACTTGGTGAAGCAGACGATGTTGACGCCGACCTGATAGATGTTCATCGCTTGGATCGCTTTAGACTTTGGCGCAAAGTGCATGGTGAACGTTGCGATGACGTTTTTGGTGGGAGGCGCGCCATGGTAGAACGCCACGACCGTCATCAGCTTGTCATCTTTCGCCAGCTTCACACCGTATCCATCAGGGAATTGTGTTTCGGCCATCTCCAGTCCGGCCCCGCCGAAGAAGAGCGGCTCTCCGGGGCAAGTCAGGCTGGGCTGGCTGTTATTGATCATCAAAATATGGTGCAGGTAGTTTCTTGGCAATTCCTTCCCCTCTACCGTGGCAAGGGCCGACTTGAAGCCGACCAAATACTTGTCTTCAGGCAACTGAAAGTTGAACCGAGGCATGGAATCGCCCATGTCTCCTTCGCCATGGCCGGCTGGAAGATCTATAGGGCCGAAGGTCAGGGTTGCCGTGTTCTCTCCATAGACGATCTTGGAGCTTACCTGTTTTTTGAGCGTGGGAACCGCCTGATGGTGATCGTGACCGCCATCGGCATAGGCAGATGACCCGATGACGAGGATAAGCAATGCGATGAGGAACCTTTTCATAAAGCCTCCAGCGGAAAAATGAGGAATCGGACTGTGTTTTGAACCGGACTCCGAGTGCCTGTTGGATGGGAAGAACACTTGGCTCATTGGGATGTGGACGGGGTACGAGTTGTGCGTTTCCACTTATAGGTGCCGCCATGCTCGCGCGGCGGAATGTTCTTGTGGCCCTGGACTCGCGTGTACCACCAGATCCCATTCGCCTCAGCGCCGTCTTCCGATAGGAGGACTTCAAATCCTCCCTCGCGGTCGTTGCCCGGCTGTTGCCAGGTGCCCTGCCACAGCCGATCCTCAACCTTGGTGGTGACGAACTGCCCTCCGTGTTGCGTATAGGGACCGTTCCCATTCTTATCCAATGTCGCCTTGTAGCGTTTGTCGTCTTCGACTTCCAGGATGTCCCACTCCCCACTCAGGTCGGGAGGGGTGGCGGTGCGGGGGTTGTTGACAAGGCGTGTTTCCGCTGAGGCGGCGGACATCTGAGCGACCGGACCGGCCATTTGCGCCGATCGAAAGGACTCGTGCCATGACAACATGACCCAGTGCCCGTTACGGCGTTCGAGGACCCCGGTTTCTCTCAAGGGGAGGACGGTACGTTTCAGATCCGTTCCCTTTCCCACGTAGCGGATATAGTCCAGTTCCATCGTAAACCAGGCCACGTCCCCTTTCGTCCACACATTCAATTCCGTAATCGGGATTTCCAACTTCTGTGCGTTGACGAATTCTTCACGCATTTCCCGTTCGAACTCCGGCCACCCAACGTATTTGCGCCCGCCGATCGAATAGCTGGTAATGTCGGCATCGTGCGCCATGAGGCGTGAGAGCGTGGTCATATCTTTTTCGGCATTGGCATGGACCAGCGCGCGAATGACCGCTTCAGGGTCGGTCGGCTCCTGGGCGGCGCCCAGTGCCGCGGACGTCGCACCGATAAGACCGAACAGACCACACAGTACTACTGATATAACGCGAACTATCATCATGGGATGCTCCAGATAAATTGGACTCTCTATCTATTATGTAAGGAGAGAATCACAGGAGATTGGGCAGTGAAGCTACACGGTATCGATGGCTATGTCAATATCGACGCGACATGTTGTGTTAGATATGTGCGATCACGACGACGGTGACGTTGTCGGCGCCGCCGCGGCGGAGGGCTTCACTGATGAGACGATCGCAGGTTCGAATCGGGTCGCCTTTTTCCGCGATGAAAACATCTCGAATGTCGTCATCTTCCATCATCTTCGTAAGTCCGTCTGAACAGAGCAGCAGCAGATCCTCGTGCTCCAATGGGAATGACGAGACTGAGGGCCTCAGAGGCGGCGGCATGCCCAAGGCCTGAGTGAGCACGTGCCGTTCCGGGTGTGTCCGCGCAGTTTTTGGGGTGAGGATACCGCGTTCGAGATACTTTTCAATCAGGGTATGGTCGCGGGTGAGCGGAGTGAGGGCGCCGGATCGGAATCGGTAGGCACGGCTGTCGCCAAGATGAGCGGCATGCACCAGCGTATCCTGCTGTGAGTGAATCATGAGCAGGACGAGTGTTGTGCCCATGCCTTTGAGTGCCGGTTCCAGCGTGACTCGGCCAAGGATCGCGCCATGCGCGTTCATAATCGCATCGGTCAAGAACGTGGCAGGCGCACGGTGCCCCTGCAGGAGCAGGTCGGCTAAGCCATTGGCCTGCGCGGTCATGCTGGCAATGGCCGTCTGCGCGGCGACCTCGCCTCCAACGTGGCCGCCCATTCCATCTGCAACGGCCCACAGCCCCAGTGGGTCGAGGGTCACGAATGCGTCCTGGTTTGTGGCGCGAACCAAGCCGACATCGCTGCGGCCGATCCCGACCCAGGCGCTCATCGCGCGAGGGCTCTGCTACAGGATGGCGGCATCGAATGGGAGGAGGTTGATACGGGGCCGAATCGCAACATCATCTCCTTATAGATCAGCGCGGCAAGGGGTGCAAGGCTTTCTGTATCGGCGGCATTATAGGCCAGCAGGAGATCGAGCGCGGCGCGGTCTCCCTGGCGCCACTGTGCCCACAGACGCACGGCATCCATGCCGTCGAGGCCGTGGAGCGCCTGATCCCGTTCGATGCCGAGTTCCCGTTCGAGATGTTTCAGCCCTCCGCGCAGACCCAGCCGGCGCGCGGCCAGGCAGAGATCGAAGTGGGGCATGTCAAAGCGGAGCTGAGGAAATTCAGCGCGCAGGAAGGGCACATCGAAGCTGACGCCGAAGAAGGTCACCAGGAGCGCGCACTGATCGATCTCAGCTTGCAGCCGATCGGCCGTCAACGTTTCTCCTCGCACCAGAGCCGTGGTGTGTCCGTTCTGATGGAGACCGACGACCGTCACGGCGTCCGTCCCATTGCGGAACGTCAGCCCGGTCGTTTCGATGTCAAGGCAAAGGATGCCGGATCGGCAGGCATCGTAGAATCGCCAATGCTCACGCCTAGGGAGTCGCGAGGCCAGCGCGCGCAGATCGCCCGTTTCGTATTCCGACTGTGCGAGGGCGAGTTCGCGATCGTACAGAGATTTTCTGTCGGGAGAGAGTCCGGCAATGCGGGGCTGTTGCAAGAAACGTTGCCAGTCGAGCAATCCCTCTTGCCACAGCCGGCGTTCTGTCGCGGGCCCGATACCTTGCAGGAACGTGAACGTGGAGGTCAACATCGCGGGGATTGTAGCCTTGATTTCAGGCAGGAGACAAGCTAGAGTTCGCTCGTCTGTCAGCCGCTCGCAGGCACGATTTCAGATTAATGGTTATACCAACGCCATGACGCTGCCGCCGAAACGTATTCGTATCACGGTCGGAGGAGTTCGACTCGACGCGGAACTCAAGGGGACAAAGACGGCCTCAGAAGTCTATGCGGCGCTTCCGGTTCAGGCTCCGATGAACGCCTGGGGGGAAGAATTCTACTTCAAAATTCCCGGCGTCACCGATTATCGGGAAACCGCGACGAACAAGGTGCACGTCGGCGATATCGCCTACTGGGGAGCGGGCCAGGTCTTGGCGATTTTCTTTGGGAGAACGCCGATGAGCATGGGAAGCGATCCGGTCCCGGCGGATCGGGTGAACGTCGTCGGGCGGATCGTCGGGGATGCGACGCAACTGCGACGGGTCATGGAAGCCTCGACTATCATCGTCGAGCGGGAGTAGGGATCGTGCGCCTGTCCAAAGAACGTGTGCGGCATATCGCTGAGAGCATGGCCGGACGTCTTCAGCAGGAGGGATATCTCGATCTGACCGGGGACCTGAACGCATTCATCGATGCGCTGAATCGCGCCATGACGGAAGAGCTGTCGCTGGAAGATCGTCTGAATGCGGAAGTGCGGCAGATGCTCAAAGTGTACGAACAACAGATCGAACAGGGACAGGTCGATTATCAGAAGATGTTCCAGATGGTGAAGCAGAAGCTGGTCCGCGAACGAGGCCTGATCTTGTGAAATAGTGAGGAGTCAGGGGGCAAGGGGTAGGGGATCTGTGCCTGGGCATGGCAATTCCCACGCGTCTCACCCCGCACCCCTTACGGGCGTCTATATGTTGAGCGAGGACAAGGCCAGTCATCTTTCCCACGTGATCTTGAACGAGATCAAGCGTCACGCGGCTGTGAAAATGACCGCCAACGAAGAGCGAGTATTGAAAGCGATCAAGCACGTCCTCGCCGATGAATTGGCCCAGGAAGAAGCGATCGATCGAAAAGTCCGGGCCAAATTGGCTTCGTATTCTCGCGGCATCATTGAAGGAAGCGCGGAGTGGGACATCCTCTATCGCAAAACTTTCGAGGAAGAAACGCGACGGCAGATCAAGTGAGGAACGGGAGACCATGATGGGAAGGCAGATGAAACAGCTCATGGTACTCGGGATGATTCTGGCGCTTGTCGGAATGGCGGCCTGCTCGTCGAAGCGCAAACCGCTGGTTCCGCTGGCGCTGGCCGAGGCTGATGCGAGGCCCCCGGCTATGGCATTGACGGAACAGGGGACGCACGCCTATCAGGCGAAACAGTTCGATGAGGCGAAGAAATATTTTGAACAGGCGGTCATTGCCGCGCCGGAGTCCGGTCAGGCCCATTACAATTACGCCCTGGCGCTGATCGCGCTCGGCGATGCGGAAGTGGCGCAGAGGCATTTTCTCGACGCGGCGAATTTGGCGCCAGGCGACCAGATCATTTGGGATTCTCCCGCGCTGGCGCCGTATGGCGATCCCGAGACCAGGAAGCGTACCAAAGACCGTCCCTATGGGACAGAGCGGCCCACATTCGGCAATATGCCGCGACAGAAATAAGGAAGACACATGGCCAAAGACATTGCAGTTGGGCAAGCAGCACCGGAACTCTCCATCCCGGACCAGCATGGCAAGACGGTCACGCTGAAGAGTTTTAAAGGCAAGCAGATCGTGCTGTATTTCTATCCGAAAGACGATACGCCGGGATGCACCAAAGAATCCTGTGACTTCCGCGACGTGGAATCGCAGATTTTGCGGGCAGGGGGCCTGATCGTGGGGGTGAGCCTCGACGGAAAAGAATCACACCAGAAGTTCATCAAGAAGTTCGGACTGCCCTTTCCGCTGTTGAGCGACGAAGATGCGGCGATCTCCAAGGCCTATGGTGTCTATAAAGAGAAAAGCATGTACGGCCGGACGTATTGGGGCATCGAGCGCAGCACGTTTGTGATCGATGCCGAGGGCAAAATCAAAGCGATTTTCCGCAAGGTGAAAGTCGATGGGCATGCCGACGAAGTCTTGACGGCGCTCAAGGCCTAGCCCGCAGTATTGATGAGCGCGTCCGCCGCGCGCGTCAGTCTCTGTGAGCCGAGCCGCCACTCCGTACGTCGTCGCTCGTATCTCGTGAAGCGTGAAGCGCGGGACGGAAAGAATGTTTCATTATCGGTTATCGTTCTTTGCGAGATACGAGAGACGCTTCACGAACAACGCGACTCCACGCTCCTTCTCAATGAACCATCATGAAGCGCGCGGGTTAACATGGCCGTGAGGCCGATGACCGATCGTCTCCGCAGCGTCTGTCTCGTCTGTTCTATTCTCATCATCATAGGCGTTCCCGCGCGTCCGTGTGAGGCGGTGGAGAAGACTGCCGCCACGCTTCACGTCAAAGACGCGCTCACCGTCCCCGGCCAGCCGGCCAGCGTGGAAGCCCAGCTGGCTGTCCGCGCTGTATCGGGAACCAGGGGGCTGGGTGGGGAGCCGCTGGAGTTAGTCGTCGATGGCAAAGTGGCCGCAACGGCCATGACCGGCGGGGACGGCAGGGCGTTCTTCACCTACGCGACAAAGACACAGGGCGTGATGCCGATTCAGGTTCGAGTCGGCAACAGTCCACGAATTCTGCCGGCGGCAGGGGAGGCGAATCTGGTCGTCTGGGAGCGGCGCAATCCGATCCTGGCCATTGACATGGCCTCGTTGATCGATGGCGCGCGCGAGCCAAGTCCGCTTCCCGGCATCGGCATTCGGAGAGAATTGGAGCACAAGCCGATGCCCGATGCGGCGGTGGAGATCGGGAAACTCACGCAGTTCTATTACAAGGTCATCTACGTCGTGTCACCTTCCGAGTGGGACGGGTTCCGGGCAAGCGCGCAGGCGCGAGCCTGGTTGAAGATCCATCACTTTCCAACCGGCTACGTGTTGGCGCTTCCGCCCGGCAACGAGGCGTTAGGGGCGACGATCGACGAGCTTCGCGCGTCCGGCTGGAATGCGATCAAGGCCGGGATCGGCCGTACGAAGGCCTTTGCCGAAGCGTTTCTACAGCGACGGCTGGAAGCGGTTATCGTCCCAGAGCCGGCCAAAGGCGACATTCCGCGCAAGGCGAGCGTGGCGAAGGAGTGGAAGGAGATCAGAAAGAAACTGTAGCGGC
>Ga0210362_1029896_pt1 | contig 18359 bp, 18 predicted proteins | sample S625metaT_FD_159713 | JGI IMG/M metagenome (GOLD analysis project Ga0210362, IMG submission 159713) | Metatranscriptome of estuarine sediment microbial communities from the Columbia River estuary, Oregon, United States - S.625 (Metagenome... | ecosystem: Environmental > Aquatic > Marine >... | reverse complement strand
CTAGACTTTGCTTCTTGCCTCAGATATGGTGGCGCCGCTTGAAACAGGCGTTTTCTGAAGAGGGATGTTCGGGGCTGAATCTCCGGCATAGTTACAGCCCCCCTGTTTTGCGCACTCCCCGCGCAATCGGAGACTGGTGGCACATGTCACACACTCCCCATTCGATTGTGATACGAAACACGCAGCCTGGAGATTTTCCAGCCATCATAGAACTGTCTCGCCAGGTGTATCCATTCGGTCCGCCATACAACGAGGGACAATTAGCGTCACAACATCGGATGTTCCCGGAAGGCCAGTTCGTTGCCCTCGACAGTCACACCGGGGACGTCGTCGGAATGGCCGCTACCCTGATCGTTCGTTGGGACGACTATGATATGCACACGAACTGGCGGGACTTCACCAACAACGGAACATTCACGAACCACGATCCTGTACGAGGCAGGACGCTCTACAGCGCTGAATTGATGGTCTCTCCGTTCCGCCAACGGCAGGGCATCGGGTCTAGAATCTATGAGGCCAGACTGGCATTGGTCAAGCGCCTCGGTTTACTTCGCGTTCGAGCCGGAGGACGTCTCCGCAACTATCATCGGTATGCCGACCGAATGAGTGCCGAAGAGTATGTCATCAAAATAGTCCGTGGCGAACTCCATGATCCCACATTATCCTATCAGCTCAAATGTGGGTATCACGTTCTCGCAGTCGTACCCAACTATCTTCCCAAGGATACGGAAAGTCTCGGCTGGGTCGCCATCATCGAATGGATCAACGACGATGTCGCCAAGCCGGACGACTATGCGGGACGAGACATGCGATTCGAGCCAAGGAACCGACCGGCCACGCCCCGGCCATGAGCGCCGTCCTCTTGCTGCCTGTCACGGTTGAACGAGCAGGCTCTCTCTGGCTGACGGCAGGTGCTCGAGTGAAGTAGAATCTGCGTCCTATGTTCCGTCACCCTCGGCTCCAGGAAGTCCGCGATCGCCTCACCGCCGCCCACGCGGTTGTCGTGCTCACCGGCGCCGGCATTTCCGCCGACAGCGGCGTCCCGACGTTTCGCGGGGCGGATGGCCTGTGGCGAAACTTCCGAGCGGAAGATCTGGCCACGCCGGAAGCCTTTGAGCGGGACCCACGGCTCGTGTGGGAGTGGTACAACTGGCGGCGAGAGTTGATCGCCACCAAGCAGCCGAACGAAGCTCACTACGCATTGGTGCAGTTGGAAGCGCGCACAAGGAATTTTCACCTCATTACGCAAAACGTCGATGGTCTTCATCGACTGGCCGGTTCACAGCACCTGCACGAATTGCACGGCAATATCTGGAAGGTTCGTTGCACCTCCTGCGGCCTTGTGACGGAGAACCGAGATGTTCCCCTCTCGCTACGGCCTCACTGTCGCGCCTGCAGCGCACTCCTTCGTCCACATGTCATCTGGTTCGGCGAATCGCTGGACCAACAGACCCTCGCCGAAAGCGTTCGCGCCGTGGAATCCTGCGAGGTGATGATGGTCGTCGGCACCTCAGGATTGGTTTACCCGGCGGCGATGCTGATGCCTTCCGCCCAGGCTGCTGGAGCCTTCGTTATCGAGATCAACCTGGCCCCCACTCCCCATTCGTCGGCCGCCGATCTTTCGATGCAAGGTCGAGCGAAAGAGGTCATCCCGTTATTGATCTAATCGATCCGGCAACCGACAAGCTTCTTGCGAAGCAGCCGCGCCCCTGCTATAGGAAAGACAGGAGTCACCTTCGCCCATGGAACGTCTTCGCATCGCCTCGCTCCAGTATTTCATCAGGCCGGTTCAGACATTCGACCAATTTCGAGATCAGGTGCAAGCCCTGGTCGAAACGGCCGCTGATTACAAAGCCCAACTCCTCGTGTTTCCAGAGTACTTCACCGTCCAACTCCTGACGCTGGGCAACGTGAAGCGTCCCATACAAGAGCAGGTGCGGGATCTCGCCCGGCAAGCCGACCGCTTCAGAACACTGATGGCAGATTTGGCCAAGCAGCATGGCCTCTACATCGTCGCCGGCACGATTCCGGTCATGGATGGCGGCTCGGATCGCGTCTATAACGAAAGTAGCTTCTTTTCCCCCAACGGGAAGATCGGCGTGCAAGGCAAACTTCACATGACCCGCTTTGAAAAGGAAGAATGGAAGGTGTCGCCGCGCACGAAGTTCCATGTCTTTGAGACCGATTTCGGACGCGTAGCGATTACGATTTGCTATGACGTCGAGTTTCCCGAGATCGCGCGAGCGGCCGGACGCGAAGGGGCGCATATTCTCGTCGTGCCCAGTTGCACCGATGAGCGTCAGGGCTTTCTCAGGGTCCGCTATTGCGCACAGGCCCGCGCCGTCGAGAACCAGATGTACGTCGTCCAGGCTTCGACCGTCGGGTCCATTCCTATGGTCCCGGCGGTCAGCCTCAACTACGGCCAGGCCTCGATACTGACCCCCAGTGACTTTGCCTTTTCTCGGGACGGCATCCTCGCCGAGGGGATTCCCAATCAAGAAAGCATGGTCATCGGCGACGTGAATTTGACGACGATCCTTCAAGGCCGATCACACGGCACCGTCTTACCCCTGCTCGACAGCCATCAGAGCGCAGACATCGTCAAGCACGTGGAAATCGTGTCCTTATGAACACGCCCGTGTCTGATATCCTAGTCCGCAACACCAGTCCCGAAGATTTCCCCGCCATCATGGCACTATCCAAAGCAGTCTACTCATTCCCTCCGCACTGGACCGAGCGGCAACTGGCCTCTCATCTTGAGATCTTTCCTATGGGGCAATTAGTCGCGATCGACTCGACCACCGGAACACTCGTCGGAATGGCGGCTAGCCTCATCATACGATGGGATGACTACGACCTTCATGGATCGTGGAAAGACTTCACAAACCATGGCATGTTCACAAACCATGATCCGGCGCGGGGCCGCACGCTGTACGGAGGAGAAGTCATGGTATCCCCTGAGCTGCAACGGCGAGGAGTCGGCTCGGCCCTCTATGCCGCGCGACGCCGTCTTGTGGAAGACCTGAAGCTGCCTCGTATTCGTGCAGGATCACGCTTGCGCGGGTATCACCGCTATGCCGACCGGATGAGCGCTGAAGATTATGTGGTCAAAGTGATTCGAGGCGAACTACGCGGCATGACGCTGGCATTTCAGCTCAAAGAGGGCTTTCGGGTTCTTGCAGTGGTTTCGGACTATCTCCCCGGGGATCCGGAAAGCTTGGGTCATGTCGCGGTGATCGAATGGATCAACGAACAGGTCGCCACCCCAGGAGACTACGGTTCTTGCGATCCGAAGTTTGATCCGAAGCTCTCTCGGTAGAGCCATCGAACAGCGAAGCCGGTTCGAGGCTATTCCACGATGTCCTGTTGTTATTCCACCCTACTTCAAAAGACCGGGCAATTCCGATAACGAGGAGATCCTCCTGGCGCCCGCAGGAAGAGGTCCTTCTGGATGGTTGTCTCGATCGAGTAACACCGCCCGCAAGCCAGCCTTTGCCGCGCCTTCCACATCCTCCCGCAGACTGTCCCCGACATGCAGCGCCTCCTCCGGATCGACGGCATGTTTATCGAGCGCAAGCTGAAAAATCTTGGCCGACGGTTTTGCCGCCCGCGCCAGGCTGGAAATCGTAATTGTATCGAATAGGTCGGCAATGCCCAACCCCCGCATCACCGGAAACAGACGCGAGTCGAAATTGGAGATGATCCCCAATTCCATGCCCGAAGCTTTGAGGCTGGTCAAGGTCGAGGCTGTCTCAGGAAAGAGCCGCCATGAGCCGGCATCTTCAAATACCTCAAAGACCCGGTCGAAAAAATCATCGAACCGTTCGAACATCCCGACCCGGTAGAACACATTGTGGACGATATCGAACCACCAGAGCCGCTCGCTCTGCTTGATCTTCACCGGTTCAGTCACCGCAAAGATCGGAGGCGGCGCCTCTTGAAAGGCCCGGCTGAACGCCTGTTTGATGGCAATCAATGAATTCGGCGTTTGCGAAAATCCAAATTGAACCGCGTGCTGAAGATAAATCTCAGCCACAGACCCCTTGACGTGAAAGAGAGTGTCCGCCGCGTCGAAGAACACGACCCGTATCGATGGGCCGATATCGATCATCTCCCCACCATTTCGACGCAAGGCACGTCCATCTTCACTCCGCAGACACTCCTATCGTCGAACGACCGTTTTCTTGACAAAGAATACCCTCGCTGATAACTTTTTGAAACCTTCATAAACCTGGAGACTTCGATGCCCTCCTCCATCTTTGTGGTCGATAGCAGCCCGGCTGTGCGCCGCATGGTCGAACAGACCTCGACCCCGGAAGGATTTCACGTCGTCGGGTTCCCAGACGGCCCAGCAGCCATCGCTGCAGCCAAACAGGCCATCCCCTCACTCATCATTGTGGACTATCAGCTCGACAACATTACCTTTTCAGGTTTTTGCAAAGAGATCAACAAGCTCGACAACTTGGCTGAGACCTTTCTCGTCTCGCTGATTAACCAGGCAGATCAACTGGATGAAAACCTGTTCCGAACGTTGGGCGTCAAAGCCTTCCTCAAGAAACCCTTTCAGCCCGATGAATTACTTGGCATCATCAAGTACGTCAAACAACAGCAACAGCAATCGGGGAGCGCCCCAAAATTAAAACGCCGGGCCTGGCCACCGACCACGACAGGTGACGACTCAGACGAAGAAGAGGGTTCTCCTCAGGTTGCTGCGCCCGCTCACAGTCTCTCTCCAAGCCCCTCTCTCAGCGCCGCGCTGAGCGCCGCACTGAGCGCGGCGCCTAGTCCTGCTGCCAAGCCGGCGGAGCCTGCCATCGCTCGACCCAGTACGCCGCCGTCGCCTGCCCCCGTCATGCGCGCGGCAGCGACAGGTCCCGAAGACACCACAAAAAGCATCTTCGACCAGCTGTTGCACTCCATGACGATACAGATCGAGAAAAGACTGGCCGATGTGCTGCCGCAGGCCATAGAGGAAAAATTGTCGAGCCAGGTCCGGCCCGTTATCCACACAGAGGTGCAGACCCAAATCGGCGATGTGTTTTCTGAGGAACGTCTGGCCGCAATCATTCACCCCCTCTTGTCCCGAGAATTTCCGTCTTTTATGGTGAAGGAAATCGCGAAGGCCGAGCCCATCATTCGTCAAACCGTGTCTGACTTGATCAGCGCGTCGATCAGATCGAACCTCGACCTATTGGTGAGGGAACAGGCCGAAACGGGCATCCGAAAGCACTTAGCCGACGTGATCCGTGAACACGCCAGTTCGATCGATCAGATGGTGAAGGATGAAGTGCGGACAGCGACACAGAATCAAGCGCCGCCCATTTCAGATGAAACCATACGGGCCGCCGCCGAACGCGCTATCGAACAAGCCGTGCAACGCATCGTCCCGGAACTTGCCGAACAGCACATCACTGCCGAGCTGAAACGCCTGACCGCCTCCAGCTGAACGGAAAACCCTTCGCCCTGCCCTAGCCTTTCTTCCCGCGCTTCGCGGCTGCGCGACGGGTTTTGACCAGCCCCTTCATCCGCGTCACGTTCTTTCGATGCTTCCGTCTTGTCTTGCGATCTTTCTCACGTCCTCGTGGCATGCCAACTCCCTACAATAAAGTGATGGGCCCCTGTTGTGACGGCGATTGTATAACACAGGCCAGGCAGGGTCACAAGCCGGGTACCCATGCCATTTGCTGTGTCGCACAGACATGTTAAGATGCCCCCGCTTGTTCGACCGGCAACCTGTCCATGACCACACCGCAACTTGATAAAACCTATGATCCGAAAACCGTCGAATCCCGGTGGTATCGAATTTGGAATGAACGCGGCTATTTCCACGCATCTCCCGATCGCGACGGCGAACCCTACTGCATCGTCATTCCTCCGCCGAATGTGACCGGCTCGCTCCACGTCGGCCATGCACTGAACCATTCGCTCCAAGATATCTTGATCCGCTGGCGCCGGATGCAAGGCCGCAATGTGCTCTGGCTTCCCGGCACCGATCACGCCGGCATCGCCACGCAAAATGTCGTCGAAAAACAACTCATGGCCGAAGGCCTCTCGCGTGAAGCCCTCGGACGCGATCGGTTCGTCGAGCGTGTCTGGCAATGGAAAGCGACGTCCGGCAACACGATTGTGAATCAGCAAAAACAGCTCGGAGAGTCCTGCGACTGGGATCGCTTGCGGTTCACGATGGACGAAGGCTTATCCAAGGCGGTGCTGGAAGTCTTTGTCCGACTCTATGAAGACGGACTGATCTATCGAGGCGAACGGCTCATCAATTGGTGCCCACGCTGTCTGACGGCACTGTCGGACATCGAAGTCGAGCACGAAGATGTGAAGGGGAAACTCTACCATCTCCGGTATCCTCTGGCAGACAATCCCAACGATGCGCTCGTCGTCGCGACCACCAGGCCTGAAACCATGCTGGGCGATACAGCTATCGCCGTCCATCCGGATGATCCACGTTATCGGCATCTGATCGGCAAGAGGGTCCTGCTCCCGTTGACAACACGCGAGATTCCCGTCGTCGGAGACTCCATTTCGGTCGATCTTGAGTTCGGCACCGGCGCGGTCAAGATCACGCCGGCCCATGATTTTAACGACTATGAAGCGGGTGAGCGGCATGGCCTCGAGCGTCTGGCCATTTTGGATCATTATGCCCGACTCGATCGTGCTGGCCTACAGCAGGCGCAGGTCGAGTCGGAGTTGATCGAGATACTGAACGGGCTTCCCGTCACAAAGGCGCGTCCCAAGATCGAAGACCTCCTGCGCGAACGAGGCTCACTGACCAATATCGAAGACCACAAAATGTCGGTGGGCAAATGCTACCGCTGCAAGACCGTCGTGGAACCGTACTTGTCCCCGCAATGGTTCGTCAAGATTCAACCGCTGGCCCAGCCGGCGATTGACGCCGTCGAGACCGGCAAGATTCGGATCACTCCCGAAGGCTGGACCAATAACTATCTCGGCTGGATGCGGGACATCAAAGATTGGTGCATCTCCCGCCAAATTTGGTGGGGGCATCAGATTCCGGCCTGGTACTGCCTCGCCTGTAACGCCCAACAGATCGTCACAGCGGACAATCGGACCGTCGTCCTGCAAGGCGCCAAACCGATTGTCTCGAAGTCGGCTCCTGCCCATTGCCCTACATGCGGCGGTCAACAACTTCTGCGGGATTCCGACGTCCTCGATACCTGGTTCTCGTCGGCCCTCTGGCCCTTTTCTACGTTGGGATGGCCTGAGCGGACACCTGAGTTGAAGGCGTACTATCCGACTGCCGTCCTCGTCACCGGCCTCGACATCCTATTCTTCTGGGTCGCCCGGATGATCATGATGGGCCTGAAATTCATGGGCGATGTGCCATTCAAAGACGTCTACATCCATGCCTTGGTCCGCGACGCCGAAGGCCAAAAGATGAGCAAGTCGAAAGGCAACGTGATCGACCCGCTTCACGTCATGGATCAATTCGGCACCGACGCCCTGCGATTCACCCTGGCGTCGATGGCCTCGCCGGGACGCGACATCAAGCTGGCAGAAGAACGGATCGAGGGCTATCGGAACTTCGCCAACAAGATTTGGAACGCAGCACGTTTCGCCTCGATGTACCTCAACGGAGTGCGCACCCCCCTTCCGACGGCTGAACGCACGTTCCCTGACCGATGGATCTTGAGCCGCCTTGATCACACAATCCGCACCGTGACGTCGGAGTTGGAGTCCTACCGATTCGATCGCGCCGCCGGCACGCTGTACCAATTTATCTGGCACGAGTACTGTGATTGGTATCTGGAATTGATCAAGCCCGTCTTACAAGACGCCGCGCATCCCGATGGACCTGGCACGCGACAGACGCTCGTCGAGACCCTTGAAACGACGATGCGGCTGCTGCATCCCTTTATGCCGTTCATTACGGAAGAGATTTGGCAAACCATTCCCCATCAAGGGGACAGCATCGTCGTTCAGAACTATCCGACTTCGAGCCACACCTGGTCATCATCCGATACCGAACGACAGTTTGCGCTGCTTGAGCGGACAGTCGGGCTCATTCGCACGGGCCGAGTACTGTTGAATTATCCGCCTGGGCAACAGATTCCGTTTTTTGTCGGACATGATGACCGAAACAAGCACGAGCAACTCCATCACTTCCAACGGCATCTGGCTCACCTCAGCCGGGGCAATGCTGAGATCACACTATCGAAGGATTGGCCGACGGCGAAATTGCTGCGTCTCGTTACCGAAGGCCTTTCGGTCGGCATCACGGTCTCCGGCGATGTCGATCTTCAAAAAGCGCTCGACCGCCTCGATAAGCAGCTGGCAGAGAATGACAAGGAGTCGCAGCGGCTTAACGGCAAACTGAAGAATGCGGAGTTCGTGTCGAAAGCCCCGCCGGAGGTGATTACGGAGCACCAGGAACGGGTGCAGACTATGGCCCGAGATCGTGAGCTCATGGCCGGTAGTGCGCAGCAGTTGCGCGCCATGCTGGGAACCTGACCGATGACAAGGCTTCCCGCCGCAGAAATCCGCCATGCGGTTCGGCTGGGACTGGAAGAAGACCTCGGCCAAGGCGACGTGACCACCGCAGCTCTTTTTCCAAAACCGGTTCCCGCCCGCGCTGAGATCGTCGCCCAGCAGCCACTCGTCGTGGCGGGACTGGCCGCAGCCATACAAACGTTTCTCACGGTCGATCCCACGCTCACCCTGACAATTGTGCGGCGCGACGGTGAGCAGGCCAAGAATGGTGAACCCATCCTGCGCATCAGGGGCGACGGGCGATCCATCTTGCAAGCGGAACGGGTCGCACTGAATTTTCTCCAGCATCTATCAGGTGTTGCCACGCTGACATATCGCTTCTGCCGAGCCGTCAAGGGCCGCTCCGTCAACATCATGGATACCAGGAAGACGTTACCCGGCTGGCGTGCCATTCAAAAATGGGCCGTCTCGCTCGGCGGCGGCGTCAATCACCGGATATCGCTGGGAGACGGAGTCTTGATCAAAGACAATCATTTAGCGCTACTCCGTCGAAGCCCGCAGGCGGTTCGCGCCGCATGTCGCCTGGCGAAGGCCCACGCGCCGAGCAAGATGCCGATCATCGTTGAAACGGAATCACTCTCGGAAGTTCGGCAGGCCATCGCCGGGAAAGCTGACATCATTCTGCTGGATAATATGACCCCTGCCATGGTGCGACGCGCCGTCGCGCTCATCAAGGGTCGCGCGGCGATCGAAGTGTCCGGTGGCATCACCATGAAGAATGTCCGGACCATGGCGGCTGCGGGAATTGATCGGATCTCGATCGGCGCGTTGACACATTCTGCGCCGGCAGCGGCATTGAGTCTCGTCATGACCCGTGCAGGCCGTCAGCGCTGATCCATGTCTCTCTCTGCTCCGCTCACGCTCGACAATATTCGCAGCACCCTGGCGACCACGTCGTTCGGGCAGTGCCTCCACCTCTACCAGGAACTCCCCTCGACCAATTCCGAAGCGTTGGCATTGGCCCAGGCCGGCGCCGCCCACGGAACGGTCGTGGTGGCCGAGAGCCAATCGGCCGGAAAAGGCCGACGAACACGCGCGTGGCACTCTCCCCCAGGCGCAAACATCTATTGCTCGATCGTGGTCCGGGGAGTTGGACGGGAAGGCGCACTTGCTGAATGGCTGTCATGGGTGCCGTTGACCAGCGCCCTGGCGGTGGCGGAAGCGGTTCAAATTACCGCGTCCCTGTCTCTTTCCCTCAAGTGGCCGAATGACCTGCTGCTGCATGAGCGAAAAGTCGGCGGCATTCTCTGTGAAAGTTCCCATGTCTCAGCCAAAGACCCGATCGTTGTGATCGGAATCGGCCTCAATGTGAATATGCCGCACGAGTCTTTTCCCGACGAACTGCGCCCGATCGCCACCTCGTTATTCGAAGTCTCGCGCCGGCTCATCGACCGGAACCGGCTCATCGCTCAACTTTTATTCGAACTCGAACAGGGTCTGGATGAGCTGCGTTCCCATGGAGCTGAACGGTTGCGCCGCGCCTATACAGCTCGCTGCGGTACTCTCGGCAAGCGCGTGCGTGTTCTCATGGGACCGGAGCAAGAGCTGCTCGGCACAGCTGAATCCATCTCCACCGACGGCGCCCTGCAAATCAGACCTGTTCCGTCGTCCCCGACAACGCCGCCGCTTATCGGCGTACGCGCCGCCGATGTGATCCATCTCAGAGAGTAGCGAAATCTTCCGCTTGCCGGGTACAATACGGCCCATGCTGCTGGCCATCGACATCGGCAACACCAACGTCGTCTGGGGCATCTTTGAAGGCCGGACCCTCCTGGCCCATTGGCGATTGGCCACCGACCCCAAGACGACCGCCGATGAATACGGCATCCTCTGTTCCAACCTCCTCGCTCGGAGCGGGCGGACACCGGAACAGATTACCGGCGCGATCATTTCCAGCGTCGTTCCCGCTCTCACGGGAACATTTGAGTCAATGATCGGCGCCTACTTCGCATGTACTCCGCTCGTCGTCTCTCCCGACATGGATACGGGCCTGACACTCAGATACAAGAATCCCAAAGAAATCGGAAGCGACCGCATCGTCAACGCGGCCGCCGCCCATCATAAATTCCCGCGGGACCTTATCATCGTCGATTTCGGCACGGCGACAACCTTTTGCGCCGTCACCAAAGCCGGGGAATATCTGGGTGGCGTCATCGCCCCTGGCCTAGGCATTTCAGCGGAAGCGTTGTTCACTCGTGCTGCCAAATTGAGCAAAGTCGAGCTGACGCGTCCGAAAACCGTCATTGGAACCGATACAGCCGGCAGCATCCAATCAGGGCTCCTCTTCGGCTATGCAGGACTGGTGGATGCCCTTGTCCGGCGAATGGAGCAGGAGCTGGGACGTCCCTGCTATGTCATTGCAACAGGAGGGTTGGCGTCGGCAGTCGCTCCAGAAACATCGTCGATTCGCAACGTGGAACCATTGCTGACCTTGGAGGGGCTCGAACTCCTCTATCGAAGAGCTCAGGGCATGGCCTCGAAGAAGTAGTGCGCCCGCTTCACGCTCAATTATTTTCCCCTCTTCCTCGCTCGCCCATTCACGAACAAATGAGGTTCGCTCCTTCTCCATGTATACTGTGCGCTACGAATTGAGGCGCGATGCTGATTGTACGAAGCGATTCGTGCGACGCTAGGAGGCATCTTGCAGGAATTAGCCCCAAATCCGCGTCTCTGAACGACTATTTCGACTCAGCCCCTGTCGCACTTGCTTTTTTCTCAATCGACGCTACAGTTACTCCATCAGACATACCAACCCGGGGATATGGGCAATTCACTTCCCTCTTCTGTTTTATAGCCTGCAGGATGCTGGTGCGGAGGTAGGGTTATGAGGATTGTGAAGGCTCGGGATGAGCAAAGTGTCGACTATTCTCCCCCCCAACTAGCCCAGGACGCTATTCCTATCTCGCCGTCCGCACGGGGGGAAAAGGCGAAAGATGTCAGCGCTTTTATCGGGAAAGACGTTCACTTCAAGGGCACCATCACCCACGAGGGAACTATACGGATTGATGGATCTTTAGAGGGTGCAATTCACACGGACGGCATAATCTTGGTCAGCGAGGGAGCCGAAATGAAGGCAACCGTGACCGCGGGAACCATCGTGTGCAAGGGAAAGATCACCGGAGACATCTGCGCCAAGGAAAAGTTCATCATGCAGGCACCCTCCGTTGTCATCGGACACGTGCGCACGCCCAAGTTGTCAATCGAGGAAGGCGCCCTTCTCGACGGCACCCTGGAGATGAGTCAAAACTCTCGTGACGCGAACCGGGAACCGGCGCTCCGAGACATGCGTTCCTCGGACCAATTTGTAGTCGGAAGAATGAACATCTAACGGTCTGTTAGGTCCAGGCGTCACCCATCGCTTCAGGAGCCCGTCCTGTCACGCCTAAACAGATACGACAGCGTCGGCCGTATGGCGCTGCGAAAGGAACGTGAAAACTTATGTGGGGAACCCGTGAAAAAACCGCTGAAGCCGCAATCGACAATGATAGTTTTACGTTCTTTGGGAAGGGGGCCCACTTCATGGGAGTCGTCACGTGCGACGGGGGCGTCCGCATTGACGGGCGGGTTGAGGGCGAAGTGCGCATTACGGGCGCTTTGATCGTGGGAGAACAAGGGATAATCAAAGGCATGGTTTCAGCGGGAACCGTAACAGTAAGCGGAAAGATAACCGGAACCGTGACGGCTGCTCACAATATTCAAATCCTCACTGCGGGCGCGCTCATCGGAGACGTTCACACTCCGGCCATTACCATCCAAGACGGAGCCTACTTCCATGGCATGTGTCATATGGACGCCAATAAATGGGGCGATGAGCAACCGTTGCCCCATTCAAACATCCATGATATGACTCCGTATCGAGTAGGAATTCGATCGTCGGCCATCTAGCCCTAGGAGCTCCTCGTACACCCACCGCCTCGGCTGCAACTGGGCCGCCACAATCCCCAACCGCAGATCATCAATCCAGATGCGTGTTTGTGTGGCATCGCGACACATCAATGATGTGCGCCCTGTCCTCCTCGTCATTTCGGACTTGACCCGGAATCCAGTTGTGTCCTAGATTCCCGCTTTCGCGGGAATGACACATTACGCGGTGCCGAACGCCGCTACGTATAAAATCGCGTGGCAACCCTACCGCATTATTTTTGAGGGCATTTCTTTCACTCCTGTTGACTTCTGATCTCCTATGGATATCTGCTGCTCTGTAAAGGTATCGACATGAACCAAGAACAGGACAATTCAGAGGAAATAGTGAACACAATCGATGACTTAAGCCCTGAGACATCCGGCAATGGAGAGTCTGCCGCTACTGGCCCAGATCCCCTTCTCCCAGACGTACAGCAGGCACTCGTTCAGAAAGCAGAAGAGGTGAAGGCCCTGAACGATAAGTATCTGCGACTGGCCGCCGAGTTTGAAAACTACAAGCGGATGGCTCAGCGCGATCAGCGGGACCACATCAGATTCGGCAATGAACAGCTGCTGAAAGAGTTGTTGCCGGTCGTCGACAATATGGAGCGGGCGATCAAGGCCGCGCGCGACGACAATGGAGGAAACACGGCCCTGGTCCAGGGTGTCGATCTGACATTGAAACAACTGTCGAGCACCCTTGGAAAATTCGGCATTCAGGCGGTCGAAACGGTCGGCCAGGCGTTCGACCCGACCACCCATCAAGCCGTTTCACATGTGCCGTCCGACAGTGTTCCACGCGATCACGTGATCGATGAGTTTCAAAAGGGCTACCGGCTGCACGACCGCATTCTTCGCGCGGCAATGGTCAGTGTCTCAGCAGGGCCTGCGCAAACAGACGGACAAGATTCAACTTCGAACTAACGGATCGCTGATATCGGGAAGGAAGGAGTCCACCAATGGGTAAAGTCATCGGCATCGACCTCGGCACCACAAACTCTTGCGTCGCCATCATGAGCGGCGGGGACCCCGTCGTCATCGCCAACGCCGAAGGGAGCCGCACCACTCCTTCCGTCGTGGCCATCACCGACAAAGCTGAACGTCTCGTCGGCCAAATCGCAAAACGGCAGGCCATTACGAACCATGAAAACACCATCTTCTCAGTCAAGCGGCTCATGGGGCGCAAGTTCAAGAGCCGTGAGGTGCAGGAGGCCATGAAGCGGCTTCCCTATAAAGTGGTCGAAGCCGACAACGGCGACGCCCACGTCGAATTGCGCGGCAAACGCTACAGCCCGCCGGAAGTTTCGGCCATGATTCTGCAAAAAATGCGGCAGACCGCGGAAGACTACCTCGGCGAAAAAATCACCGAAGCCGTCGTCACCGTCCCGGCTTATTTCGACGACAGCCAGCGGCAGGCCACCAAAGACGCAGGGCAGATCGCCGGCCTGAACGTGCTCCGCATCATCAATGAGCCGACCGCGGCCTCCCTTGCGTACGGGCTCGACAAGAAGAAGGATGAACGAATCGCTGTCTACGACCTCGGCGGCGGCACCTTCGATGTGTCGGTGCTGGAAATCGGCGAAGGCGTCTTCGAAGTGAAATCCACCAACGGCGATACCTACCTTGGTGGCGACGATTTCGACCTTCGCGTCATGGATTGGCTGGTTGACGAATTCAAGAAGGACCAGGGGATCGATCTCCGGAAGGATCGCATGGCGCTGCAACGCCTCAAAGAGGCTGCGGAACGAGCCAAGATCGAACTGTCTTCGTCCCAGGAAACCGAAATCAACCTGCCCTTCGTTACAGCCGATGCAAGCGGCCCCAAGCATTTGGTGACCAAACTCACCAGGGCCAAGCTGGAACAGCTGGTGGACGATTTGATCCAACGCACCATAGAACCCTGCCGTAAGGCCATCTCCGACGCCGGCGTCACGGCAAAGGATATTCAAGAAGTCGTGTTGGTCGGCGGCATGACCCGCATGCCCAAAGTCATTCAAGTGGTCAAAGAGTTTTTTGGAAGAGAACCCCACCGGGGCGTGAATCCCGACGAAGTGGTTGCCATCGGCGCCGGCATTCAAGGCGGCGTGCTCAAGGGCGAAGTCAAGGATGTGCTGCTGCTCGATGTCACGCCGCTCTCGCTCGGAATTGAAACCCTCGGCGGCGTCTTCACCAAGCTCATCGAGCGCAACACGACCGTTCCAACGAAGAAGAGCCAGACCTTCTCGACCGCCGCGGACAACCAAACGGCTGTGACCATCAGGGTCTTCCAAGGCGAACGAGAAATGGCCAACGACAACAAGCTGCTCGGCCAATTCGACTTGGTCGGCATTCCCACGGCGCCACGGGGCATGCCGCAGATCGAGGTGTCCTTCGACATCGACGCCAACGGCATCGTCCATGTGGCGGCCAAGGATATGGCGACTCAGAAAGAGCAGTCGATCCGGATCACGGCATCGAGCGGCCTGAGCAAGGACGAGGTCGACAAACTCGTCAAGGACGCCCAGGCGCACACCGAAGACGACAAGAAGCGGCGCAAGCTCGCCGAAGCCAAGAACCAAGCCGATACTCTCGTGTATCAAACCGAAAAGAACATCACAGAGTACGGCGACAATGTGTCGGCGGATGAAAAAACACAAATTCAAGACGCCGTGGCGGCCCTGAAGAAAGCGCTCGAAGGGACGGACGCCGAGGCCATCGAGTCGGCAACACAGACGCTCACGACCGCCTCTCATAAACTGGCTGAAGCCATGTATAAGAAAGCCTCAGCAACGGCCGGCCCGCAGAGCACAGAGCCAGGGGGGAACGGCGCCGCTTCCGCCAAGACCGATGAAAAAGTCGTCGACGCGGAATTCGAAGAAGTCGACAAGGACAAGAAGTAGCATACAATACGCATCGGACAGACCGAGGGGCCCGTCATCGGGCGGCTTCGGTCTGTCTGTGTATCGTGAGCGATGGTATCCGTGATGAGCAAACGAGATTATTACGACATCCTCGGCGTCGAGAAAACCGTCTCCGATGACGAACTCAAGAAGGCCTATCGAAAGATGGCCCGCCAGCACCACCCCGACCTGCACACCGGCGATCACCAGAAAAAATCCGCCGAAGAAAAGTTCAAAGAAATCAACGAAGCCTACGAAACCCTGAGCGACCAGGACAAACGGAAGCGTTACGACATGTTCGGGCATGCCGGCGCGCAACAGGGTGCTGGAGGCTTTGATGGATTCGATTTCAACCGCGGCGGTTTCGGCGACGTTTTTAACGATATTTTCGAAGACTTCTTCGGACAAGCCCGTGGCGGAGGCCGCACGGAACGGGGAAGCGATCTCCAATACAACCTGGAGCTGTCCTTCGAGGAAGCCGTCTACGGCAAAGAAGCGAAGCTCAAGATTCCTCGCTGGGAAAGCTGTGTCGACTGTAAAGGCACCGGAGCGAAGTCGGCGGCGTCCATCAGAACCTGCCCCAGCTGCAAAGGCGCTGGAGAGCTTCGCTTTCAACAAGGTTTTTTCAGCGTCAGCCGGCCCTGCGGCCAGTGCGAAGGCGCCGGGCAGATCGTAACGGAGCCCTGTTCGGTCTGCCAAGGCCGGCAGCGCGTCTATAAAGAACGGACGATTGCCGTCCATATTCCTGCCGGAATCGAAACCGGCATGCGGCTCAGGCTGTCCAACGAAGGCGAGCACGGCGCCCATGCTGGTCCTCCCGGCGACCTGTATGTAGCAATCACCGTCAAGCCCCACCCGATCTTTCAGCGAAAAGGCCTCGATATCCTCTGCGACGTGCCAATCAATTTTGTCACCGCCGTGCTCGGCGGGAAAGTGGAGGTTCCGACGCTCAAAGGCGATACCGTCATCAAGATTCCCCCGGGGACTCAGCACGACAAAGTGCTCAAGATCAAGGGACTCGGCATCCCCAGCCTCAAAGGCGGGACGACCGGCGATCATCTGTACATCATCAAAGTGCAAATCCCCACCAAATTGACCGCCAGACAAAAAGAGCTGCTCACGGAGTTCGCCAAGGAAGGCGGCATGACATTGGAAGCCGACGGGGACGGGTTCTTCGACAAAATGAAGACATTTTTCGAGTAGACCGGACCCGACGATCCAACCCTGATCCGCAAAGTTTCCCATGCCAGTCTTTTTTGTGCCTCTTGAGTGCATCGCGTCACCCACTATCTCCATTACCGGCGACCTGCTGATCCATCTCCGGGATAGCCTACGCATCACCATCGGCGAGATCGTTCTGTTCGGCGACGGGGCCAGCCATCGGTACCGCGCCGAAATCACCGACGTGTCCAAACGAGCCATCACCGGACGCATTCTCGATACAGTCCAGGAACCACCCCGCCATACACCCCGTCTGATCCTTGGCCAATCCCTGCTCAAAGGCGAAAAGATGGACTGGGTGATTCAGAAAGCCGTTGAGCTGGGTGTGGATGAACTGATGCCGGTGGAAAGCAGACACAGTGTGGTTCAACTCAGAGCCGACCGTATTCATTCACAGATCGCCAGGTGGCAGCGCATCGCCCTGGAAGCGGCACAGCAGTCCGAACAGTGGCGCCTGCCGACCATCGCCCCTCCACAATCCCTTGCAGCACTTCTGAAAAGCCTCGCCACCGGCACGGTGACACTCATGCTTGCTGAACGGCTGGAAGGCAAGAGTGTGCGAACAGTCGAACTCCCGCAAGGCGTGACTGGCTCCGTGCTGATCTTGATCGGACCGGAGGGAGGCTGGAGCAAGGAAGAAGTGGCCATGGCGCAACAGACTGAATGCGAGCCCATCACCCTTGGTCCACACATTCTACGAGCCGAAACAGCCGCCATCGCCACCATCAGCATTCTCCAATCCCGCCTCGGCATGCTGGGATAAATGCGCCCGAGGGTATGGGAAAGACCGCTGTTTCTTTTACTTTGCCGAGGAAGCCAGGCAGGGCGATGATCGGGCATAACTGGGGCATGCACAACGCAAAACCTGCACCAAAAATTAACGTAATCCTAGGCACCGCAAAGTTGGGTTTCATAGAACCGCTCGCAGTAGACTGCACCACCGATTGCCGCTATCATCACCGCATGCTAGAGGCCCTATGAACGGAAAGCTGGCCCAGAGAACGTCATGAGCGATACATTCGAACGAATAAAACGCCTTGTCGCCAGCCAAGCGGTCAGGATTTCAGAACATGGATATGACGAATTGGCAGCCGATGATATTTTCACACGCGATATTCTGGAAGGCATCACTCAGGGTATAGTTGTCGAAGACTATCCTGATTATCCCAAAGGCCCTTGCACACTCGTATTGCAACGGGACAGGGCCGGCAACCCTCTTCACATCCTCTGGGGAATTCCCAAAGGCCATGTAGAGCCAGCCGTACTTGTCACGGCCTATAGACCGGACCGAGCCATCTGGCAAGAAGGTTTTACGAGGAGGCGAACATGAGAACACAGAAGCGGACGAAATTGGTTCATGAAGGACGGTATCTGGCCGAGGTCGATGTTGAGCTGCTGATCAATGCAGATGAATGGTCGCCCTATCTCTCAGTAGCCGATGCCTATAAGTTGGACGATGTACGGGCGGCGCTGAAAGCCGGCGACACCGTGACCGCAGCACGATACGGGAGAATCTTTACGCTCACCCCGCTGGCCGTGTAAGCCTCGCCTCCAGGGAAGGACCAGGATACGCTCAAAAAGGCAACGTGGTTAAACGGTAACAGGAAAAGACTCCTGATTCATTTTCAAATCACTTGCGCATTGGAACTATTGGATCTGACGATCGCGGATCATCGCTGGAGAGGTCGGCGAAAAGAATTGCCCCGTGCCCGCGAAGTCCTCTGCGATGCCATGCAGGGCGGGGCACAATACAGCAGCGACCTTGCCCCCTAGACCACTACTTCCTTCACTTTGCCGTGGCCGCCAGAGCCCGCCGGTGAGAGACGCCTGATAGGG
>Ga0210362_1073910_pt1 | contig 18372 bp, 12 predicted proteins | sample S625metaT_FD_159713 | JGI IMG/M metagenome (GOLD analysis project Ga0210362, IMG submission 159713) | Metatranscriptome of estuarine sediment microbial communities from the Columbia River estuary, Oregon, United States - S.625 (Metagenome... | ecosystem: Environmental > Aquatic > Marine >... | reverse complement strand
GGAAAACACCTTGCCCAGCGTGAGGGCGCTGGCGATGATCGCGAGCAGGTAGAGGTTGAGCAGGGGGCTCGCGAGCTTGCCCGAGTACATCACCACCCAGGTGATGAACACCAGCATCACGCCCGCCTCCAGGGCGAGCTTCCACAGGTTTTCCTGGCGGAAGAAGTTGGCGTAATGGAAGCTGAGGACAAAGGCGCCGAAGAAGAACAGCGCCATCAGCATCGCCGCGCGCTCCTCCACGGTGACCTGGGCGAAGGTCATGTAGAGCAGCACCAGCACGAGCAGCAGCCACTCGACCTCTGAGAAGGTGCGCGAGAATCCCTTCAGGTCGTCGGCGCCGAAGCCGAAAGTTCCTCCGCTGGGGAACTCGAGTTTCATCCCTTGGGTGAACCCATTATTGTGAGTGTTTTGGCTCTGATCGCGGATTGTACCCGGGGCATTGTAATGGGAAGAGCGGGCTTTGGGCAGGGGCGCGGCGGCCTGGTTCATGCGCCCAGCTGCCGCGCCAGGTCGAGAAAATCGTCGGCCACCACGTCCAGCCCTTCCTCCGGCTCCCGGTCCGGATTGCTCCCCGGCCCGAATTCCAGCGGCCGCCGCACGAAGGCGGTCCTCAGCCCGCAGCGCCGCGCGGATCTCAGGTCATCCTTGTGGGCGGCCACCATCATCACCTCGGCAGGGGCCAGGTCCAGGAGGCTGGCGACCCCCAGGTAGGTCTCGGGATCCGGCTTGTAGTGGTGGAAGGTCTCGGCGGAAAAGATGCAGTCCCAGGGGAGCCCGGCGCGTTTCGCCATGGCTGTGAGAAGGGACACATTTCCGTTGGACAGCGTCACGATCACGTGGCGCCGCTTGAGCCTGGAAAGCCCTTCCACGGTGTCGGGCCAGGGGTCGAGCCGGTGCCAGACGCGATTCAGGTGAACCCGGTCCGGCTCGCTCAGGGCCGACAAGCCGAAGCGGGGAAGCAGCGACTCCAGGATCATGCGGTGCAGGTCGTCGATCCGGATCCAGGGCAGTTCGCCGCTGCGCACCCGGGCCATGGCCGGCTGATAGCCCGCGCGCCAGGCATCGGCAAGCCCGGCCCAGTCCACCTTCAGCCCGCGCTCGTGGCCGAAGGCCTCGCCCTCGCGAATGATGCTGCCGCGCCAGTCGACAACGGTGCCGAAGACGTCGAATGCGAGCGCTCGTGGATGCGGGAAAGTCATGGGCGCGGAGGTTTGCCCGATGATGGCCGGGCGCTTCCGGTGCTGTCAACGGCAGGCCATCCCGGGCTTGCATGGTTGGCGCGGCGGCCGCTATGGTTGCGGCGCGATGAAAATGCTTTCATGGATTCCGCTGGGCGACGCCGCCCGCGACGGTGTTCGCGACGCCGCCGGGGTGGCGGCGGCGGTGATGTTCGCGGGATTTCTTGGTTTCGGGGCCCTGGCCGCGGACACCGGCCTTTCGGTGTGGGCTGCGATGTTCTCCACCCTGGCCATCTGGGCCCTTCCCGGCCAGCTGGTGCTGGCCGAGATGTCGGCAGCCGGCGCGGCCTGGGTCGCCATCGTGCCGGCGGTGATGCTGGTCAACGCGCGGTTCCTGCCCATGACCGTCTCTCTCATGCCGCTGCTGCGCGCGCCCGGCACCCGGCCCCTGCACCTGTATCTGACCGCCCAACTGGTGGCCATGACCGGCTGGGCGGTGGCCATGCGCCGCTGTCCCGACCTCGAGCCGGAACAGCGGCTGCCCTACTACCTGGGATTTGCCATTGCGTGCTGGGTGGCGTCCCTGGTCGGCACCGGCGCCGGATTCTATTTCGCCCACGCCTTCCCGCCGCTGCTCAAGCTCGGCCTGGTGTTCCTGAGCCCGCTCTACTTCTTCGTGATGCTTGCCTGCGAGGTGCGGCAGCGGGCGTGGGTGCTGGCCATGGCGGCCGGCGCCCTGCTGGCGCCCGGCCTGCATGTGGCCAGTCCCGAGTGGAGCATCCTCACCACGGGCCTGGCGGGCGGCACCCTGGCATTCCTGGTCATCCGCGCTTCGGGGGCCGGCGATGCCTGAGCCCATGGCGACGCTGGTCCTGATCGCGGCCTGCGGAGCCGGCACCTATCTCTGGCGGGGACTGGGGGTCGCGCTCTCCGGCCGCATCAATCCCACGCGCCCCCTGTTCACCTGGGTGGGCTGCGTGGCCTACGCCATGGTGGCGGGACTGGTGAGCCGGCTGATCCTGCTGCCGGCGGGAAGCCTGGCCGCGACTCCCCTGGGGTACCGGGTCCTGGCCTGCGCGGCGGCCATCGCGGCCTATTACCTCGGCGGACGGAGGCTGCTGGTCGGGGTCACCGCCGGCGTGGTGGCCCTGGTCGCCCTGAGCGCCGGGGTCGTTTAGAGGGAGTTCAGGGGAGAGCGGCAGCGAGCACCCGGGCCACGTGCAGCGCTTCCCGCGCCGCCAGGTCCCGCAGCTGATGGCGGCAGCTGGTGCCGTCGGCCACCACCAAAGCGTCCTCATCCGCGCCCCGCACCGCGGGCAGCAGCGCCGCCTCGGCCATGCGCCGGGAGATGTCCTGGTTCTCCGTCCGCAGGCCGAAGGCGCCCGCCATGCCGCAGCAGCTGGAGGTGATGGTTTCCACGGATAGTTCCGGTACCAGGCGCAGCGCCGCCTCCACCGCGCCCATGGCGCCGAACGCCTTCTGGTGGCAGTGTCCGTGAAGCAGGGCGCGCTTTTGCGGGAGCGCCCGCAGTGGAAGGGCGAGCCGGCCGGCCCGGTGCTCGCGCACCAGAAATTCCTCGAACAGGAACGATTGCCCGGCCAGGCGCCGCGCGCCGTCGCCGGGGAGCAGCACGGGAAGCTCGTCCCGCAGTCCCAGGAGACAGGAAGGCTCCAGTCCCACCACCGGGACTCCCCGCTCCAGGCATGGCCGCGCGGCGTCCAGCAGCCGCGTGGCTTCCCGCCGCGCTTCGTTTACCAGTCCCGCCGCGAGGAAGGTGCGGCCGCAACACAGGGGGCGTCCGCCGCCTTCCGGTTCCAGCACCCGGACCCGGTAACCGCCGGCTTCCAGCACCTTGAGAGCGGCGCGGGTGTTCTCAGGTTCGAAATAGCGGTTGAAGGTGTCCACCAGCAGCGCCACTTCCCGCTCCGATTTCTCCTCGGCCGGAATGCCCCCGGACCGCTTCGACCGCGATTCAGGGTCGCGCAGCCAGTCGCTGCGCCAGGCGGGAAGGCTGCGCTCCCGCGAGAAACCGAGCAGCCGCTCCCCGGCGCCGCGCAGCCAGGGTGTGCTGTTCCTCAGGTTCAGCAGGGGCGCCAGGCGCGCGGCCCAGGGCGCGTAACGGGGCAGGTAGGCCATCAGGCGCTCCGCCAGCGGGAGGCCGTGGCGCCCGTGATAGTGGTGCAGGAACTCGATCTTCATGCGCGCCATGTCCACCCCGGTGGGGCATTCCCGCTTGCAGCCCTTGCAGGAGACGCACAGGGCCATGGTCTGGCGCAGGGCGTCAGAGGTGAAAGCCTGGGGCCCCAGCTGGCCCGACAGCGCCAGGCGCAGGGTATTGGCGCGGCCCCGGGTCAGGTGCTGCTCGTCCAGGGTGGCGCGGTAGGAGGGGCACATCACGCCCGCGTCGAACTTGCGGCAGGCGCCGTTGTTGTTGCACATCTCCACCGCTGCCGCGAAGCCGCCCCACTCAGACCAGTCCAGGGCCGGGCGCATCTCCCCGGTGCGGTAGCCGGGCTTGTAGCGGAAGAGCCCGCGATCATCCATCTTCGGGGGATGGACGATCTTGCCGGGATTCATGAGCCCCCGGGGATCGAACAGCGCCTTCAGTTCCTCAAAGGCGCGGGTGAGGCGGGGGCCGAACATGGGCTCGATCCACTCCGAGCGCACCAGTCCGTCGCCGTGCTCGCCGGAATAGGAGCCCTTGTATTCCCGCACCATGGCGGCGGCCTCCTCGGCGATGGCCCGCATCTTCCGCGCGCCTTCCGGGGTTTTCATGTTGAGCACGGGGCGCACGTGGAGGCAGCCCACGGAGGCGTGGGCGTACCAGGTGCCGGTAGTGCCGTGCTTCGCGAACACCCGGGTGAGGCGGTCGGTGTACTCGGCCAGGTCCTCCAGCCGCACCGCGCAGTCCTCGATGAAGGACACCGGTTTGCCGTCGCCCTTCATGGACATCATGATGTTTAGGCCGGCCTTGCGCACCTCCCAGATGTCGCGCTGGAACGCCGGATCGGTGACCTCCACCACCGAGTCCGGAAACCCCAGGTCCGCCAGGAGCTCGGTGAGCCGCCGCAGGCTCCGCACCTGCTGATCCCGGTCCTCGCCCGCGAACTCCACCAGCAGGATGGCTTCGGGCTCGCCGCGGATCGCGCGCCGCACCGTGCCCTCGAAGGCCGGGATCTGGCGCGAGAGCTCGATCATGGTGCGGTCCACCAGTTCCACCGCCGCCGGGTCCAGGGCCACGATGTGGCGCGTGTTGTCCATGGCCTGGTAGAACGTGTCGAAGTGAACCACACCCAGGGTCTTGTGGGGCGGGACGGGGTGCAGGTCGAGGGTGATGCGCCGGGAAAAGGCCAAGGTCCCCTCGGAGCCCACCAGCAGCCGCGCCATGTTGAAGGGACCGCCGGTGACGCTGTCCAGGTTGTAGCCTCCCACCCGCCGCTGCATCCTGGGGAAGCGTGCCTCGATTTCTTCCGCCTCCCGCCGCCACAGGGCGCGGACCTGTCCCACGAGTTCCCGGTAGCCCGGCGGACCGTCCATGGCCTCCTGCTCCGGAGGCACCTCGCCGAAGCGGTATTCCGCGCCGTCGGCCAGCACCGCCTCGATGGCGCGCACGTTGTGCACCATGTTGCCGTAGCGCAGGGAGCGCGCGCCGCAGCTGTTGTTGCCCGTCATGCCGCCCAGGGTGGCTTGGGCGGAGGTGGAGACGTCCACGGGGAAGAACAGCCCGTGGGACCTGAGCTTTGCATTGAGGCTGTCCAGCACCAGTCCCGGCTGCACCGTGACCCGTCGGCCTTCCACGTCCAGGTCCAGCATCTGGTTGAGGTGCTTGCTGGCATCGATGACCAGCGCCGGGCCCACGGTCTGGCCGCACTGGGAGGTGCCGCCGCCCCGGGGCAGGACCGGAACGCCTTCCTCCCGGGCGACCTGCAGCGCGATCAGCGCGTCCTGCTCCGTCTTCGGCACCACGACTCCGATAGGCTCCACCTGGTAGATGGAGGCGTCGGTGGAGTAGCGGCCCCTGGAGAACGCGTCGAACAGCACGTCGCCTTCCAGCTCCCGCCGCAGCCGCGCGGCGAGAGCGGGATCACCGGGTGCGCGGCGGTGGCCGATGGAAAAAGTCATGAACGCGGAAAAAAGGAATGGCGCGGCGCGCTTGCTGGCGGGAATTCAGTCCATGCAGAATACCGAAATCCGGCGCTTCCGGGAAAGGAAGCGTTGTGCGCCGCAAACACCGCGCCGCGCAGCCGTTGATGCCGGCGCAACCTGGAGATCCATTCATGAGCACTTTCCGCAGCGGCCGCCACTTCCTGCAGATTCCGGGGCCCACCAACGTTCCGGATCGCGTGCTGCGCGCCATGGACCGCGCCACCATGGATCATCGCGGGCCCGAGTTTGCGGTCATGGCCCGCGGCATCCTGGCGGACCTGAAGAAGGTGTTCCAGACCCGCAATCCCGTGATCATCTTCCCGGCCTCGGGCACCGGCGCCTGGGAGGCCGCGCTGGTGAACACGCTCTCGCCCGGCGAGCGCATCCTCATGTTCGAAACCGGGCAGTTCGCGACCCTCTGGCAGAAGATGGCCCGCAGGCTGGGGCTGGAAGTGGAGTTCGCTCCCGGCGACTGGCGCCGCGGAGCGGATCCCGCGGCGGTGGAAGCGAAGCTGCGGGAGGACAAGGACCACGCCGTCAAGGCCGTGTGCGTGGTCCACAACGAAACTTCCACCGGTGTTGCCAGCCGCATCGGCGCGCTGCGCAAGGCCATGGACCGGGCGGGGCATCCGGCCCTGCTGATGGTGGATACCATTTCCTCCCTCGCCTCCATGGACTATCGCCCCGACGAGTGGGGCGTGGACGTGACCGTTGCCGGCTCCCAGAAGGGGCTCATGCTGCCTCCCGGACTGTCCTTCAACGCGGTCAGCGAGAAGGCGCTGGCGGCGTCGAAGGGCGCGCGTCTTCCCAGGTCCTACTGGGACTGGGAGGAAATGCTTGCCGCCAACCGCAGCGGATACTTCCCCTACACGCCGGCGACGAACCTGCTGTACGGGCTGCAGGAGGCCCTGAAGATGCTGCTGGAGGAGGGTCTCGCCAACGTGTTTGCGCGCCACGACCGCCACGCCGAAGCCACGCGGAGAGCGGTGCGGGCCTGGGGCCTGGAGGTCCTCTGCGCCAATCCCGAGGAGTACAGCAGCACGCTCACCGCGGTGCTCCTGCCCGAAGGCCACGACGCCGATGGGGTGCGCCGGATCATCCTCGATCGGTTCGACATGTCCCTGGGCACCGGGCTGGGCAAGCTCCAGGGCCGGGTATTCCGCATCGGCCACCTGGGAGATTTCAACGACCTCACCCTAGCCGGCACGCTGGCGGGGGTGGAGATGGGTCTGCAGCTCTCCGGCGTCCCCTGCCGCGCCGCTGGCGTGACCGCGGCCCTGGACTACCTGGGGCAATGCGCGGCGGGGCTGGCGGCGCGAAACGCCCGTGCCGGCGCCGCGGGAGCGTGAAGCCCTGGCGCGGCTGACAAAGGATCTCCCATGACCATGAGGGATACCCTTGAGCGGCTTCGCCTGCTGTTCAGGGTCGAGTCGAAGCCGGACCCCCGCCTCACCCGGAAGCGGCGGGACCTGCTGCGCGAGCAACTCCGGGAATGCGCCAGCGGTCTCGGCGGGGAAGTTTCCGCGCGGGTTCGTGCCGCGAGCCTGGGCGACACCTACCTGCACCTGGATGACGAGGGCAAGCACGAGTTCCTGCGGTTGATCGCCCTGGAATTCGGCCCCGATCCCAAGGCCGTGGCCGAGGCCCACGAGGCCTACCAGGCCGCGGTCGGAACCCCCCGGCAATGGGACGCGGAGGCAAAGATGCGGGGCGCCATGCGCTCAGCGCGCATCCGCATCCTGACCCAGTTCAACGCCCTTTCTCAGGGGGTGAAATTCCTGGTGGACCTGCGCGCCGACCTGCTGCGCTTCCTGGAGAAGGACCCGGAGCTCGCCGTGCTCGACCGGGAACTGGGGGCGCGGCTGGCGGCATGGTTCGATGTGGGCTTCCTGGAGCTGCAGCGCATGACCTGGAACTCCCCGGCGAGCCTGCTGGAGAAGCTCATGAAGTACGAGGCGGTGCACGAGATACGCTCCTGGGACGATCTCCGCAACCGCCTCGATTCCGACCGGCGCTGCTACGCGTTCTTCCATCCCCGCATGCCCATGGAGCCGCTGATCTTCGTGGAGGTGGCCCTCACCCAGCGCCTTGCCGACAGCGTCCAGGACCTGCTGGACGAAGCGGCGCCGGTGCTGGACGCCCAGCGCGCCGAGGCGGCCATTTTCTATTCCATCTCCAACTCCCAGGACGGTCTGCGCGGGGTTTCCTTCGGCAACTTCCTGCTGAAGCGGGTAATTGACGACCTCAAGCGCGACTACCCCCGGCTCAGGGTATTCGCCACCCTTTCCCCGCTGCCCCTTTTCCGCCGCTGGCTTCGGGACAACCCCCAGGAGCTGGAGGCTGCGGCCACCCCGGCGGAGCTCAAGGCCATCGGGGCCGCCGCCGGAACGACCATGGACGCCGCGGCCCTGCGCCAGCTTCTGGCCGGCGACGAGTGGCACCGGACGCCCGCGGTGGCGGACTCGCTGCGAGCGCCGCTGCTTCGCGCCGGGGCCCGTTACCTCACCGAGGTCAAGGAGCAGGGGCGGCTCGTGGACCCGGTGGCGCGCTTCCACTTCGGCAACGGCGCGCGCCTGGAGCGCCTCAACTGGCTGGCGGACACCTCGCGCAAGGGGCTCGCCCAGTCCTTCGGGCTGATGGTGAATTACCGCTATGACCCGGAGGCCATCGAAGACAACGTGGAAGCTTTCGTCCGCGAGGGGCGCATCGACGAGTCGCCCGAAATCAAGCGGCTGCGCAAGACCGCCCAGCGTGCCACCGCCGAGACGCGGTGAACCGGAGGCGGGATGCTGCGTCGCATCCTTGACAACGCGATTCACCCCCTCATAGGCTTGGCCGGCTACAACCATTCCAAAATCCACTTCCGCCCCGCGGGTCACCGCCCGGGCATCCATTAGGAGGACGACGCTATGAATTGGCCTTGCAAGTTTTTTTTCGCGGCCGCGGCCGCGCTGGTTTTCGCCGGGACCCTATCGGCCCAGGAAATCAAGATCTCCCACCAGTGGAAGGCCAACACGGATGCCCGGGACAAGGCGGCCCGGGTGTTCGTGGATGAGGTGAACAAGCGCGACCCGGGCATCAAGTTCCGCATCTACCCGTCCTCTTCCCTGGGCATCAAGCCCAACGCCCAGCTGGACGCCATGCAGGCCGGCACCCTGGAGATGGCGATCTTTCCCCTCTCCTACGCCGTGGGCAAGATCCCGGAGTTCTCCATCGTGATCATGCCCGGCACCATCAACTCCCTGGACCGGGCCATGCAGCTCAAGGGCTCCAAGTTCCAGGCCAAGCTGCAGGAGATCGCCGAGGCCAACGGCATCCATATCGTCACCTGGTGGTGGACGCCCGGCGGCTTCGCCACCAAGGACCGGCAGGTGGGCGGGCCCGACACGGTGAAGGGCCTGTCCCTGCGCGCGGCGGATCCCACCTTCGAGGCCATGCTCAAGGATGCGGGGGCGTCGGTGCACAACATGCCGTCCTCCGAGATCTATCCCGCCCTCCAGTCCGGAGTGCTGAGCGGCGCCCTGACCTCGGCGGAGAGCTTCGTGAGCTTCCGGCTCTACGAGCAGACCAAGTTCGCCACGGTGGGCGGCGACTACATCCTGTGGATGCTGCTGCAGCCCCTGGTGATGTCCAAGCAGGCCTGGGACAAGCTGACGCCGGCCCAGAAGAAGGCCTTCCAGGAGGCCGCCGACATCAGCGACCAGTACTTCACCAAGGACCAGCTCAATGCCACCAGGGACATGGAGGCCGCCTTCACCAAGGCCGGCGCCCAGGTGCGCCCGCTCACCAAGGCGGAGTACGACGCGTGGGTGGCCCTGGCCAAGAAGACCGCCTGGGTCGAATACCAGGCCAAGTCGCCCGTTAGCAAGGAACTCCTGGAACTGATCAATCAATAAGCCGCGCGACTTCGCGGGCATTCCCGGAGACCGCGCGGTGCGGGCCTTTGTGCGCCTGATGGACGCCATCGCCGTGGCGTCGGCCGTCGCCGCGTCGGTGCTGCTGTTCGCGGCATCCCTCATCGTCACCTGGATGGTGATTTACCGCGCGCTGGGCAATTCCACGTTCTGGGAGCTCGAATCCGCCGTCTACCTCATGGTGGCGGCGGTGTTCCTGGGCTCGCCCTACTGCCTCAGGACCCGGGGCCACGTGGGGGCGGACCTGCTGGGCTACTTCGCGCCGGACGCGTTGCGCAGACCCCTGCATGTCGCCCTGGCGGTGGTGGGGCTGGTGGTGTGCGCCTACCTGGCCTGGATCGGCGGCGAGCTTGCCTGGAAGTCGTTTGAGGAGGGGGAGCGCACCGGCAGCCTGTGGAACCCGCCCAAGTGGCCGCTGTTCGCCACCATGCCCATCGGGCTGGGCCTCACCGTGCTGCAATATGTCGCGGAGCTGTTCCGGCAACGGGAGCCGGGCACTTGAGCGACGCCCAGATCGGCCTGCTCCTGCTGGGGGTGACGCTTCTGGTGCTGTTCTCCGGGCTTCCCATCGCCTGGGGGCTGATCCTGGTGTCGGTGGGCTTCCTGATGGTTTTCCAGGGTCCCACCAGCCTGGCGGTGCTCGCCAACACCTTCATGGACGAGCTGTCGTCGTTCGCGCTGCTCACAATCCCCCTGTTCATCCTGCTGGGCGCTTCCATCGGCGTGTCGGCCGCCGGCAAGGACATCTACGAGTCCCTCTACCGCTGGCTGGCGCGGGTGCCCGGCGGCCTCGTGATCGCCAACATTCTGGCCTGCGGCATGTTCTCCGCCATCTGCGGCTCCTCTCCCGCTACCGCCGCCGCCATCGGCAAGATCGGAGTGCCGGAGATGCTGCGCCGGGGGATCAAGCCGTCCCTCGCCACCGGCGCCGTGTGCGCCGGCGGAACCCTGGGCATCCTGATACCGCCATCGATCACCATGATCCTGTACGGGATCGCCACCGAGACTTCCATTGGCCGCCTGTTCCTGGCCGGGGTGGGGCCGGGCATCATGCTGGTGGCCCTGTTCGCCCTCTATGCCTGGGCCGCCTCGCTGCGCGAGCAGCGCCGTGCGCCCGAGTCGGCGCCGCGGGAGCATTTCACCCTGGCCCAGAAGATGGAGGGCCTTTCCCGGGTCATGCCCTTCTTCATCATGATCGTGGCCATCGCCTATTTCATGTACGGCGGGCTGGCCACCCCCTCCGAGATCGCGGCCATCTCGGCGCTGCTGGCCCTGGTGCTGGTGGTGGTCATCTACCGCACCTGGCGCGCGAAGGACCTGTGGCACATCTTCCGCGACACCATCCGCGAATCCACCATGATCCTCACGATCATCGGCGCGGCGGCCGTCTTCTCCTACATGATGTCCCTGCTCTACGTGACCCAGACCGCGGCCCAGATCATGGTGGAGCTGGAGCTGAATCGCTGGGTGCTCATGCTCATCATCAACGCGTTCATGCTCATCGCGGGGTGCTTCCTGCCCCCGGTGGCCATCATCCTGATGCTGATGCCCATCCTGACGCCGGTGCTGGAGGCCAACAATTTCGATCTCATCTGGTTCGCGGTGATCCTCACGATCAACATGGAAGTGGGGCTGATCACGCCCCCGGTGGGGCTCAACCTCTATGTGCTCAAGGGTGTCGCTCCCGGCGTGGACCTCACCGATGTGCTGAAGGGATCGTTTCCCTTCGTGCTCATCATGTTCGCCTCCATGGTGTTGCTCGCCTTTTTTCCGGGGATCGCCCTCTGGCTGCCGGACACCCTCATGGGCCCCGGCCATTGAATTCGTTCCACCGAACCGCAACCGAAGCCATGAACCAGAACCTGTACGCGCAGTTGGCGGCCAACTTCCCGCGCAACCTGTCCGCCCCCTGCCTGGTGCTGCCCGACGGCAGGGCCTGGAGCTACCTGGACATGGAGCGGGCCAGCGGCCGCATGGCGAACCTGCTGGCGGCCCTGGGGCTCAGGCCGGGCGACCGGGTGGCGGCCCAGGTGGAGAAGTCGGCCGAGGCCCTGGTGCTGTACCTGGCGGCGCTGCGGGCGGGCATGGTGTTCCTGCCCATGAACCCCGCCTATCAGCGCCACGAGGTGGAGTATTTTCTCGGCGACGCGCGGCCCGGCCTGTTCGTGTGCCGGCCCCAGATCCGCGCGCTGGCGGACGAACTGGCGCGGAAAGCGGGGGTGCCCCAGGTGCTGGAACTGGACGATCACGGCCGCGGCTCCCTGATCGACGCCGCCGCGCCCCGGGCGGATGGATTCGCCACCGTGCGGCGGCGTCGCGACGACCTGGCGGCGATTCTCTACACCTCGGGCACCACGGGACGCTCCAAGGGTGCCATGCTCTCCCACGGCAACCTGCTCTCCAACGCCCAGGTCCTGCATGACTACTGGGGCTTCCGCCCGGGGGACGTGCTGCTGCACATGCTGCCCATCTTTCACGTCCACGGCCTGTTCGTGGCCTGCAACACGGCGCTCCTCAACGGCAGCGCCATGCTGTGGGAGCCGCGCTTCGACGCGAAACGGGCGCTCGACCTGTTGCCCCGCGCGACGGTGTTCATGGGCGTTCCCACCTATTACGTGCGCCTGCTGCTGGAGCCGGGCTTCTCGCGGGAAACCTGCCGTGCCATGCGGCTGTTCGTGGCCGGCTCGGCCCCCCTGCTCAAAGACACCTTCGACGAGTTCCGCCAGCGCACCGGCCACACCATCCTCGAGCGCTACGGCATGACCGAGACAGGCATGCTCACCTCGAACCCCTACGAGGGCGAGCGGCGCGGCGGCACCGTGGGCTTTCCGCTGCCCGGCACCGACTTGCGCATCGTGGACGAGGACGGCAATCCCCTCGGGCCCGGGAAGGTGGGGTTCATCCAGGTCCGGGGCCCCAACGTGTTCTCCGGCTACTGGCAGATGCCGGAGAAGACCCGGGAGGAATTCACCGCCGACGGCTTCTTCCGCACCGGCGACATGGGCTCGTGGGATGCCGACGGCTATGTCTGCATCAGCGGGCGCTCCAAGGACCTGGTGATCACCGGCGGCCTCAACGTCTATCCCAAGGAAATCGAGGAACTGATCGACGCCCTGCCCGGGGTGGCGGAGTCCGCGGTGATCGGCCTGCCCCATCCCGATTTCGGCGAGGCCGTGACCGCGGTGGTGGTGCGTCAGAAGAACGAGGCGGGGGCGGCTCTCACCGAGGAAGGGATCATCGCCAGCCTCAAGGGCGAGCTGGCCAACTTCAAGGTCCCCAAGCGTGTCCATCTCACCGACGACCTTCCCAGGAACACCATGGGCAAGGTGCAGAAAAACCTCCTGCGGGACCGATACTCCGCAGGCGGTTGAGCCGCGTTTCTCGATTCAGATCGGCATCTTGCGGGCTGTTGCAGACCCTTCATAATGCCGCGCCCGCGCGCAGTAATGGGGCTGAGCCAAGGGAAGCGGCCGCATTCGGCCATAATGGGAAGTCCAGGCTTACCCACTCGGGCATCGCATTATCGGCCTCAACGGTCAATGAGGTGCTGCTCAGGCACCGGCCGCAATCTGCTGGTCAGCCGCCGTAGCCCAGGAGGCCGGCCCCAATGACCGCTTCGCCCATCTGACCACAGCGGCACCGGACCCATTGCGACCCCGCAGAGCAGGAGAATGCTGTGAACCCGCTGCTCGTATATATTTCGACGGGGAGCCAACGGATCAAGCCGGGGCTCCGCAGTTGTGCAAGTCGTCTGGCGATATTGATCAGGAGAAGAATGGTGTCAGTTCACGGAAATGAGGATGGGGCACCAAATCAAGACCCGGCGGAGGGCACATACCGGGCGCGTGTTCGGATTCGAGTCCTAAAGAAGCTGGCCATCCCGGAGAGCGAGTACCGCTTCCAGGTGTTTGGTCGAGAGGTGGTGCTTTCGGCACCGACACAAGAGATGGCCATTCGAGACAGCGAGTGGCTCGTGCTGAATGCGCGAGGATTTGGCAGCGAAGGCGACGCCCGCGAATTCGGGAGGCGATTGCAGGCCGCACTTCATCTGTCTTCGGCCGCAACGCGACTTGGCATAGACCCAGGACGCGACTTGCCCACTTCAGGGCTCGCCGCGCATGTGAAGCAGCATATTGCAAGAGAGACTGGAGCTACGGTGCGAGACAACGTGCACGGTCTCGATGTCTTCGTTGACGATCCAAACGTCGTGATCTTTAATCTCAGTGCCACGGCGACGGTGCACGCGAGTAGAGATCCGTTCCTCGCTTACGCGGCCGAGTTGCACACCCAAGTGGCAGCGCTTTCTGAGGAAGCGAGGGATATTGTACTTCTCCTCAACTTTGCGCTGATGAGGCCTGAGCCGGTGGCGCAGATAGTGTTCGCTGTGTCCGCGGTCGAAATGCTTGGCCAGGATGAGGAATGGACGGAGTCGCAAAGGTCTCTTCTTGGCGCGCTTGGGGAATACGCTGCCGCATCAGCCATAGGGACCGAATCCGAGCGATCTGAAGTCATAGATGCTCTTAAGACAGGCCTGCACAGACTGTCGCTGAGGCAGGGCGTGTTCAGACTTCTGGGCCGGTTGGGCCTCAGTCATCTTCGAAGGCAATGGGACGCGCTGTATGCCGAACGCAGCGCCCTAGTCCACGGTTTGGCTCCCCGGCCCGGGGCCGACTATTCAGACCTCGCCAACCGCACAATCAGCTTGTGTGGACACATTCTTCTAACGCGTGTCGCGGCCGAAGTGCCATCGGCGTCGAAGCATCTCAGAACCTTCTACCCTGAGGCACGATGAGTTGACTGCGTCACGGTGCTCTTGTTTCGTGCAAGGCAAACTGCCAATACAGCCGCTACCGGTACGGAAATCGAAGGCCTGCTCATGGCGGGGACCGCCCGTTGTTCGGCTTTGACTGAAAGCCGCCGTTCGGAATAGTAGGCTCCGGCCGACCGTCAGGTAACGGAAACCACGGCTGAACCGCCGCCTACGGCCATGAGCGGTCACAGACGGAGCGGCAAAATCATCGCGCCGGCTGACCGGTCCCGCCCAAATTCCGGACACTGGCAACGATCAGGTCACGGTCCCGCGGGTGCACCAGGATGGCGTCCACGGCCACCGTGGGCAGGTCCCCGACCGGCGTCCAGTGCGCGCCGCGGTCCGCGCTCGCGAACAGCCCGAGCTCGGTCCCGGCATACAGCAGACTCGGGTTCGTGGGGTCCTCTCGTACCAGCTTGACGGGACCGTCGGCAGGCAGGTTGGACGCGATCCCCTGCCAGGTACGCCCCGCGTCGGCGGTGCGGTACGCGAGGGGCGCGTGGTTCTGGCTCCGGAAGGCGCTGACCACCCAGGTAGGCCACCTTCGCGTCGTGGGAACTGGGCTCGATCCGGCTGATCCACTGCCCCTTCGCCGCCGCGGGCAGCCCCGCCGTGAGCTCGGTCCAGGTCTCGCCGCCGTCCTCGGTGATCCAAAGCTTGCCGTCGTCGGTGCCGGCCCGGAGCAGCCCCGCACGGAGCGGCGACTCGGCCAGCGTGTAGACGACGCGATAGTTCTCGGCCCCGCTGCCGGTGGTCACGGTCTTCTTCGGGTCCTGGGCCGAGAGGTCGGGGCTGATGAGACGCCACTCCTCCCCCCGGTTCGTGACCTCGAACACGCGGTTGCCCGCGAGGTACATCGTCCCCTTCTTGTGCCGGCTGCCGATGAGCGGCGAGTTCCAGTGGAAGCGGAACGCCGTCTGCCCCCCGGCCGGGGAGGGCCGCAGGTCCTTGATCTGGCCGCTGCGCATGTCGTGGCGGTGGATGCGCCCCTCCTGGGACTCCGCGTAGACGATATCGGGGTTCTCGGGATCGAAGACGCAGTAGAAGCCGTCGCCGCCCCCAGCGCGACGAAGCGCTCCCCGGGCGGGGGCGAGAGAACGTGCCGCGGTGCGATCCGAGGGGCCGAAGGCAGGGGTTAGCGTAGTAATCGGGCCGAGGCCGAAAATCGCCCGAAAGCCGCTCAAAACAATCCATTGAAAATCAATCATTTAGAGGGAGCGACTTGAGAGCCATCCGCGACGATGCGGCTTGACTGGCGAACCGCCCTTGAATTATCTACGCTTATTATCTTCGCTCCGAAGGGATACGTGCGCCATGAACAAAATCAGCGGCCGTGTGGTTCTCAAGGAAACGGGACTGGGCATTCCAGACCTGCTCGTGGTCATCCACGACGTGGATCCGGGCACCACTCCCGAGGAAACCCTGCCGGCGGACGGTGCGACCAGCGGTACAAGAACCGCGCGCACTACACGCGCCCGCGCCGCGGCTGCGGCAGCCGCCTCTTCTCGCGCAGGCATCGGGGATCGCCTGGGTTCCCGCCTCACATCCTCGACGGGCGCCTTCGACTTCGAATACGAAGACGCGGAATTCCAGATCCGCAACGCCGAAGAAAAGCGCCCGGACCTGTTGCTCCTGGTGGTGTCGCCGGAAGAGCCGGGCATCGATGAAGAATCCCGGGTGTTGTTCACCTCGCGTGACATCCGCCAGAACGCGGGCCGCACCGAGCAGTACCTGATCCGCATCCCGGGCGACGTGCTCAAGAAAGCGGGCGTGCCGCTGCCTCTGGATCCCTCGGTGGCCAAGGAGGAGTCCCGCTCCGTCATCGGCAAGTTCGAGCAGGCGGTGATGTATCGCAAGGACATCGAAGCCGAGACGCGCAAGATCGCGGCCCAGCAGGTGACGGCGGCGCGCGAGCAGCACGAGGCCACGGCAAAGGTCGTGGAGAACAGGCTCATCGAGTCCCTGATCGGCGTGAACGCGGAGGACGCCGCGAAGCTGCGCATCGCGATGCCGAACACAAACCCGCAGCCCATCATGTTCGAGGCCTTCAACGCGGGCATCCTGACCTCCAACAACCGGCGGCATGCCGGCTATCTCATCCTCACGGAAGAAGAAGCGCAGCCCTTCCGTTCGGGCAGCGGCTATCGGCAAAACATCCCGGGCCCGGAGATCGAGCCCTACATCTACAAGGCGGATCCGGACGCGGACCGGCCCAACTTTCTCACGCGCGAAGACCCGGTGGCGGCGATCTGCCGCGCGCATGACAGTCCCAGCCTGTTCGACGAGGAGACGCCGCTTGGCAATGGCGGCGGCAATGGCTCGGATCCGGGTGAAACCGAAGTGAATGAAGAGCTGACGCTCGAGAACCTGCCGCGCTTCATCAGCAAGCTGGTGAACCCGGTGATTCCGCCCGAGGAAGCCACGGTGTTCGGCCGCCCGGATGCAGAGGACGTGCAGAAGACCGTGCAGGGCCTGCAGATCAAGTCCGGCCCCTCGGACGTGGCGGCCTTCTACGATTTCCACCAGCTGCAGATTGCCTTCGACTACGTGTGGCAGCACGCCATCGACGACGGCGTGCTGGAGACGGGCAATGCGCTGGCCAAGAGCCTGGCCGATGCAGGCGCGGACCCGGTGAAGGCCGTGGCCAATGGCAATCCGCTGCGGGCGCTACGCATGGAGGCGCTGCACGTGGCCTCGGCGCAGAAGTCCCTGCAGGGCACGGGCACCGGACCGGCACCGGGCGTGATGATGCGCATGCGCGATACCACGGTGAACGATCCCGCCACCACGGGCGTCTTCGAGCCGCTGCCACCGCTTCCGCAACCGCCGATTCCTCCGATCGTGCGGCCGCCGTTCTTCGACCACATCGTCAACGGCACCTTCGAGCAAATCGACACGGGCCCGACGGCGCTGCTGAGCATGCTCGAAAATATGCTCAACGAGAAATACAAGTTCGAGGTGTTCGCGCCGAACACGACGAACTTTGGATTGCTGGTCACGTACCGGCAGAAATGGGAGCCGGTCACTTATCAATGCGGCGACCTGGTGAAGACGCTGACGCTGGCGCCCAAGGAAACCTGCAAGGTGGCCAGCCGCCGCGTGATCCGCAAGGAGCGCTCGGTCAAGGAGATGGAAGCCAACCAGCGCAACCGCAAGGACGAGTCCAGCGACACCATGCGCTCGGAAGCGGAGATCGTGCAGAAGGCGCAGGACAAGACCAACTTCAACACAACGGGCAAGGGCTCGTACAACATCGGAATCTCAAAGGGCGACAACACCACCAGCTTCACCAAGGACGCGGATGCGCTCTCGCAGGAGACCAAGAAGTCCTTCCACGAGGCGGTGATCAAGGCGGCGCAGGAGTTCCGCGACGAACGCAAGCTGGAAGTGGAGGCCAAGGAGTTCGAGGAAACCGAGTACACGGACAGCGCGGAGATCACGAATCCCAACGACGAGCTGACCTGCACCTATCTGTTCTACGAGCTGCAGCGGCGGTATCTGGTTTCCGAGCAGATCAACCGGCTCACGCCCGTGGTGCTCGTGGCCATGGAAGTGCCCAACCCCAGCAAGACGGCCATCGACCGTGTGCTGCTCTCGCATGCCTGGATCATCAACCGCGTGCTGCTGGATGACCGCTATCGTCCGGCGCTGGATTACCTGTGCACGCGCGTGGTGGGCGACGAGCTGGCGCTGCGCGATCTGGCCACCAACCTCACCTCCGTGCGCCAGGCCGTGGAGTCCATGAAGAAGCTCCACCGCGACATGGAGACCAACATGCGGGCGCGCGAGGCGGCGTTCACAGCGGCCATCGAGGCCCGCGCGCGACGCGTGGAGGCGGAGAACTCCGAAGGCTTCTTCGAGAGCGCCTTCGAGAGCATCGTGGGTGATGGCGGCGGCGAGGACCTGGAGTCCGTGCGCATCATCGAGGACATGAAGAAGGACCAGTACGAGCGCGCGGTGCGCGAAGAGAAGGAACTGCGCATGCGCCTCGATGGCGAAGTGGCAGCGCTCACGGCCGCGCAGCAGGCCTATGCCAAGGCCAATGCCGAGCACTCCAACCGGCTGCTGCAGATCGCCGGCCTGCGCGCACACTTCAAGGAGAACATCCTCTATTACATGCAGGCGATCTGGAGCTTCACGTTCAAGGATCAGATCTTCTTCACGCTGTCCAAGGTGAAGGTGCCCAAGCTCACGGCCGCCAGCCGCTCCTGGTCCACGCTCTTCGGTGATGCGACGCGCGGCCGCGTGCCGGTGCACGCGCGGCGGTCGTTGCGGGCGACCGCTTGCGTACCGTTCGGCGTCGTGGAGCCGGACCTGGTCGAGG
>Ga0210362_1069091_pt1 | contig 18410 bp, 19 predicted proteins | sample S625metaT_FD_159713 | JGI IMG/M metagenome (GOLD analysis project Ga0210362, IMG submission 159713) | Metatranscriptome of estuarine sediment microbial communities from the Columbia River estuary, Oregon, United States - S.625 (Metagenome... | ecosystem: Environmental > Aquatic > Marine >... | reverse complement strand
CAGCCGCCGCGGCTGCTCCAGCCTCGCCCCGCTCCCCCGCCAAGCGTAAGGACGAACGCGATCAGGGCCAGCACCGCGGCGCCAATCAGGGACGAAAGCACCAGCCAGGCGATCACCCCGGCAATGCCGCCCACCACCGACGCCGCGGGCAGACGCCCCATCACGGCCCGCAGCACACCGCCCACCACGAACACCAGCACCAAGCCCGGGCCGAGCAGGGATCCGTAGTCGGCGCCCCCATCACGCCGGGAACCGGATTTGGGCGGCGGCAGCGGCTCGCCTTCGACCACGGAGATCATGCGCTCGACCCCGGCCTGGATGCCGCCGGCGAAATCCCCGGCGCGAAAGCGCGGCAGGACGTCCTCCTCGATGATGCGCTTGGCGATGGCGTCCGGCAGCACGCCCTCCAGCCCGTAGCCCACTTCAATGCGCAGTTGCCGGTCATCCTTGGCCACCAGCAGCAGCGCGCCGTCGTCCACGCCCTTGCGCCCCAGCTTCCAGGCCTCGGCCACGCGGATGCCGTATTGCTCGATGGTTTCCGGCTGCGTGGTGGGAACGATGAGCACCGCGATCTGGCTGCCCTTTTGCTGCTCGAAGGCCGCCAGCCGCCGCTCCAGGGATGACTTCTCGGCGGCGCTCAGGGCTCCCGTGAGGTCGGTGACCCGCGCCGCGAGGGGCGGCACCGGCGCCTCGGCCCGGGCCGCCGCGAAAAGCAGGAGCAGCAGGAAGGGCGCGAGCCAGCACGCCCGGCTTGGCGTCATTTAGCCGGCGCGGGCGCCGTTCCGAAGTCCACCTTGGGCGCGGTGGAGATGGCCTTCTCGTCCTCCACCGTGAAGTTGGGCTTCACCGGGTAGCCGAACACCATGGCCGTGAGGTTGGTGGGGAACTGCCGCGCCAGGGTGTTGTACTCCTGCACCGTCTTGATATAGCGGTTGCGGGCCACGGTGATGCGGTTCTCGGTGCCTTCCAGCTGGGCCTGCAGGTCCCGGAAATTCTGGTCCGACTTGAGCTCCGGGTAGCGCTCCACCACCACCAGCAGGCGCGACAGGGCGGAGCTCAGTTCTCCCTGGGCCTGCTGGAAGCGGTTGAACGCCTCCGGGTTGTTGATGAGTTCCGGCGTGGCCTGGATCGAGCCCACCTTGGCCCGGGCCTCGGTCACTCCCAGCAGCACCTGCTGCTCCTGGGCCGCGAAGCCCTTGACCGTGTTCACCAGGTTGGGAATCAGGTCCGCGCGCCGCTGGTACTGGTTCACCACCTCCGACCAGGCCGCCTTCACCTGCTCGTCCCGGGACTGGAATTCGTTGTAGCCGCAGCCCGAGAGCGGCAGGACAAGCATCAGGGCCCAGAGCAGTTTCCTCATCGACGTCTCCTTGGGAAGGGTTGAACCCGAATCATCAAAATGGGGGCGAGCGCGCGCCGCTACAAGCCCCGCAACGTGTTCATGGCGAACACCAGGTCCCGCCAAGCCTTGGCCTTGTCCGGCAGGTTGCGCAGCAGGTACGCAGGATGGTAGGTCACGATGAGCGGCGTGCCGCGGAAGCCGTGGACCTTGCCCCGCAGGCTGGCGATGGAGGCATCGGTGTTGAGCAGGTTGAGGGCCGCCACCTTGCCCAAGGCGACGATCAGCTTCGGCCGGATGAGCGCGATCTGCCGGTGCAGGTAAGGCTCGCACTGGTTCGCCTCCGAGGGCTCGGGATTGCGGTTGCCCGGGGGCCGGCACTTCACGATGTTGGCGATGTACACGTTCTCGCCGCGCCTGAGCGTCATGGCCGCCAGCATGTTGTCCAGCAGCTTCCCGGCCTGGCCCACGAAGGGCTCGCCCCGGGCGTCCTCTTCCGCCCCCGGCCCCTCGCCCACGAACAGCCAGTCGGCGTTCTCGTCCCCGACTCCGAAGACGCTCTGGGTGCGCCCCTTATGCAGCGGGCAATCGGTGCAGACCTTCACCGCCGCTTTCAGCTCAGCCCAGTCCATTGCGGCGATGGCGGCGCGCCGGGGATCGGTCTCGATCACCGGCTGCACCGGCGTCCGCAATGCCATGGGAGGCAACTGCTCCGTCCTCCCGGCTGGCGCCTCCGGCTCCGGCGCCTTTTGCACCGTGGTCTCGGGCTCGGCCGCCGCACCCCGCAGCCGCCACACCGGCCACAGGCCCAGCTCTTTCAGCACGATGTCCCGGGTTGGCTTCACAGGCTGCGCCCCATGACCAGCGCGTCCTCCCGCCCTTTGTCCGCCGGGTAGTAGCCCTTGCGCAGCGCGATCTCCCGCAGCCCGGCCTTATGATAGAGGCGGATCGCTCCCGGATTGGAGGGCCGCACCTCCAGGGAGATGAACACGCAGCCGTGGTCCCTGGCCGTGCGCATCATGGCATCCAGCAGCGACCGCCCGTAACCCTTGCCCTGCCATTCGGCGGCGATGCTGAGGTTGAGCAGGTGCGCCTCGTCCACCGCGAACATGAGCACGGCATAGCCGATCATGACGCCGTCCACTTCGTACACCCAGCAGTCGTAGCCGGCGTTCAGGGAGTCCCGGAAATTCCCCCGGGTCCAGGGAAAAGGATAGATGCGGTTCTCGATGGCCACCACCCGGTCCAGGTCGCCGTATTCCATGAGCCGGATCGCGGGCAGCGCTTCCAGTTGGGCGCTCATCGCTCGTGAGTCTTCAGGGCCACCTTGTTGCGGATGTAGAGGGGATGCGCCTCCGCCGGGTCCACGCCCTCGCCCGCAGCGAAGCGGGCCGCCGCCAGGCGCGCGATCTCCCGGGCCCGGGGATGCAGCCCGGGCACCACCGCCGCCAGGCGCCCGTCGTAGCGCTGCCGCAGCAGTTCACCGTGGGCATCGAAGCCGCTGCCGCAGCCGGTCCATTTCGCTTCCGGCACCTGGGGCGCATCCCGGGGCTGGCACAGGCTCGGCTCCCGCACCGCGCGCCATCGCCCGTCATCCCGCTCGTAAGCCCCGTGGTAGATCTCGCCCATGCGCGCGTCCAGCGCCGCGATCACCCGCTCCGCATCCGCCTGCTGCGCCAAGGCCTCCAGGGTGCCCACGCCCACCACCGGCAGCTCAAGCCCCAGGGCCAGGCCCTGGGCCACGCCGCAGGCGATGCGCAGCCCCGTGAAGGCGCCCGGCCCCGCGCCGAAGGCGATGCCGTTGAGGTCGTGAAGCGTGAATCCGCCTTCCGCCAGCAGGTCGTCCACCATGGGCAGCAGCATTTCCGAGTGCTTCTGCACCGCCAGCGCCTCCCGCGCGAGCAACCCGTCGCCGGCAAGCAGCGCGCAGGAACAGAATTCGCTGGAGGTTTCGAGGGCGAGGATTTTCAAGCGGCGGAGTCGCGCGGCGCAAAGCGGGAATTATACGGGAACCAACACTCGCCTTCCCGGCGGGCCCTGCCGGGAGCGCTACCCCAGCTCCTTGAGCGCCTCCCGGTAAACCCGGATCGTTTCCGCCCCGAAGCAGCAGCAGATGATTTTCTCGAACGATGGTTCCGTGTTCAGGAACGCACCCATCTCCCGCAGCGCGATGCGCGCCGCCCTCTCCAGGGGAAAGCGGTAGGCGCCGGTGGAGATGGAAGGAAAGGCAATCGTCTTGAGGCCGTGGCTCTTCGCCAGCGCCAGGGAATTGCGGTAGCAGCCGGCGAGGAGTTCGTCCTCGCCGTGGGCGCCGCCGTGCCACACTGGCCCCACGGTGTGGATCACATGTCTCGCCGGCAGCCGGTAGCCCCGGGTGATCTTGGCCTGGCCGGTGGGGCAGCCCCCCAGCGTGCGGCATTCTTCGAGCAGTTCCGGTCCCGCGGCGCGGTGGATGGCGCCATCCACGCCGCCGCCGCCCAGGAGCGTGGTGTTGGCGGCGTTGACGATGGCATCCACCGGGAGCTTGGTGATGTCGCCTTCGGCGATTTCGATTCTCTGTTTCGATGACATGACGCTTCCCCTCGCGGCCGCACCGCGAACACCCGCCCTCACCGTTGCCCGCGGGAGCGACCCGACCGTGGCGTCATTTAACATCCAATCCCGCGCCGCTGTCATCCCGCGGAGCAGTGACGGAAGCCCGTTCGGCCCGGCGCCCGAGGGGCGATGACAATGACGGTGGAGCGGATTTGCGCTTGGCAGCCTTATGCCCGCGGTCTATGCTGTCCGCTGACCGATGCGGCCCGGAACCGCGCGGGAGGCCCGCCGGCACCGGCCCCGGCAATCTCGAACAAGGAGAAGATCGTGGCGTTCGTCCCCGGATGCGAGCACGACGTTTTCGTGAGCTACGCCCACATCGACAACGAGCCCCTCTCGGGCGCGCCCCAGGGCTGGGTGTCGACCTTCGTGCGGGACGTGGAATCAGTGGTGCGAAGAAAGCTGTTCGACCGGCCCAAGGACTTCGACGTGTGGGTGGACCACGAGCTGGCGGGCAACCGGCAGTTCGGCGCCGACATCCAGCGCGCGGTGGGCAACACCGCCACGCTGCTGGTCGTCATGTCGCCTGCCTACCTGGCCTCGGACTGGTGCCGGCGGGAGCGGGAAGCCTTCCGCTCCCAGGTGCAGGACAAGGTGCGCGGGGGCACCCGGGTATTCGTGGTGGAGCTGGACCGCATCGAGGACCGGGGGCGCGTGCCGGCGGAGTTCGCGGACCTGCTTCGCTACCGCCTGTGGATCGAGGATGGGCCGGCGCGCACACCGCGCACCCTGGGCCTGCCGGTGCCGACGCCGGCCGAGCCCGAGTATTACAGCCGGGTGAACCAGCTCGCCCTCGAGATCGCCCAGGAGCTGCAGCGCCTCGCGGAGGCCGGCGCGAAGGCCCCTGCACCTGCCGGGCCCACGGTGTTCCTGGCGGAGGTGACGGACGACCTGGAGCCCCGGCGGGAGGAGGTGCGGCGCTACCTGGTGCAGATGGGCCTGCGGGTGCTGCCGGAGAGCTACTACCCCCGGGACGACGCCAAGGCCTTCGAGCAGGCCATGGAAGCGGACCTGGGCCGGAGCAAGCTGTTCGCGCAACTGCTGAGCGGCATTGCGGGGCGCAAGCCCCCCGCCGCCCCCAATGGCTTCCCCGCGCTGCAGCACGCGCTGGCCACGCGCTCCAAACTGCCGCTGCTGCAATGGCGGGCGCGGGAACTGGCGGTGGACGCGGTGGAGGACGGCGCCCAGCGGGAACTGCTCCGGGGTGACAGCGTCCGCGCCTGCGGCATCGAGGAATTCAAGGAGGCGGTGGTGGAGGAAGCGAAGCGCGAGCCGCCCCGGGCCAGGCCGCGGCCGGCGGCGGACCTGCTGCTGTTTCTGGACACCGATGCGGCGGACCGGGCGCTGGCCGAGCGCATCGGAAAACACCTCCTGACCCAGGGCATCGGCTACTCCATGGCGCTGCAGGCGGGCAGCCCGGAGGAAATACGCAAGGACCTGGAGGACAACCTGCGGGAATGCGACGGCCTGATGCTGGTGTACGGCGCGGCCAGCCCCAACTGGGTGCGCAGCAAGCTGCGCTGGTGCCGCAAGATCGTGAGCCAGCGGCCGGAGCCGCCGGTGGCCCTGGCGGTGTTCGAGGGCGCCCCCCACGAGCAGGCGGGCATCGGCATCGAGATTCCGGGCTGGGAGTGGATCGACTGCCGCGCCGGCACGGTGGACGACTGTCTGCGCGGCGTCATCCAGGGCGTGAAGGGCTGAGCTTTGGACAAGCGGGTCGAATTCAGCGCCGCCCCCTACCCCGGGCTGCGCCCGTTCCGCCCCGACGAGGCGGACATCTATTTCGGGCGCGAACCGCAGATTGATGCGCTCCTGGACCGGCTCCAGCGCACGCGTTTCCTGGCGGTGATCGGCCCCTCCGGCTGCGGCAAATCCTCCCTGGTGCGCGCCGGCATGATCCCGGCCCTGGAAACGGGATTCATGGCGGACGCGGGGGCCCAATGGCGTATCGTCACCATGACCCCCGGGGACCACCCCATGGCGCGCCTGGCGGCCCGCGTCGCCGAGGCCGGCGTGCTTGCCGGCGGCGAAGACAGCGCCGACACCGCAGCCCTCGCCGCGGCGGCGCTCCGCAGCGGCCCGTTGGGACTGATTGACCTGGTGCGGGAGGCCCGGCTTCCCCCGGGAACCAATCTTCTGCTGCTGGCGGACCAGTTCGAGGAGATCTTCCGCTACTGGGACAAGGGCGACCGGGACGAGGCCGACGCCTTCGTATCCCTGCTGCTGGCGTCCGCCGCCCAGGCCGAGGTGCCGATTTACGTGGTCATCACCATGCGCTCGGATTTCCTCGGCGAGTGCGCGGTGTTCCGCGGCCTGCCCGAGGCCATGAACGACAGCCAGTACCTTACGCCGCGCATCACCCGCGACCAGTGCCGGCTCGCCATCACCGGGCCCGCCCGGGTGTTCGGCGGCAGCGTGGAGCCGCACCTGGTGAACCGCCTGCTCAACGACTTCGGCCCCGACCCGGACCAGTTGCCGCTGCTCCAGCACGCCCTGATGCGCATGTGGGAACGGGCCCGGGCACGGGCGCAAGGGACACGCGCACCGCCACTCCTGGGCCCGGGGGATTACGAGGCTTTGGGCGGACTTGCCCGCGCCCTCTCCAATCATGCCGACGAAGCGCTGCACGAAATCTCAACCGCCCAGCAGGGCATCGCCGAGGTCATGTTCCGCTCCCTGACCGAGCGCGGCATGGGCAAGCGCGACACCCGCGCCCCCGCGGTGCTGGCCGACGTGGCGGCGGTGGCGGGGGTGGCTCCGGAGGCGGTGTATCCGGTAGTGGAAGCGTTCCGCCGGACAGACCGCAGCTTCATCGTGCCGCCCGCCGGGACTCCCCTGGCGCCGGATACACTGCTGGACATCGGACACGAAAGCCTGATCCGGCAGTGGCGCACCCTCGCCGAGTGGGTCGAGCGGGAAGCCCGCTCCGCCGCCCTCTACCAGCGGCTCAGGGTCACCGCGCAACTGTGGCGGCGGGGCGAGGAAGCCCTGCTGCACAACCCGGGCCTGGAGCGGGCCCTGGAATGGGAAAAGCAGGAGCGCCCCACCGAGCCATGGGCGAGACGCTACGGCGCCGCCGAGGAGTACCGGACGGCCCTCGATTTCCTGCGCGCCAGCGAGAAGGCGTGGATCGAGGAACAGGACCGGGAGCGCGAGGCGGCGCGGCGGGAGCAGGAACAGAAGATCGCCCTCATGACCCAGGAGGCGGAGCAGGAGAAACTGAAAGCCGAGAACGCCGCTCTGCGCAATCACAAACGCTTCCTGTCGTCGCTGGCCGTGCTGCTGCCGCTGCTTCTGATTGCGGCCGGATGGGCCGGGTGGCAGATGAACGTGGCGAGGAAGGAAGCGCAGGCGGCGGAGGCCGCCCGGCAGGACGCCGAGGTCGCGCGGAACAATGCGGAAGCAGAGGCCAAGCGGACTGCTCAGCTGCTGGAACGGCTGACTAATTCGGAGAAGGCGAAAAAGGCTTTCCTCACGGGCAATGTGGACGCCATCAAAGCGTTCGCTGGCGCCGGCAACGTGGGCGGTCTGGAATTCGGCGCGCGATCGACGGCGTTGGGCTGGAAGACCGAGGACGGCAAGCGGGTCCACCGCTACGAGCTATATCCTCTGCCAGAAAGCCTCGCCGGGCCACTGAAGTCCGCGACCCAGATCAGCTACTACATGAACCACCCCAGCTTCTATGACAAGCTCCTGACGGCGGGACCGAATGAAGGGTTCACCGCCTCGTATCAGGGCTGGGGCTGCCTGACCAGGGTCTACGTGCTGATCGAGTACGCGGACCCGGAAAGGCCGCCCGATGTCACCTCTTACAACATGTGCGACAAGCTCGGCTGAGGGCGCGGGATCGCTCCAGCCTGTCCCCGGCGAAAGGGAACGGGCGGTCGGGAAGCCCGTACGCCCGCGTCATCGCGTCTTGCCCGCCCTGGTCGCCTCGGGCACTTCCACGAGCTTCCCGGTCTTGACGTCGTAGATGTAGCCGTAGATGGGAATGTCGCCGGGGACCAGGGGATGGCTGCGGATGCGGGTGACGTCCTCCACCACGCTCCTGGCGTTGTCGGTAAAGGGCATCCAGTTGATGTAAACGCCCTCCGTGGAGCCGGGGCCCTGGCCCGAGTCGTGCCAGCCCTTGTCGTCGATGGTGGCCGTCTTGAGGCTGCTGGCCAGCAGCCCGCGCATGACGTCGTTGGTGAACAGCTCCATGCCGCAATTGGTATGGTGGATCACGAACCACTCCCGGGTGCCCAGGAGCTTGTAGGAGATCACCAGGGAGCGGATGGCGTCGTCGCTGGCCCTCCCCCCGGCATTGCGGATGACGTGGGCATCCCCCTCGGCAAGGCCGGCGTATTTTGCCGGATCCAGACGGGCGTCCATGCAGGTGAGGATGGCAAAGGCGCGGGCCGGGGGCAGCCCGAGCTTGGCCTTGTCACCGAAGGTCGCGGCGTACGTCGCGTTGGCGGCCAGGACTTCATCAAGCACTTTCGTCATGGTTTCGTCTCCTTTGCGTTTCAGACTCCAATGGCGGAGCGGGACCCGTTGCCTCTGCCCCGGCGGCCGCGGTTGCGCCGCCCGCGGACCGCCCGCTGCTACCTGCCGCGCAGACTCTTGAGCCTGGCGCCGATCAACTTCACCGCCTCATCCGACCAGCTCTGCTTCATGACTTCCACGTCCGAGTCCTCGCACCGGTAAAGCCCGAAATGCTTGACCCGGGTGTGGGCGCCGGCAGCAAGCTGGGCAAAGTTGGTGTCGTAATAGTAGCCCCGGCCGGACGCCAGCTCGGCGCTGTCGAATTCGATATAGCCGCCGCCACCGTACTTCTGCCCGTGGTCCGATTCCATTTCCCCTTGCCAGCGGTAGTAGATCCGCGGCGGCCCTTCCGCCACGACCCCGGCCACCACGGTCTCCCAGTCCGCCATGGCCGCGCCGTTGCTGTCGAAGACCAGCCCCTGAATGCGCGGCGTGTTGGTCACCTCATCCACGGTCACGGTCACATAACTCAGCGCCGACCTGCCTTCCTCGCCGTCGCGCATGCGCTCCCACCAATGACCGGCGAAGCGGCGCGAAAACCGCCAGAGGGCCGTCTGGCGCTCCCGCACCTCCGGCGCCGCCTTGTAGCGCTCCCCCAGGACCGTCATCTGCTGCGCGACCCTGGCCGCCTGAGTCGCCAGGGAACGCGTGCCCGGGGTGCCGCCGTCCGCATTCCCCTCGAAAACCACCGCCTTGACCCCGGACAGGTCCGACGCGATCTGGGTGCCGGAATCGCCATCCACAAGAAAGAAGCAGCGCTCCCGTCCCAGCCGCCCGGTGAACAGGCCCAGCTCATAGATCACGTTGTCCCGGGGCAGGTTGACCTCCTTCTTGCGCACGTTCCCCGAATCGTCCGCGGTCAGGATCACCACCGCGAAGTCGGCCCGCTCCAGTTCCTTCTCCAGGGATTCGATGTAGGAGGCGCTGAAATCGAAGGTTTCCTCGTCCCACACCTTGGCGCTGAGCGCCGGCGAGTCCAGGGCCGCCGCCACTTTCCTGGCCACCCCTATCTGCTCGGACGAGGAGGCCACGAATACCCGCAGGGGATTAGCCATATCGACTTCCCGTCACGCCCCGGTGACAACTTCCGCCCGGGTAATGCCGCCCCTTGCCGCACATCACTGGTTTCTAATGCATCCGCATTTAGATTTCAAGCTCGCGACGCGGCCCGCAGCCTCCGCGAGTCGATACCGCCGGTCAGTTTGGGTTCCGCGGAGAGGGAGAGGCGCCGCACCCTGACCATGCGCCGTCTGCGCCTAATCGGACACGAGGTCGCGCACCAATAGCAGGGCCCGCAGGAAGGTTGCGCCGTTTTCCGGCCTGGAAAAATGTCGATACGCCTGCACCGCGAAGAAATGGGGATCGAACAGGAACAGCGTGAGGTTGATGGCGGCGGTACTTCGGAATCCTTCTCCCGGGTAAAGGGTGAGAATCACCTGTCGCAGCTCGGGGGGCAGGGTCGCGATCTGCGTGACCCCGGCTATGTATTCCTGAGCAACCATCGTTGGACCATCGAAGGAAAAGTTCCTGAAGGCAATGAGGTGAGCTACTTCGTGCGAGATCAGGCTCCGGTAAAGCTCACGGTCGGCGGGCAGGCCCAGGATGCTCTTCTGGCCCCGGCTCACTTCGGCAAAACTCAGAACGCGGATCTGCTGATTCCGGTGGTCGAGCGAACCCAGCGAGTGGGGAATGTTCTCGGGTGGAAGCCGGTCCACAATCTGCATCTCGAAGCCGCCACCTCGCGTGTATCCGTTGGACTCGAGAAACGCTATCGAATACGCAGCAGCCTGGCACGCGGAATCCGCGTCCGCGGCATCGGAATACGAGACTGAAATATCGGTGCCGGGACAAAGCAGGCGCTCCGCCAGGGCGTTTGCCGGGCACGCCGCGGCCGCAAGCACCAAAGCCAGCCAGGCAGTTCGGGGAACCGCTGCCAGGTTTCCCAACGATGGCATTTAGCGTGTGACGGGATTCAAGTGCGGTCCAAACATGACGCCCGCCATTCGTAGCGTGCGGCGCCGCTTCACCACTTCAAGGGTCAAGGCTCGTACCAGACCGATTCTGCACCTCCAGCGAATGGCATGGGTCGCTGTTCCCCGGAACAACGCCCGAGAGACCGCGGGCGCGACCCAGGGGCCAACATACACGAGTCGAATCGCGCAAACGAACAACACGCTGCCCACCGAGCCATTTCTAGGAACCCTAGTGATTCGTTCGTGTTTAACGCGTACCGCGCGGCCAGTAGCCCGAGCGTGCCCTGACCGCGCGAGGCACTACTGCGCGGATCACGGCAGCTACGTTACGCTAGCGTGAAGACAAGAAGGCCGGGCTCTCATGGACAGGTCCTACCGCCAAGATGTCCGCGCCGATGACACGATAATCCATGGGGCTGCGCGCGACAGTAGCGAATCATCTTCGTATCTTATGCTAATCTTCGAAGGAAGGCTCCCAGAAAGCCTGGATCGCAAAATGAACCGTCGACCTACAGAGGAGGAAGCATCAATGAGATACATTCGCACTGCCGCCGCCGTTGCAACGGCCGGACTGATGGCATTATCGTTCGCGTCGTTCGCGGCGGACGGCGACCTCGGGAAAAGGGAGTATGACAGCAACTGCGCCGTATGCCACGGCCTACAGGGAAAGGGCAACGGGCCATATGCGGGGCTAATAACCCAGAAGGTGCCTGACATCTCGACCCTGGCGAAGAGAAACAATGGGGCTTTCCCCTTTAATCGCGTCTACGAAATCATCGACGGCAGGGCAGCGGTGAAGGCCCACGGCGACAGGGACATGCCCATCTGGGGCAACGACTACAACCAGAAGGCCATCGATTATCACCGGGATTTCTACCGCGCCTACGACGCCGAGTCGTTCGTGCGCGGGCGTGTCCTTGCGCTGGTGGTTTACGTCTACGGACTCCAGGAAAAATAGCCGGGCCGGCGCGAGAGGGGAATTCTCGCGCCACTGGCTGCGTAACAGCCGCCGAAGCGCCGACTAATAAAGAAAGGAGCCTGACCGGCTCCTTTTTTTTCGGCCCATCCTGCCCGCTGCTCCCATCTTTCTGCCGACATCTATTGCCGGCGCCTCCGTGGGGCTCAGACCATAAGGCCTTTGTGGACCACGCCGCCTAGCCGGCGTAGAAGTACCGGGTCAGGTGGAAGAACACCGGCGCCGAAAAGCACACCGAATCCAGCCGGTCGAGGAAGCCGCCGTGGCCCTCGATCATGTGCCCCCAGTCCTTGACGCCCCGGTCGCGCTTGATGGCGGACATGACCAGCCCGCCTAGGAACCCCATGAGGGTGATGGCGAAGGCCATGGCGCCGGCCGCCCAGAAGCCGAACGGCGTGATCCACCACAGCGCCGCTCCCAGGAAGGTCGCGCTGCCGACACCGCCGACGAATCCCTCGACGGTCTTGGAGGGGGAGACCGCCGGGGCGATCTTCCGCTTGCCGAAAAGCTTGCCCCAGACGTACTGCAGGACATCGCTCGATTGCACCACCAGGATCAGGAAGATCATGAGCAGGGCGTTGCGGTCCTCGTAACCCGGGATCTGCAGGAGGAGCAGCGCCGGCACATGGGACACGCAGTACACCGTGATCATGAGCCCCCACTGGGTCTCGGCCGTTCGCTCCATGAAGTTGCGGGTGTCTCCGGGCAGCACCGCCACCACCGGCAGAAACAGGTAGGCGTAGACCGGGACGAACACGGTGAACAGTCCGTACCACTCCATGCCCACCAGCAGGTACTGGAACGGGGTAACGATGAAGAAACTCGCGAACAGGGCCATGTGGTCACCCCGCCGGGTGGGAGTGATGGAGATGAACTCCCGCAGCGCGAACATGGAAAGCAGCGCGTAGAGCACGATGACGGCGCCCCGGCCCAGGGCAAGGGCCCCGCCCATTACCAGCACCATCCACCACCAGGCACGGATGCGGGCGTTGAGGTTCCCGATCATGTCGGCGTTGGCGCCCGCGCCATAGCGGCGCTGGAGGAACCAGCCGATGGCGCTCGCCAGCACCAGGACCCCGGCGATGCCGCCGAAGATGGCGTAGGTCTGCTGCTCGGCGGTCATGCCGCGCCCAGTTCCATCACCGCCGCGCGCGCCCGCTCCAGGAACGCCGACTTGTCCTCCCCCTCCTGCACATGCAGGGGCGCGCCGAACGTCAACGAGCACAGCAGCGGCACCGGAAACACCTCGTCCCTGGGGAGCACCCGGGCCAGGTTGCTGATCCAGACCGGAATGATGTCGGCCTCCGGCCGGCGCCGCGCCAGGTGGTAGATGCCGCTCTTGAAGGGGAGCATCTCCTCGCCCGGATTGCGCGTGCCCTCGGGGAAGAAGATCAGGGAGTCGCTCCAGTCCAGGGCCTCCACCAGGGGCGCCAGGGGGTCCTCATGATGGGCCGTCCCGCTGCGGTCCACCAGCACCCCGCGAAACACCTGGTGGATCAGATAACGGCGCAGCGCGCCCGTCTCCCAGTAATCCGCTGCGGCCACGGGCCGGGTGCGCGGGCGAAGGTTGGGCGGCAACGAGGCCCACACCAGCACGAAATCCAGGTGACTGGTGTGATTGGCGATGTAGACGCGAGGACCGCCCGCGGGCTGGCATCCCACCCAGCGCGCCTGCACCCCGGTGAGGAGCCTCGCAAGTCCGACGATGGCGGCGGCGACGGTGGGCTCGAACATGTCAGCGGGGCGGCAATTCCGCCAGTCCCTTGCGCACGCGGTTGACGATGGTGACGGTGATGAGCAATGCCAGCGCCGGGAACACCCATTGCAGCCAGGGGGCGGCGGGCAGCCCGAGGCCAACGGCGAGGCCCAGTGCCCCGAACACAAAGGCGCGGTCGCTCTTGCCCATGGGACCGTCGTAGCGCCGGCCGGCGCCGGTCATCACCGCCACCGTGCCCGTCATTTCGGCGACGACAGAGAGCACGATCACCGCGCCAACCCAGACTGGTGCGAAATGCGGCAGGAACGCAAACGGCAGATACAGGAAGGCGTCGGAGACCACGTCGCACAACTCGTTGAGATACGCACCGAGCGCCGATTTCTGCCCGAACTCCCGGGCCAGCATGCCGTCGATGGCATTGAGCGCCATGCGCACGAACAGCAGCACCGGCAGCAGCAGGAACAGGGAAGTCCGTTGCGGATGGACGGCAAGCGCCAGCCCCAGGCCCACCGACAGCGCCGCGGCCAGCAGCGTCACCTGGTTGGCGGTCACGCCCGCCGCGGCGAGCCGGCGTGTCAGGGGCCGCAACAGATCCTGAAAGCGGGGCTTCAGGGCGTAGATGCTCATGCTGTGGACATGGACCGCCGGAGTTGGCCGGAATCTGGATTGGCGGGCGGATGGGGCGCCGGAGCCTGCCTCTTGTGGTGGGTCTGGTTCCCGGATGCGGGCCATCATAGCACCGAACAACCGGGCAACAGGGACGAAAAAAACGGGGCTCAGCCCCGTCCGTCATGCCCGCCCATGCCCCGGTCACGGTGGGCCGCCCCGCCCCATGCCGTGGTGCATGCCCATGCCATGGCCCATGTGTTCCCGGTCCATATCCCGACGGACCTGCTCGCGCTCTTCGGGACTCATGCTTTCCCAGCGCTCCCGCAGCTCCCGCCGCCGGGCCTGCCGTTCCTCCGCGGTAAGCCCCTGCCAGTGTTCGCGCATCCGCTCATGCATCTGGGCCCGCTCTTCCGGGCTCATGTGGTGCCAGCGCTCGCGCAGACGCTCCCGGCGCGCCATGCGCTCCTCGGGAGGCAGGCTGTCCCGATATGCGCGCAGGTCCCCGCGCATCTGCTGACGTTGCTGCGGGGACATGTGCTGCCATTGCCCGCGCATCTGCTCCCGCCTCGCGGCGCGCTCCTCGCGGGAGAGGGCCCGCCACTCCTCGCGCAGCCGCTCCATCTCGGCCTGGCGCTCCGCGGGTGGCAGGGAGCGCAGCCGCTCCATCTGCTCGCCGGAAAGAACGCCGGGGCCCGGCTCCGCGTCCGGTTGGGCGTACACCGGCATCGCCGCCGTGAACGCGGAACAGAGCACCGCCGTGATCACCCAATTCGCCAGCCTCATGGTGCGATCTTTACTGTTCCCGCATTACCGGAACGGGCGGCGCCGGGAAAGATCCCGTCGCCGCCGGCTCCCCGTGTTTACTCCTTGGGAGGCGCAGCCTGCCGCCAGCCGCGGCCCCGGCCGTACCCGCCCATGGGATGCCCGGACTGGAATTCCTCTAGGCTGACTTTACCGTCCTTGTTGGTGTCGATGGTATCGAAGTTGTAGGTAAGGCCGGGATGGGTCTTGACCTCTTCCTTCGTCAGCACGCCGTCCTTGTCGGCATCCAGGGTCTTGAAGTGGGCCTCCCGGTGCTGCTCGAAGGTTTCCCTCTGCCGCAAGCCGGGGCCCATGCCATAAGCGCCCCCCGCCGGCGCCGCCTGGTATTCCTCCAGGCTGATCTTGCCGTCCTTGTCGGTGTCCATGGCCTTGAACCGGGCATCTCGCCGCTCCTGCCGGGTTTGCGCCTGACCGCCTTCGGTGGTGCTCCAGCAGGGATGATCGCCGTCGGGGCCGTAGCCCCCCATATGGCCCATGCCCCGCGGACCGTATCCGGCTCCGTAGGGATGCGCGAAGGCCACGGCACCGGCGAACGCCAGCGCCAGGGCAACTGCTAGTTTGGTCTTCAACATGGCTATCTCCTTTCGTTCAGTCTGCTCAGATTCGTTGATCCCGGGACTCGGGTATCTCGCGGTTCCGTTCCGCCCCGGCAACCTCCGTCTCCGTGATTGCAGTCTGGACCATGGCGGGCACCCGTTGTAACAGACCCGTTTCCGCGGAGGGCCTGCTTGTAACGGGTTGTTGCCGGGGGAGCGGCTGAAACAAACTGTTACACTTTTGTCCCCAGCATCCGGCCGCGCCGCTACGATTGTCAGCCATGCAGAGTCCGAAATCCCGAATCCTGGTGGTGGACGACGACCTTCGCCTGCGGGACCTGCTGGAGCGCTATCTCACGGAGCAGGGCTTCGCCGTGCAGGCGGTGGCCGACGCCTCCGCCATGGACAGGGCCCTCGGGCGCGAGCGTTTTGACGCCCTGATCCTGGACCTGATGCTGCCGGGGGAGGACGGTCTCTCCATCTGCCGGCGCCTGCGCGCGGCGCGGAACCCGTTGCCCATCATCATGCTCACCGCCAAGGGCGACGAGGTGGACCGCATCGTGGGTCTGGAGATGGGGGCCGACGATTACCTGCCCAAGCCCTTCAATCCCCGGGAGCTGTTGGCCCGCATCAATGCCGTTCTGCGGCGACGGGCGCCCTCGCCGCCGCCGGGTTCTCCTTCGGCAGAGCAGGCGCGGGCCCGCTTCGGACCGTTCGAGCTGGACCTGGCGGCGCGCACCCTCACCCGCGACGGCGCGCCCATCAACCTCACGACCGGGGAGTTCTCGCTGCTCCGGGCGTTCGTGGAAAATCCGCGCCGCCCCCTCTCCAGGGATCAGCTGGTGGAACTCGCGCGGGGACGGGAGATGGAAGCCTTCGAACGCAGCATTGACGTGCAAGTGTCGCGATTGCGGCGACTGATCGAGGACGACGGGGCTCACCCCCGCTACATCCAGACCGTCTGGGGCTTCGGCTACGTGTTCGTGCCCGACGGCAGCCCGGCGAAATGATGCTGCCGCGCTCCCTGGCGGTTCGCGCCTTTCTGCTGATCGCACTGCTGATCCTGGTCTCCCTGGCGGCCAGCCTGCAACTGTTCCGTGCCGCCGAGCGGGAGCCGAGGTCCCGGCAGCTGGCCCAGATGGTGGTGTCGGTGGTGAACCTCACCCGGGCCGCGCTGCTGGCGGCGGAGCCGGAGCTGCGCGCCGCCCTGCTGGCGGAACTGGCCGAGGAAGAAGGCATCCGCATCCTGCCGGCGGATCCCGGCGAGACGACGTCGGCCCTGCCCCTTGGCCGCCCCGAGGTGCGCTCCATGACCGGGGAGGTGAGGTCAAAGCTGGGCGAAAGAACCCGCTTCGCCGCCGCCCGCAACGGCGTGGAGGCGTTCTGGGTCAGTTTCTTCGTGGGCGAGGACGAGTTTTGGGTGATGATGCCGCGGGGACGTCTTGAGCGCCCCCGGGCCACGGCTTGGATCGGCTGGGGAGCGCTGGTTCTGCTGCTTTCGCTGCTGGGGGCCTGGCTCATCGCGCGCCAGGTGGGGCGGCCATTGCGTAACCTGGAAGCAGCGGCCCGTGCCCTTGGCCGCGGCGAGCCCCCGGCACCGGTTCCGGAATCGGGCATGGGGGAAGTGGCCACGGTGGCCCGGGCCTTCAATCAGATGTCGGCGGACCTTGCGAGCGCCGAGCGGGAGCGGACCCTGGTGCTGGCCGGCATCTCCCATGACCTGAGGACACCCCTGGCGCGCCTGCGGCTGGGCGTGGAGCTGGCGCGGGACTGCGACCCCGGGAGCGCCGGCGAGATGGTGAAGGACATCGAGGCCATGGACGCCATCGTGGAGCAGTTTCTGGCCTACGTGCGCACGGACGATGTGGAAGCAACCCGCGAAGGGATGGACCTGAACGCCATCGTGCGTGCGGCGGCTGAGCAGCTGTCCCGGGAAGGCGCGCAAATCGCCACGCGCCTGGGTAGTCTGCCTCCGATCGCCCTCAAGCCGGTGGCGGTAAAGCGCCTGGTGACCAATCTCGCCGAAAACGCCCTGCGCCACGGCGCCCCGCCCGTGGAGATCGAGACCGAGGTGGAAGACGGACGCGCCTTTCTGCGGGTGCTGGATCGCGGTCCCGGGATTCCCGAGGGGGAGCGGGATCGGGTGCGGCAGCCGTTTGCACGGATGGACAGCGCCCGCAGCACGCCGGGCACCGGCCTGGGCCTCGCCATCGTGGAACGGATCGTGCGCGCCCACGGGGCGCGCCTGGATCTCCTCGCCCGCGAAGGCGGGGGGCTGGAAGCGCGGGTGGCGTTCCCGATCCCGTAACGCCCGCCGGGGCATCGCCGGTTGCTGGCAAGCCTCCAAGCCGGGTGGTATGCTCAAATCGTCTTCCCGGACTTTCCCTCTAACCTAAAATTAAATTGAGGTTTTGCCTCGTCTGTTGGGAGAACTCAAGCATGTCGACCACATGGATTCTCGTTGCAAATGCAAGCTCAGCAAAACTTTTCATAAACAATGGCCCGAAGAAAGGCCTCAACAGGATCAAGGAGTTCGATCACGCTGCCAGCCGCAGCAAAGCAGCCGACCTGGTGAGTGACCGTCCCGGCCATAACCAGGGACACGGAAACGGACGCGGGGCCTACAACCCGCCCACGACGCCCAAGCAGCACGAAGCCGACCAGTTCGCCCTGGAATTGGCGAGGGAACTCGACCAGGGGCGGACGGGCAACCATTACCAGCGCCTGATCCTGGTGGCGGCGCCCCCCTTCATGGGCCTGCTGAACAAGCACCTGAACGGCCATATCGGCCATCTGGTGACGGACCGCCTGGAAAAGGACTACACCAAGGCCACGGACCGGGAACTGGCGGGACACCTGGAAGGCTGCATTTACTTATAGCCCCGGACAGCCGGCAAAGCCGCCGGCCGCGGGTCATCCCCGTGAGAGCGATCAAAGGCCGGGTTTGCGCCCGGCCTTTTTCGTGGCCTGCGTCCGGCGGCTAGCCTCGGATCGCCGATAGGGGAACTGGACGATCCCCACCCAGGGATCTCAGCCGAGGCGCCAGCGCCCGATGATGGTGTAAATGGAACCGGCCTCGTTGAGTTCGGACTCCACCAGCACGAATTCCCGCACCGGCCACTCGAAAGGCTCGTCCAGTCCGGGCACTTCCCGGCAACTCGCCTTCCGCAGCAGGGTTATGTGCGCCTCGTAGGGCCTGATGTCGAAAGGAAAATGGTTCTGCCTGAGGGCGTCCTCCAGGGAGCCGACCAGCTTGATCAGGGCGCCGGGGGTGCGCAAGGGGCCCGCCCACGCCACGCGATTGCGCCGAAACCAT
>Ga0210362_1617036_pt1 | contig 18463 bp, 16 predicted proteins | sample S625metaT_FD_159713 | JGI IMG/M metagenome (GOLD analysis project Ga0210362, IMG submission 159713) | Metatranscriptome of estuarine sediment microbial communities from the Columbia River estuary, Oregon, United States - S.625 (Metagenome... | ecosystem: Environmental > Aquatic > Marine >... | reverse complement strand
GGAACAGGCGCTTGCCGGCCTGCTGCTCGGGCGTTAGCTGCTCCCAGGGCGTGTCCAGGGGAATTTCCCAGGTGGCGAACGGGAAGGCGGCGGCGAAGCGCTGGTGGTCCGGCCATCCGTTCTCCGGGATGTGGTAGCGCGTGTTTTCCGCCTTGGCCGTCATGAATTCCCGGCGCACGAAATCCACCACCAGGGCGATCTCCTGCTCCGAGAGCACGGAGGTAAAACTCTTCATGGCGGTGCCGGGACGGCCGCGGATCACCGCCTCCACCATGCGTTCCCGGGAAAGGGCGTCGGGCGCGGTGGCGGCGAAGTTTCGCGGCAGGGGATCCAGGTAGGTGGCGGCCAGGGTCCTGGCGTCGCCGGAATAGCCATGGCAGAAATAGCAGCGGAAGTTGTAGATGCGGCGGCCCTGCTCGTGGTCATCGGCGGGAGCGGCCTGGGACGCGGGCGCTGGGGACGCTTTTTCCGTCGCGCGCTCGCCGCAGCCGGCGACCAGCAGGAGAACCAGGGCGGCGCCGAGAAACCGGCGCCTCATTTCCGGGAGGTTTTTTCCGCTTTGGCGGTGGCGCCGGGCCGGATGAAGGTCTGGAACACGTACTCCGCGATGTTGGCGATCTCCTGGTCGCTGATCACCTTGTTCCATGCGGGCATCTCGGAGCCGGTCCTTCCCTTGGAGATGGCGTCGAACAGCAGGGGCCGGTTGAGGGTGTTGCGGGCTTGGTCTTCCAGGAAATTGCGCGGCACGGGCCGGATGAAATAGGCCCGGGGCCCCTGGCCGTCGCCTTTCACCCCGTGGCAGGTGGCGCAGTTGGCGTTGTAGAAGGTGCCGCCGGCGGCGGGGTTCCCTTTGAGGCCGTTGGGCATGGCCGTGGCCATGTATTCGGCAAGGGCATCGGAGGACTTGGCTTCCGCCGTTGCCGGGGCCGTGGCGGCGGGGGCAGGCGCCGCCGCCTTGCCGGGGACTGTTTCAGGCACGGTGCCGATGCCCATGAACCTGGCGCGCACGTAATCCACCACCACCTCGATTTCCTTGTCGTTGAGCTGGGTTTTCCAGCCCACCATGGCGGTTTCCGGCTTGCCGTCCCGGACGATGGCGACCATGTATTCGCGGGTCAGGTTCTTGGTCTCGGGCGCCGTGAAGTCTTTCGGCGGGCGAACGAAGCTGTTCTGGGCGCGGCTTCGGCCGTCCCCCTTGTCGCCATGGCAGACCGAGCAATAGTTGTGGTAGATCAGGGCCGGCGTGGACTTGTCCGTGCGGCTGCCCTTGAGCGCTCCCGCCGCCAGGGCGGGCGTTGCGGTCAGGGACGTGATCAGGAAAAGCGCTGACAGGCTGGCGGCGGTGGCAAGTCGAGTATTCGGCATGAAGCGTCTGCTGCGGTTAGAATTCGAGGAGACTCATTATAGTGGTCGGGCCAGCGCCCTGTCACGGCGCACCGATCCTGGAATGAAACCTGCTTTCCAGATGTTTTCTGATGAGGGTCATGGCTAATCGGATCGCAACTCCACGGCGAAGTTTCCCCGGCTGGGCGGGGATCATGTTCGTCCTTGTGGGGGCGCTGGGGTTGCTCCTGGCGTCCGGGCTGAGCCATTCCGACATCCGCAACACCAAGCACAACCTGGCGCGCCTGCACCCGGAAATGGTGATCAAGGACGAGAACGATATCTGCGTCTTCTGCCACACCCCGGAAGGCGCAGTCGGCCAGTCCCCCGAGTGGCATCGCGGTCCCGCAGCCGGGGCGTTCGCCCTTTACGACGATATCGGGCGCCTGGGGCGACCCGGCAGCCGCGCGGTGGGGTCCACCAGCATGGCCTGCCTGTCCTGTCACGACTCCACCCAGGCCATCGGGGTCATGACCTTTTCCTACGATCATCCGGTGGGGGTGCCTTACCCGGGCACGTTCCCCGGATATGCCCCCCTGTCTGGCTCGGGGGCCACGGCATCTTACGTCGCCGGGTACCCGAGGCGATTCGATTTCCGTCCGGCCCAGATGGCCATGGTGGACAATCGCAAGGTGTTCTGGGTCCCCACCGAAGGCCATGATGCCACGGGGAACCGCCTGCGCAGCGACCTTCCGCTTTATGGCCGGGATTCGCCCGACGGCGAGATTCCCTATATCGAATGCACCAGCTGCCATGATCCCCACGCCGAGACCCGCACCTTCCTGCGGGTTGTCGAAGGGGGCGGCGGCATCTGCCTGGCCTGCCACGACAAATAGCGGGCGCAACTTCCTGGAGAGGACACACAAATCATGAATCGATTCATCTTGGGCACCCCAGCCGCGTTGCTGGCGGCGGTGCTGGTGTCAGGCCTGGCGGGGTGCGGGACCGCCCCTCCCGAAAGCGCGGAGAAACCCGCGCCGCTCATGTTCCCATCCCCGCCGGACGAGCCGCGCTTCGTGTATGAGCGGACGCTCCGCAGCAGCATCGACGTGGATCCCCTGAACAAGGAAAGCGAGCTGCGCCTGATGCTCACCGGGGAGGCCACCACCGCCGAGGGGCTGGTGAAGCCCTATGCCGTGGCCGCGCACCAGGGCAAAGTGTATGTCTCCGACACGGTAGACCGCTTCGTGAAGGTGTTCGATTTTCCCAACAAGAAATACTACAAGATCGGAGACGACGACCGGGAGCCTTTGGCGAAGCCCCTGGGCATTGACGTGGACAGCGCCGGCAACGTGTATGTGGCGGACGGGACCCGCAAGTACGTCATGGTGTACGACACCAACGGCAAGTTCCAGCGCAAGATTGGCGGTCCCAATTCCTTCGAGCGCCTGTCCAGCGTCACCGTGGATCCGGAAGGCAACCGGGTGTATGTGGTGGACATCGGGGGCGTCACGTCGGACCAGCACCAGGTCCAGGTGTTCGATGCCAAGACCGGCAACCATCTGTTCAACATCGGCAAGCGCGGCGGGGATCTGGGAGAGTTCAACCTGCCCCGGGACCTGGCGGTGGGCAAGGACGGGCGGCTCTATGTCGTGGACGGCGGAAATTTCCGGGTCCAGATTTTTGATCGGGACGGCAAGCCCATCAAGGCCTTCGGCAAAGTGGGCAAGCAGCCCGGACAGTTCTCCCGCCCCAAGGAAATCGCCACCGATCCCCAGGGCAACGTCTATGTGGCGGACGCGGCATTCGGCAATTTTCAGATTTTCAGTCCGGACGGAGAACTGCTGATGTACATCGGCGAGCGTAGCGAACGGGAGGCGCCGGCCCGGTACATGCTGCCGGCGGGGATCGCCGTGGACGAGGACGGCCGCGTCTATTTCGTGGACCAGTGGTTCCGCCGGGTGGACGTGTTCCGGCCCGTCGTAATCAAGGAGAACGAAGGCGCCCTGGGGCGGGCCATCTTCCCCCCGGCCCCCCCAGAGACCAAGGCCGAAAAGAAGTAGCGTGAACTTCCGCACAGGCTTCCCGATTCCGGGAAAATGTGCGGGAATTCCCGGACCTGAGAAACCCTGACCTCGGTCAGGACTTCGCGAAAAGTCAGAAAGGCTGTGGATAGTTTGCGTTGGGGGATTTCGCTGGTGTTTTCGGGCCCTGCCGCTACCCTGTCTCAGATTGAAGTGGCAAGTAAAAATCAATTAAAAATAAATAGTTAATGAGAAAACCCGGGTTGCGCTGCCGACGGGTCTTCGCTTGAGCGCTGATCCGGGTACTTGAACGACCCGCCAAAAGAGAAGTTGGCATAACTCCTGCTTTAAAGGAACCGGAAGCCGACATTCGGCCAGCGGGGAATGGCCCCGGTAACGTGAAAAGCGAATAGGAGAGATAACCATGCAACACAAGCGAGTTTCAGCCCTTCTGGCTGCGGTGCTTGCCGGGGCGACCATGGTGATTGCCACGGGCGCGCTGGCGGGGATTGCCAACACCCGCCACAACCTGTCCAACACCAATAACGTCGCGGACTCCAACAACGTGACCGACACCGCCGACGTGTGCGTGTTCTGTCACACGCCCCACGGCGCGGACATCAGCCAGACTGACAACCCGCCCCTGTGGAACAAGCGCCTGCTGACCGGCGCCACCTACCAGACTTACGCGCAGATGAACTCCGCCTCCATCGACGGTGAGATCGTCGCGGTGGGATCCATTTCCCTGGCCTGCCTTTCCTGCCACGACGGCACCCAGGCCATGGACAACATCATCAACGCTCCGGGTTCGGGCGGCCTGCTCGCCGACGGTGGCGGCACCAACGGCCGGAACTTTGCCTGGACGGGCTCCCCGCGCGTTGACGCCGGCGGCCTCGGCCTGCTGACCGGCATCGCCAACCTCGGCGTTGACCTGCGGAACGACCACCCCATCGGCATCGAGTACTGCGGCGGCGGCTTCTCGGGCGGCGGCACCGGGCCCTGCAACGACGAAGATTTCCGGACTCCGACCCGCGGCGCGGCCAACTCGACCCTGGCCAACAGCTTCTGGGTGGATACCCCGACCGTGGGCACGGCGGGCACCCGGGACAAGACCGACATGGCCCTGTTCACCCGGACCTTCACCGCCGGCCTTGGTCCGTCAGTGGAGTGCGCGTCCTGCCACGATCCTCACCTGGAGGCGGGCGTGAGCAACGGTGGCCTGGCTGGCGAGACCTTCCTGCGGGTTTCCAACGCCGGCAGCGCGGTCTGCCTGGCCTGCCACACCAAGTAATTCGCAGTTCAGAAAAAAGCCGCGCCTCGGGCGCGGCTTTTTTTTGCCTGCCGCTCTCCCCGATTCGGTTGTGGCGGATACGGGCCGCGGGTAAACTCAGTTTCCTTTTGTGGAGTGCAGCACTTTGCGATTTCTCTTGAAGATTTTTCTCCTCGTTCTCCTGTCGTCGCCGGCCCTCGCGGAGCTGATCACGGACCCGGCCAATCCGGCGCGCAAGATCGAATCCACCCAGACCTTCGCCACCGTCAACGGCCAGGTGCTGACCTGGGGCGATTACGCGGTGGCGTTCAGCACCGCCGCCCGCAACAAGTTCTACCACGGCAAGCCGCCCGAGGGCGAAGTGGCCAAGCTGCAGCGGGAAGTGGCCGACCGGATGGTCAACCGCATCCTGCTGCTGGAAGAGGTGAAGCGCCGGGGGATCAAGCCGGACCAGGCGGCGATCACGAAGCAGATCGAGCAGTACGACAAGCAGTATGCCGGCAACGAGCGCTGGACCCAGAACCGGGAAAAAATGCTGCCGGGCCTCAAGGAGCAGTTGGAGCAGCAGGACCTGCTGCAGCAGATCGAGAAAAAAGTGCGCGACGTGAAGCCGCCCGATGACGCCGCGCTCCAGGCTTACTACAAGGCCCATCCGGAACTGTTCACCGAGCCGAAGAAGACCAAGGCGTCGGTGATCCTGCTCAGCGTGGATCCCTCGACGGGCGAAGCCGCCTGGAAGGCGGCCGAGGAGGAGGCGAAAAAAATCATCAAGCAGCTGGAAGGCGGGGCGGACTTCGCCGAACTGGCGCGCATCCGCTCGTCGGACCGCACGGCTGAAAAAGGCGGCGACATGGGCTGGCTGCACAAGGGATCGTTGCCCACCCCGGTGGAAGCCGTGCTGGAAAAACTAAAACCGGGGCAGGTGAACCCGGAGCCGGTGCGGGTGCTGGAGGGAATCGCCATTCTCCGGCTCGATGGCACGGCGCCAGAAGAACTCAAGTCCTTTGGAGAGGTCAAGGAACGCGCACGCGCGCTGTGGCTCAGGGAAAAGGCCGACGAGGCCTGGAAATCCCACCTGGCCCAGCTTAGAAAGAAGGCGAAGGTCGAGATTGACGAATCGCAGTTCCTTCCTCTCGCAGCCTCCGGTACCGGGGAGAAGACCCAGGCGCGCTGACGCGCTCGGACGGTGGACCCGGCGGAACGGAGCGCCCGGTGCGTGAGCCGGGGCATCCGTTCAGGGTCCGCCTGTTGATCCTGGCGGTGGCCGGCGCGCTGGCGGCCCTGTCCCGCCCCGGGTTGGCGGCCGGTGATCCCGGTACGCTCCCAGGCGGCGCGGGAATGGGCGTCAGCGGCACCTCCGGAGACCCAACTTCGACCGCGCAGCAGGACGGGAAGGTGGTCGTCGCCGAGGCGGCCAACGAGCCGTTTCTCCTGGCCCAGGCGTCCCCCGGCAGTCCGGCTTCGGGCGGTGGCGGGGCGCCGGTGGACCCCAGCCTCTGGTCCGCCATTCGCTGGAATCTGGGCCCGGTGAACTGGGGCTGGTCCGGCGTCCTCGGCATGACCTACCAAGTGCGGGACTTCGCCGGGACGCGCTCCAACACTTTCGCCGGAAACCTGGGCTTGAGCCTGCTGGGAAGGAGCTTCATCTGGCAGCCCTGGTTCATCCAGCTGGAGGGGCAGCTGGGCGTGAGCCTCAACTACTACGATCAACGCTACGACACCGACGATTTTGCGCGTTTCAGCCAGAACTTCAACGAGACCAATACTGTCAATCCCTACGGTTCGGCTTCGGTGCAGGTGTTCCCCTTCAGCCGATTTCCCTTTCAGGCCTATGTCCAGAAGTCGAATAGCACGACCTCCGGACAACTCTTCGACCAGGACTACGACAGCTTGCGCTACGGACTGAGGCAGTCGTACACGCCAGCCCAGGGCGGTCAGTTCTACGGGCTGAGCTACGACCACAGCGACATCGACACCACCAACGCCAATATTCTCGGCGTCATCGAGCCCATCCGGGACACCCTGGACGTCCTGCGCTTCGACGGCTCCTTCAATCGACCCAATCACGCCGTGTCCTACGGCCTGGAGTGGGACTGGAACGATCGCACCGACGGCTTTTCCTCGGAGCAGGCGTTTGGCTTCGGCCAGCACAGCTGGGCGGTGTCGCCCCAACTGCTCGTCAACTCGGACGCGAGCTACCGCCGGTTCAAGAGTTCCCAGGAGCCGCGCCCCTTTGGCCTTCGCGTCCGGCGGGACTCCGATCTCGACTTCGCCCAGTTCGGGACCGTGGGCACCTGGCGCGCGGCGCAGCTGCCGCTCACGGTGTTCGGCTCCCTGCGGGGCATCTACACCAAGAACGAGCAGAGCACCGATTTCGCGGGGCTGAGCAACGAGCTGACCCAGGGCATCGGTTCCCTGGCCGCCACCTACCAGTACACGCGGAACCTGCGCTTTGACGGCAACTTCTCGGTCACGGTCAGCGACGACGAGAACACCGACACCACTACCAACCTGATCGCTACGGCGACTTACAACGCCGACACCATCAACCTCGGCGCCTGGCAGTATTACTGGTCTGTATTCGGTTCCGGGCAGAACCAGACCGGCGACCGCAGCGGGTCGGCATTCACGGCCGGGTTTGCCCACAACGGGCTGCGCCCCCTGGGCACCATGGGCGGCGGGCAGTTGACGCTGAACCTGTTCCAGAACGTGAGCACGACCGCAGCCTCGGGAGACCTGGCCAGCATCACCAATCTGGGCAACGTGGCATCCCTCAACTGGGGCCTGGGATACAGCGCGGGCAGCATGAGCGCGGGAATCACCCTCTCGGACCAGCGCACCTTCGGCGACGAGGAGCAGGATTTCCAGCAGGTCAACGTCCAGTTCAACGCGGACGGCCAAATTACGCGCTACTCCCGGTGGACGGGCAACATCACCTATCAGGCCAACTGGCAAAGATTCGATGAGCGGCTGGATGACCCATTCACCGTCACTGATCCTTTCCTTTTTTCCCGATCCAACCGCACGGATAACTGGTATCTGAACGCCAACCTGTCCTACCAGCATGCCCGGGTGTTTGGCGTGCCCCGGCTCCAGTTCACCAGCACCTTCCAGACCTTCGATTATCAGCCCACCCGCAGCGAGGGTAACCTGGTCCTGAATGCGCCGCAGGGAGAACTGACCTGGCGCTGGGACAACCGCCTGCTCTATTTCATAGGCAGGACCGAGTTGGAACTGGGAGCCCAATTCAATAGAATCGAGCTTGGTTCCAGCACCGCCGACGAATGGCTGGTGGGGGTCCGGCTGGTGAGGCGGTTGGGGTCATACTAGGTTAGTCTCGTCCTGCATGCGAACGGCAGAAAGGTGGAAGGCATGAGAAAACTGTTGGCTGTGGTGGCTGCCGGTCTGGCGCTGGCACTGTTTATGGCGATCCCGGCGAGCCGCGCGGAATACGGCGATGTGGTGATCAATAACTATTCCGACGCCGCGGGCATGCGGCCGGTGGTGTTTCCCCACTGGTTCCACCGGGTGCGCTTCCGCTGCAAGGTCTGCCACGCGGACCTGGGATTCAAGTTCCAGGCCGGAGGGAACGACATCAACATGGTGAAGATCATCGACGGCGAGTATTGCGGGGCCTGCCACAACGGCGAGATCGCGTGGTCGGTGGAGAACTGCAATCTCTGCCACTCCGGCGTGCCGGGAACCCCGACCCAGGTGCATGAGAGCACGATCCAGAAGCTGGTGGCTCCGGGCGGCAAGACGGCGCCGGCGGCGAAGAAGTAGGAGGATCCATGAAGCGAGTAACCATTGCATTGATGACCGCCGGGGCCCTCGGCCTTGCCGGTGCAGCGACGGCCTGGGCCGACGGCAAGACCGTGTACGACACCAACTGCGTCGCCTGCCACGGCAGCGGCGTGGCCGGGGCGCCCAAGATGGGCGACGCAGCGGCCTGGGCGCCGCGCATCAAGGCGGGCCAGGCGGCGCTGTACGAGAGCGCCATCAAGGGCAAGAAGGGAATGCCGGCCAAGGGCGGCAACCCTGCCATTCCGGACGCCGACGTGAAGGCCGCGGTGGATTACATGGTGGCCCAGTCCGGGGGCAAGAGCGGCGCCGCGAAGGCCGCGGAAAAGGCGCCCGAAAAGGTTCCCGAGAAGCCCGCCGCCCCGGCCAAGACCGCGGAGGCAGCGCCGGCGGCGGTGGATGGCAAGGCGGTTTACGGCAAGGCCTGCGCCGCGTGCCATGGCAGCGGCGCGGCAGGCGCCCCCAAGCTGGGGGATGCCGCGGCGTGGGGCCCCCGCATCAAGGCGGGCCAGGCCGCGTTGTATGAAAGCGCCCTCAAGGGCAAGAAAGCCATGCCGCCCAAGGGCGGCAATCCGGCGCTTCCCGATGCCGAGGTGAAGGCGGCCGTGGATTACATGGTGGCCCAGGCGGGCGGCAAGGGCGGTGGCGAGAAGGCCGCGGAAAAGCCGGCCGAAAAAGCACCCGAGGCCCCGGCGCCCAAGGAGGCGGCAGCGCCGCCCAAGCCGGCTGCGCCGGAAAGGGCGGCCGAGGCCCCCAAGGCGGCGCCCGCGCCAACACAGGTGGCGGCGGCCAAGCCCGCGGCGCCCATTTCTCCCGCGGCGGAGGTGAATGCCTTCAACCGGCTGCTCAAGCCCGTGGGCAAGCGCAACCTGCCTCCGACCCAGGACGGCATCCACGATCCGGCGAACGACGGCACCCAGCTGCTGCAGCCGCCCATGGATGCCTTCAAGACCCTGCCGCGCAGCCCCGGCGGCAATGGCGTGAACTGGGTGCAGGCCCTGGAAAACAACAAGATCGCGCCGCGCTATGACAAGGCGGATCCCAAGGCCGAACCGGTGGTCATGGACCTCAACATCGTGCGCGAGGTCAAGGGCTCCATGCCCGACGTGGTCTATCCCCACAAGCAGCACACGGAATGGCTGGATTGCTCCAACTGCCACCCGGCGATCTTCGTTCCCCAGAAGGGGGCCAACCAGATCAGCATGGCGGCCATCCTGCTGGGGCAGAAGTGCGGCGTGTGCCACGGCAAGGTTGCCTTTCCCGTTTCCGAGTGCCGCCTGTGCCACTCCAAGAAAAAGGACACCATCACGACCGGCGCCGCCAAGTGACGCGGCCGGGTACGGCGGCCCTGCTGGCCTGCATGATGGCCATGGGCGGCCCGAGTGCAGCCTGGGGCCAGGCGGCGGCGGAGGCGACCCCGGAGCAGGCCGCGGCCGAAGCCGAGTTTGCCCGGCAGCGGGCGGCCATCGAGCAGAAGATGAGCTTTGCCAGCCAGGTGTTGTTCCAGGCCGCGGGCGCGCGGCGGGTCGCGGCCAGCGACAACGCCGACGCCAAGGCTATTCTGAGCGAGGCGCGGGAGTTGTTCACCAAGGCCCGCGCCGCCATTGATGCGCGGAACCTGGTGGCGGCCAATGACCTGGTTTCGGAATCCCTGCGGCTGGCGGCCCGGGCCGTGCAGCAGGTTCCTGACGAAGGGCAGGATGTCCAGCAGCGGTTGCGTTTCACGCACCGCCTGCAGGACCTGCAGACCTTCCAGGCGTCCCATCTGCTGAGTATGAGGCAGGTGAGCGAAGTGCCCACGGGGGCCACGCGGCCGCCGGAACTGGAGCAGGTGCGCGAGTTGATGGCCCAGGCGCAGACATTGGCCGACAGCGGGAAATACGGGGACGCCCAGCAGACGCTTGCCCGCGCCGCCGAAGTGATCACCACCAGCGCGCCCAAGTTGATGGCGGGCAGGGCCGCTGATTATGACATCAAGTTCGCGTCGGCGTCCGGCGCGTTCGAGTTCGAGAACGCGCGCTTTCACAGCTACGAGGACCTGGTCCCGGTGGCGGTGGGCTACCTGAAGCCGCCCCAGGAGCGCATGGAAGAAATCCGCAAGGCGGTGGACGAGGGACGCCGCATCCATGAGCAGTCCCGGGAGCTTGCGGTCAAGGGAGAATTCGAGCGGGCTGCGCGGTTGTCGGAGCAGGCGACGGCCCAGATGCGCAAGGCGCTGAAGGTTGCCGGCGTTGGGCTGCAGGAATAGATACAGGGAGACGATCGTGAGACATGAGCGGCGTTGGTGCGTGTGGGTGGCGGGAGCGGTTCTGGCCCTTGGCATGGAGGGAACCGTGCTGGCGCAGGTGCAGGCGCCCAAGGCGGAAGCCACCAAGGAGAGCGTGGGGCGGCGGCTCGAATCGGTGAACACATTGATCGAGAAGTCCTCGGCCGCGAAGCAGGTTGACAGCGCCGGAAACGGCGATTCCGCCCAGCGCCGGGAGCGTGCCCGCGCCCTGCACAAGGAGGCGACCGCCGCCTACGAGGCGGGCGATTACCCGAAGGCCAGCAACCTGTTGGACGAGGCCGCCAAGGCCATGATCGGCAGCGTGCGCAAGGCCGAACCGGCGCAGGTGGTGGAAGACAAGAAGCAGCGGGACTTCAACAACCGCCTGGACAGCGTGAAGGCCCTGCAGGATGCCCTGAAGCGGGTGAGCAGCGAGAAGAAGGCAGGCGCCAAGGGCGCCGAGGCGTCGAAGAAAGTGGACGAGCTGGTGAAGGAAGCCGTTTTGCTGCGGGACGGCGGGCAGGTGGAGAAGGGACGGGTGGTCCTGGACCAGGCCTATTTGACGGCGAAGCTGGCGGTGCAGAATCTCCGCCAGGGGGACACCCTGGTGCGGGAGCTGAAATTCGAGAGCAAGGAAGAAGAATACAAGTACGAGGTGGACCGGAACGATACTCACCAGATGCTGATCCAAGTGCTGGTGGAAGGGAAAGGGCCCGGGGCGTCCCAGGATCCCATGGTGGCGGATCGGGTCAAGGCGGCCGATGCTCTGCGCAAGGAAGCCGAGGCCCTCGCGGCGAAAGGCGACTTCGAGGGCGCCATCAAGAAGCTGGACGATTCCACCAGGGAGTTGGTGAAGGGCATACGCGCCTCGGGGATATTCATCCCGGGCTGACGGATCGAGTGTTGAAGCGAGCGAGGTTCTTTCTTCGGTTGATGGTGGCGTTGGGGGTGGCGGCAGCTTCCGCCAGCGTGCTTGGTCAGGACCGGAGCTGGCTTCCCCTGAGCAAGGACAACGTCCACGACCCCCTGTCCCCGGCGCTGCGCCTGCTGCAGGAGCCGGGGGAAGCGCTCTCCAAGCTGCCCCCGGACACCGCCGGGAACATGGTGAGATGGGTGGAGGCGCTGGAGACGGGCGCCATCAATCCACGAACCAACATCTTTCCCGAGACCAAGGTCAATGTCCTGGATCTGGACAACTGGCTGAACACCAACGGCAGCATGCCGGTGGTGAAGTTCCCGCACCGCCAGCACACTCTCTGGCTGGATTGCGCAAACTGTCACGAGCACCTGTTCAAATCCAAGGCCGGCGCCAACAAGCTCAGCATGCTCCAGATCCTGAATGGGGAGCAGTGCGGGGTCTGCCACGGCGCGGTGTCGTTTCCGCTGACGGAGTGCAGCCGCTGCCACAACACCACCTTCGAGGAGTACCGGCGCCAGGTCCAGAAGGGGCCAGAGGCGAAGAAATGAGGGGCCGGCCCTCTGCCGCGGCGATGGTGGCCGGCTTTCTGGCCGCCCTTCAGTTCCTGGCCGTTCCGTTGGCGCGCGCCGAGTACGCGGACGTGCTGATCAACAAGCGGTCGGAAAAGGAAGGCATGCGGCCGGTGGTTTTTCCCCACTGGTTCCATCGCATCCGCTTCCGGTGCAAGGTTTGCCACAACGAGCTGGGTTTCAAGATGCGCGCCGGCGGAAACGACGTGCTCATGGTGGACATCATCGAGGGCAAATTCTGCGGTATGTGCCACAACGGCCAGATTGCCTGGAGCCCGGAGAACTGCGATCTGTGCCACTCGGGGAAGCCCGGGACGCCGACCCAGATTTTCGGAGGCCACGAGACGAGCGGGCCGGGGCGATGGTGAAGGCGGGTCTTCTTTGGGAGTGGTTCCCGGTCAGATCTCCGGTAAACCCGCAATCTGGCATGCAATCTGCTTTATCCTCGGGGATGAACTGGACATTTCCGACCTTTTTGTTGACCGGGTTCCGGGGGCTCCTGGCGGGGTGCGCGGCATTGCTCGCCGCCGGCTGCGGCGGTGGCGAACTGGTCCGCGGGGAATTCCGGCTGCAACTGGACGAGGAGGCGGTGCGAAACCCCGTGATGTGGCCGACCCCGCCCGAGGTTCCGCGGTTCATGTACGCGGGCGAACTGATCGGCGAACGGAATTTCGTGGATACCTCCGAGGGCGTCGAGCGGGGCGCCAAGACGGTCTTCAACTGGCTGGTGGGCCTGTTCGAGGGCCAGCCGGAGGAGGTGACCCTGCAGCGTCCCCAGACGGGCGTGGTGGACTCATCGGGGCGGGTGCTGGTGACCGACACCAGCCGCAACGCGGTTTACGTGTTCGACGAGACCAAGGGCGAATTGCAGATCTGGGAGTATGCGGACGGACTTCAGCGTTTCCTCGCGCCCATCGGCATCGCCGCAGGCCGCAACGGCGAAGTGCTGGTCAGCGACGCGGAACTGGGGCACGTGGCTCGGCTCGATGCGACCGGCAAGCCCGTGGGCGCCATTGGCAAAGGCATGTTCAAGCGCCCCACGGGGCTGGCGCGGGATCCCGAGCGGGGGCTGGTGTATGTGGCGGACACCCACGCCCATGACGTGAAGGTTTTCGACGACGACGGCAACCTGGTGCGGGTCATCGGTTCCCGGGGCGAGGGGGAAGGGCAGTTCAACTATCCCACCCATCTGGCCTTTGCCCGGGGCGAGCTGTACGTGACGGACACCATGAACAACCGGGTCCAGGTGTTCAACGGCGACGGGGAGGTGGTGGAGCGCGCCTTCGGGCGGCGGGGCCTCTACGTGGGCCAGATGGTGCGGCCCAAGGGAGTGGCGGTGGACGACGAGGGGGACGTCTACGTGGTGGAGGGCTATTACGACCACCTGCTCGTTTACAATGGCGCCGGGGAATTTCTGCTGGGCATCGGCGGTACCGGGGCCGGCGTCGGCAAGTTTTTTCTTCCAGCGGGAGTCTGGGTGGATTCCCACAACCGGGTATTCGTGGCGGACATGTTCAACGGGCGCATAGCGGTGTTCCAGTTCCTGGGAGGGTTCGGTGGCTGAGGGCGGCCGCTACTCCTGGTGGCGGATTCTGGCGCTTGCGTCCGGCCTGGCGATGCTGGCATCCGGCGCTGCCGACGCGGAACGGGTGTCCGATGTCCGCTCCACCAAGCACAACCTTTCGGCCAGCGGCCCGGGTACGGTGCGCGCCACCACGGAAAGCCAGGTCTGCGTGTTCTGCCACACGCCCCACGGGGCGACCCAGGGCGTGACGCCCCTCTGGAACCGGCAGCTTTCCAACCAGACCTACACGCCCTACACCTCGTTCTCCCTGGATGCAGAGGCCATCCAGGGCACTCTGGACCAGCCCGGCGGCAGCTCCAAGCTCTGCCTGTCCTGCCATGACGGGACCATGGCCATCGGCAACGTCAACGTCCTGAACGGTGTGCCCAACGTCACCATCGCGATGCAGGGCACCGGCGCCGGCGGCACCATGCCGCCCGGAAGCGGGGTTACCACGGGATTCACCCGGAACCTGGGGGTGGACCTCACCAATGACCATCCCATCTCCGTGAATTACACCTCCGCCCTGGCAGATCGTGACGGTGAACTGCGCCGCGTGGACGCCCAGCAGAAGTGGCCGGTGGGGACGGGAACCGTCATCGGCGTCAAGGTGGCCGGATCCAAGCCGCTGCTGCCCCTGGAGCCCACGGGCGCGGGCAACCTGGGGCAGGTGCAATGCGGGACCTGCCACGATCCCCATCTCCACGAAACCAATCCCGCCAACGGCAACCAGAAGTTCCTGCGCCAGAACCGCTTCCAGGATCTGCCGCCCACCGGCGCCCAGTACGACGCGGCCAGCGACATCATCTGCCTCGCCTGCCACGACAAGAACCTCGGCACCGGCACCTGGGCGTTTTCCGCCCACGCCAACCAGCTGGTGGCCAACGAGACCTACTCGGCGGCCTCGGCCACGCTGCGGGAGTTCCCGCCCAACCTGCCCGTGTGGCGGGCCTCCTGCATGAACTGCCATGACACCCACACGGTTCCGGGCGCCAAGCGGCTGGCGCGGGAGGGCACCGACAGCACGGCCACTCCCAAGGCGGGCGGCAATTCCGCCCAGGAGGAGACCTGCTACCAGTGCCATACCACCAGCGCCCTCAGCGCCGTGACTGGAAGCGGCACCTCCGTGCCCAACATTCGCAGCGACTTCCTGCTGGCGCGCCGCATGCCCATCACCACCCTCGACCAGGGAGGTGGCACGGAGGTGCACGAGATCGGCACCGGGCCGGCGCCGGGATTCAGTGAACTGGGGGTTGATTGTTCCACCACCAATGCCACCAATCGCTGCGGCGCGGATTTTCTGGAGCCTCGCGCCCGGCTCCAGAGCCGCCACGCGGAATGCACCGACTGCCACAATCCCCATCGCGTGATCAAGTCCCAGAACGGGATTCCCGGCGCGCTGAATGGCGCGGTCACCAACGCCAAGGCGGGCACCCACCGGCACGAGGATGCCGCCGGTTACACCCACACCAATATCGTCTCGGGAGTATTGCGGGGCGCCTGGGGGGTGGAGCCCGTGTATTCCTCCACCTCATTCCACGATTTGCCCAACGCCAATTCGTTCCAGGTGAAGCGGGGCGATCCCGGCTCGTCAGCGGCCACCGATGTGGGCTCGCCCTACGTGACCCGGGAATACCAGATCTGCATGAAATGCCACTCCAATTACGGCTATCCCGACGACAACAACACTTACCCGAACACACCCACGCGTCCCCAGTTGGGCGGGCCGGGCCTGACCCCGGTGTCCCGGCCCAGTGATTTGCGGAATCACACTACCTACACCAATCAGGCCAAGGAATTCCAGGCCCCCTTAACCCACCAAGGGACCGTAAACAGTCGTGGAACTGAGGCCGGGGCTGCCCCCGCCTACAACAACAACAATCACCGCAGCTGGCATCCCGTGATGAACACCACGGGCCGTACCGCGGCCGCCCGAGGCGGAAATACCGGCCCCTGGCGCACGCCCTGGAGCAATGCCGTGGGGACCCAGACCATGTACTGCTCCGACTGCCACGGCACCGATACCGGGGCAACCACGGTGATGCCCAACGGAAACACCAACACCAACGAGGACGGCAATCCCTGGGGACCCCACGGCTCGGCCAACAACTTCATTCTCAAGGGCACCTGGAATCAGCTCTCGGGCACCGGCCAGGCCAACACCCTGTGCTTCAAGTGCCACAACCCGGCCAACTACGCCGACCGTAACGGTGCGGGCACCGGGTTCAATACCGACCGGGGCGACGGGCACGGAATTCACGCCGACCGCATCGGCAACCGGGTATTGCGCTGCTCTTGGTGCCATGTGGCGGTGCCCCACGGGTGGAAGAACATGGCGCTCCTGGTGAATCTGAACGACGTGGGTCTCGAGGTGGGCCTGCCTGCTGGCACCCAGGTCCGCAACAACACCACGGCCGCTTACAACAACGGCCCCTACTACATGAACGCCATGAACAAGGTCCGCAACTTCCGCTCCAGCGGGCAGTGGGTGGAGACCGACTGCGGGTCGGCGGGGGCGCCGGGCAACGGCCAGAGCGGGCGGGACTGGATGCGCGACAGCAACGAAAACTGCGCCAATCCACCGTGATCGAATCCGCCACGCCGGAGGGAGGACCGGCCGGTGGTTCGCGCCCAGGCGCGCCGCTATCAGAAACCTCCGTCACCGCTGATTCTTCCATGCAGGCACGCATCGAGACTGCCCTCAAGGCGCTGGCCTCCCTCAAGCTCACCCTCGTCATTCTTGTTGCCTTGGCGGCGGGCATCGTCGTGTCCTACAACAGCGAGGTGCGCACCACTTGGGCCCTAGTGGTGCCCCTGGTGATGTTCGCCGCCAATCTCGCCGCAGCGGTCGCCACCAACGGGATTTTTCGCCGGCAGACGGCGCTGCTGGTGTTCCATCTGACCCTGATTACCATCGTGCTGCTGGTGGCGGCGGGGCGCCTCACTTACCTCAAGGGGCAGGTGGAACTGACCGAGGGAGAAACCTTCTCCGGCGTGCTCAAGGAGAAGGAGGCGGGGCCATTCCATTGGTTCCGGCTGGACCGGGTTTCCTTTATCAATGAGGGCTTTCGCATCCAGTACGCCCCCGGCGTGCGCCGGGGCCGTACCGAGAACCTGGTGGCCTGGCGGGATGCGTCGAATCAGTGGCAGCGCGGCGTGATCGGGGACCAGGATCCCCTGGTGCTTCGGGAGTACCGCTTCTACACCAGCTTCAACAAGGGGTTCGCGCCAACGTTCTTGTGGCATCCGAAGGAGGGCGGCGAGCCGCAGTTCGGGACCATTCACCTGCCGTCCTATCCGATCCACGAATACCGGCAGGCACTGGAGTGGCAGCCGCCGGGAAGCCGCCAGACCCTGTGGACCCAGCTCCAATTTGACGAAGTGATCCTGGATCCCGAACGCCCTTCGGAATTCCGACTGCCCCGGGATCACACCCTGGTGGTGCGGGTTGGCGAGGGGCGCCGGGAACTGAAGCCGGGCGACCGCCTCGAACTTCCGGAAGGCACCCTGGAGTACCGGGGACTGCGGAGCTGGATGGGATACACGGTGTTCTACGACTGGACCCTGCCTTGGCTGTTCGCCGCGTGCGCGGTGGCGGTGGGCAGCCTCGCTTGGCATTTCTGGCGAAAGTTCGCGTCCCGGCCCTGGGACCAATAGCCCATGGAACTGGAACTGGGTGTCCTGTGGGCGGCTGTTGTCTTCTATGTCCTGGGAGGTTCCCTGGCGATCCTGGGCGTGGTGCTGAAGAAACGCCCCGAGCGCACGGTGCTTGCCCTGCTCGCTGTGGGCCTCGCCCTGCACACCCTGTCCCTGGGCGTGCGCTGGGACCGGGTCGGGCACGGGCCGTTCATTACCATGTTCGAGATCCTCTCCAGCAACATCTGGAGCCTCTCCCTGGCTTTTCTCCTCGCCTATTGGCGCATTCCCCAGGTCCGCCCGGCCGCGGCGGTGGTCATGCCGATCCTGTTCGTGATGATGGGCTGGCTGATGCTGACCCATCCGGGTGAGGGGCACTTCCCGCCCACGTATCGCACGGTCTGGCTCTATATCCACATCGGTTTCGGCAAGGTGTTCATGGGCGCGGTGCTGGTGGCGGTGGGAATCTCCGGTGTCATCCTGCTGCGCTCGGCGGGCATCGGCGTGGAGAAGTTTTCGCGCCTTCCGGACAGCGCCCGGCTGGACGAGCTCTCCTTCCGGCTCATGGCGGTGGGTTTGATATTCGAGACCCTGATGCTGGTGGCGGGGGCCATCTGGGCCCAGGACGCCTGGGGCCGCTACTGGGCGTGGGATCCCCTGGAGACCTGGGCGTTCCTGACCTGGCTCACGTTGGCCTTCGCCATCCACGCTCGCCTCACGTTCAAGACCCGGCCTCAAACGGGCGCGGTCATGGTCATAGCGGTTTTCGTGCTGGCGTTTCTCACGTTTTTCGGAGTGCCCTTCATCTCCACCTCTCCCCACAAGGGAGCGGTCTAGGGGCGAACCCTCTCCGTGTTTTTGTTAGCTGAAGACTCGGCGGCGCGCCGTCTGGCAACCGGCTGGCTGGCGCTGGCCGTGGCCGCCCTTGGCGCGTCCGGCGTGTTCGCCCTGCTCCTGGTGCTGTCGCGCACGCCGGGCCTGGGCGGATTCTTTCCCGGGCACGACTTCTTCTATCCGGCCCTGGTCCTGCACGTGAACCTCTCGGTGGTTATCTGGTTCCTCTCCTTCGCGGGGGTGCTGTGGAGCGCCGG
>Ga0210362_1415132_pt1 | contig 18539 bp, 16 predicted proteins | sample S625metaT_FD_159713 | JGI IMG/M metagenome (GOLD analysis project Ga0210362, IMG submission 159713) | Metatranscriptome of estuarine sediment microbial communities from the Columbia River estuary, Oregon, United States - S.625 (Metagenome... | ecosystem: Environmental > Aquatic > Marine >... | reverse complement strand
TCCACAGGCTCGCAAGCCAGAAGTTTTTTCCACCTTCCCATAATCCGTTAGGGACACTTGCGAGAATTTACTTGAAGTTCTTGTCGCGGCGCATCACAAATCCATGAGTATCCTGCGCGTCGCCCTCGATGTTCCGCTGGATACTTTTTTTGACTACCTCCCGCGGGACGGCCCGGAACCGCCGATCGGCGCCTGCGTGGTGGTCCCTTTCGGCAACAGGCAGTTGGTCGGCGTGGTGATGGAAGTTGCCGCCGCGCCCGCCGTGCCGGCGACGCGGCTCCGGGAGATCGTCCGCGTGGTTCACAACGTGCCACCGCTCCCCGCCGATCTGATCGAGTTGCTGCGCTTTTGCAGTGATTACTACCAGCATCCCCTCGGACAGGTGGTCATCAACGCTCTGCCGGCACGCCTGCGCAGCCCGCGTCCGGCCAGCACCCCCGCACCGTCGGCATACCGGGCTACTCCAAAGGGAATGGCGGCGGAGATGGATCTCCTGCCGCGCCGGCGCATCGCCCAGCGCCGCCTGCTGGGCGAGCTCCGAACGGGCCGCGTCTTGGCGCCCGGCGAAGCGGCGCGGATCGTCTCACGGCCGGCCTCCGCGCTGCGAGAACTGGTGCGCCTCGGTCTGGCTGAGGAAGTGGAAAGCACCGCCGCTCCGTCGTCGGCGAAGCCCGAGGCGGCACCGGTCCTCAATCCGGCCCAGCGGGATGCCGCCGCGGCCGTCTCGCAATCCCTGGGCAGCTTCCGGGCGTGGCTGCTGCATGGGGTCACCGGAAGCGGCAAGACGGAAGTCTACCTGCGCCTCCTGTCCGAGGTGATCGGCCGGGGCGGCCAGGGCCTGGTGCTGGTGCCGGAGATCAATCTCACGCCGGAGCTGGAGTCCCGCTTCTGCAGGCGCTTTCCCAGGGAAACGGTGGTGAGCCTGCACAGCGGGCTTGCCGCGGGCGACCGCCTGCGGAACTGGGTTCTGGCGGCAAGCGGCCGCGCCCGCGTCGTGCTCGGCACGCGCCTGTCGGTGTTCACGCCCCTCCCGGCCCTGGCGCTGATCGTTGTGGACGAAGAACACGATGCCTCCTACAAGCAGGAGGATGGCCTGCGCTACTCAGCCCGGGACGTGGCCGTCTTTCGCGCGAAGCGGGCCGGGGTGCCGGTGGTGCTGGGTTCCGCGACGCCTTCCCTGGAGAGCCTGTACAACGCCGCCCGCGCCCGTTATTCGCTGCTGCGGCTGGAAGAGCGGGCCGTGGAGCACGCCAAGCTCCCCGAGATCCGCCTGGTGGATCTTCGCCGCGAAAAGGTCCAGGAGGGACTGTCGGAGCCCCTCCTGAGCGCCTTGGCCGGGCGCCTGGGCCGCGGCGAGCAGAGCCTGGTATTCATCAACCGCCGCGGCTTTGCCCCGGTTCTGGCCTGTCCCAGTTGCGGCTGGGTATCGCCGTGCCCGCGCTGCTCGAGCCGGCTCGTGTTTCATCTCACCCGGGAGCGATTGCTGTGCCACCATTGCGGCCACGCCGAGCGGGCACCCCGCGCCTGCCCCGACTGCGGAAACCAGGACCTGCGCCCCTTGGGACACGGCACCCAGCGCGTCGAAGCGGCCCTGGCCTCGCGGTTTCCCGGCGCCCGCATCGTCCGCGTGGACCGGGACACCACCCGCCGGCGGAAATCCTGGGAGGAAGTCCTCTCCGCGGTACGCACCGGCAATGTTGACATCCTGGTGGGGACCCAGATCCTGTCCAAGGGACACGACCTGCCCTCCGTATCCCTGGTCGGCGTGCTCAATCCGGACAGCGCCCTCTATGCCAGCGACTTCCGCGCGGGGGAACGGCTTTTCGCCCAACTGGTACAGGTCGCGGGACGCGCCGGCCGCGGGAGCATACCTGGGGAAGTCCTGGTGCAGACGCAATTTCCGGATCACCCGCTCTACGAGGCCCTTCGCCGGCACGATTTCGACGCCGTCGCGGCACAATTGCTGGAGGAGCGACGAATGGCGGGATTTCCCCCGTTTGTGCACCAGGCCCTGCTGCGGGCCGAGGCGCCGCACCGGGAGCGCGTCATGAACTTCCTGACCCGGGCCAAGGAATCGGCGCCGAAGAGTGAGGCAGGCATCACGATGTTCGAGCCGGTTCCCGCACTCATGGCGCGCCTCGCCGGAATGGAGAGAGGGCAGCTGCTCGTACAGTGTCCGTCGCGCGGAGAACTGCAGCGTTTCCTTGCGGAATGGCGCCGGAGAATTGCGGCCCTGGAGGAGCGCCACGTGCGCTGGGCCCTGGACGTGGACCCCCTGGATGCCTGATGCGGGAGACAGGCCGCATCCGCCACCACTATAATAAGCGCCCCATGAGCACCCCGCCCTACCCCGACTTCCGTGGCCATGTCGCGGAACTCTTCGCCGCCGCCTTGGATGTGGTAGCACCGGGCGCCGGCCTTTCCGTCGAGGTGGAGCGCCCCAAGCAGCGCGAGCACGGAGATTTCGCCTGCAACGTGGCGCTCCAGCTGGCGCGGCCCCTGAAGCGCAACCCGCGAGACGTGGCCAAGTCCCTGGTGGATGCCTTGCCGCCCTCGCGCTTCATAGACCGCGCCGAGGTGGCGGGCGCCGGTTTCATCAATGTCCACCTCAAGCCCGAGGCGAAGCAGAGGGCCGTCGCGATTGTTCTCGAAAGCGGCGCCCGCTACGGTCAGCACAGCCGGGCCGAGCGCGTCAAGGTCCAGGTGGAGTTTGTCTCCGCCAACCCCACCGGGCCCCTGCACGTGGGCCATGGGCGGGGAGCGGCTTACGGCGCGAGCCTTGCGAACATCCTCCAGGCGGCGGGCTACGAGGTGATCCGCGAGTTCTATGTCAACGACGCCGGCCGGCAGATGGACATCCTGGCTCTCTCCACCTGGCTTCGTTACCTGGAGCTCGCCGGGCAGCCCATCGAGTTTCCCGCCAACGGTTACCGCGGCGACTACGTGCGGGTGATGGCGCGGTCCATCTTCGAACTCCACGCGGAGCGCTATGTGCGCAGCGCGGACCAGGTGCTCTCCGGCGCGCCCTCCGACGCGGACGACCCTGAAGGCCGGGTGGACGGGCTGATCGCCAACGCCAAACGCGCGCTGGGCGAGGATTACGAATACATCCATGGTTTCGCCCTCACCGAGCAGCTGGGAGACTGCCGCAATGACCTGGCGGAATTCGGCGTCACCTACGACTCCTGGTTTTCGGAGGGCTCGCTCCACGACAGCGGCAAGGTGGCGCAGGCCGTGGACCTGCTCGAAAAGAACGGCCACGTCTATTTGCAGGACGGGGCGCGCTGGTTCCGGTCCAGCGCGTTTGGGGACGAAAAGGACCGCGTGGTTCAGCGGGAGAACGGGCAATACACCTATTTCGCCGCTGACATCGCCTACCACCTGAACAAGTTCGAGCGGGGCTTCGACCGGGTGATCGACGTCTGGGGCGCCGACCACCATGGCTACATGCCGCGGGTTCGCGGAGCCCTGAGCGCCCTGGGACTGGATCCCGACAAGCTCACCATTGCGCTGGTGCAGTTCGCGGTGCTCTACCGCGAGGGCAAGAAGGTGTCCATGTCGACGAGAGCGGGGGAGTTCGTCACCCTCCGGGAACTGCGCACGGAGGTCGGAAACGACGCGGCGCGCTTCTTCTATGTCCTGCGCAAGAGCGATCAGCACCTGGACTTCGACCTGGACCTCGCGAAATCCCAGAGCCAGGAGAACCCGGTTTACTACGTCCAGTATGCCCATGCGCGGGTCGCAAGCGTGCTGCGCGAATGGGGTGGCGATGTCGCGGAGCTGCGGCGGGCGGACACCTCGGCGCTCGCCGGCGACCGGGAGCTGGGGCTCCTGCAGCGATTGATGGAGTTCCCGGAAGTAGTGGAAAGCGCGGCCACGGAGCTGGCGCCACATTTCGTGGTTTTCTACCTGAGGGAACTCGCGGGAGAGTTCCACAGCTACTATAATGCCGAGCGCTTTCTGGTCGCCGGGGAGAGGGTGAAACTCGCCCGGCTGGCGCTGGCGGCGTCCGTCGGCCAGGTCATCCGCAGCGGGCTCGCGCTGGTAGGCGTGAGCGCGCCGGAAAAGATGTGACGTCTTCACGCATGAGCCGGGATTACAAGGGCAGCGGACGGCAGATGGCAGGGAGCGGAAAAGGAAACGCATTCATCGGCGGACTTCTGCTCGGGCTGCTGCTGGGCCTCGGCATCGCGGTCGGCATCGCCTGGTATCTCTATCAGGGCCCGAGCCCCTTTCTCAGCAAGGAGGAGGCGGAAAAGCCGGAAATGCCGATCGCGAAACCCGAGCCCGCGGTCCCGCCGCCCTCGAAACCCCGCTTCGAGTTCTACAAGATCCTTCCCGGCAGCGAGCAGCCGATTACCGAGCGCGAGCTCAAGGAGGCCGCCAAGAAGCCGGCGCCGGCCCGGGACCTGTACTTCCTGCAGGCGGGATCATTCCAGGGCTCCGCGGACGCGGACAATCTGAAGGCCAGGCTTGCACTGCTTGGCGTGGAGGCAACCATAAGCACGGTGGCGCTGCCGGACAAGGGCACCTTTCACCGGGTGCGGATCGGTCCCTACACCAGGATCGAGGACCTGAACCGGGCCCGCGAATCCCTGAAACAAAACGGGGTGGAGACTACTCTTATCAAGGCAAAGGAGGCTACCCAGTAGTCAGCGGGGGCACCGGAGCGCCATCTGAAACAGCCATCTGCAACAGTCCAGTGGGAGACACCATGAAACTGACTCGATACTTGGCATTTTCCGCAATGTTCCTTGCCTGGAGCGTGTCTCCAGCCTTCGCCGAGGCGGTTGCCGGCCGCGATTACCAGGAAATCCGGCCCCAGCCCACCGAAAGCGGCGACAAGGTCGAGGTAATCGAATTCTTCTGGTACGGCTGCCCTCACTGCAATGACCTGCACCCGTACCTGAAGAAGTGGCTCGCCACCAAGCCCGCGGACGTTGAGTTCCGCTACGTCCCCGCCATCTTCCGGGACTCCTGGGTGCCCGGGGCGAAGCTGTTCTACGCCCTCGAGATCACCGGCGACCTGAACCGCCTCCACGACAAGGTGTATGAGGCGATTCACCTGGAAACCATAAACGCGGGCGACGAGAAGGCCCTGGTGGACTGGGCGGTGAAGCAGGGCGTGGACCGCAAGAAGCTGCAGGACGCCATGAACTCCTTTGCCATGGGAGGCAAGGTGTCGCGCTCCAAGCAGATGTCCAAGGACTACCAGTTGCGCGGCGTGCCCGCCGTGGTGGTGGACGGCAAATACCTGACCGGACCCGGCCTTGCCCAGACCGGCCCGGAGCAGTTCACGCCGGTCCTCGACCAGATCATCGACAAGGCCCGGAAAGAGCGCGCCGCAGCCGGCAAGAAGTAGAGCGCCCCGCTTGGCGCTCAAGGTCGTCATCACCGGAGCGTCCAGCGGCCTTGGCCGGGCCCTCGCCCGGCATTATGCATCGGGCGGCGCCCAGCTTGGGCTGTTCGCGCGCCGCGCCGGCGTCCTGTCCGAAGTCGCTTCCGGACTGCAGGGAAATCCCGCGCTCTACACGGCTGATGTCCGCGACCGTGGGGCCGTGGAGGCCGGCGCGGCTGATTTTATCGGCCGCTTCGGAGCACCCGACATCGTGATTGCCAATGCCGGAGTAAGCGGCGGCACCCTCACCGAGTGCGCAGAGGATATGGACACGATCCGGGCCATATTCGATACCAACGTCCTCGGCATGGCCCAGACCTTTCAGCCCTTCATCGGCCCCATGCGGGAAGCCGGGCGCGGCGGCGCTTTCGCCGGAATTTCCAGCGTCGCCGGATATCGCGGGCTGCCCGGTGCGGGCGCCTACTCCGGATCCAAGGCCGCCGCCATCGCTTACCTGGAGAGCCTGCGCGTGGAATTGCGAGGCAGCGGGCTCCGGGTGGTCACCGTGTGCCCGGGCTACGTCGCCACCCCCATGACGGCCCGCAATCCTTACCAGATGCCTTTCATGCTGGAGGCCGACGACGCGGCGCGCCGCATTGGCCGGATCATCGCGTCCGGACGCAGCTACGCCGTTATCCCGTGGCAGATGGCCATCGTGGCGCGACTGCTCAGGATTATGCCTAACGCGATCTACGACAGGGTTTTCGCGAAAGCGCCTCGGAAGCCTCGCGGCCTCTAGCCAGCCCGGTAGGCCTTGCACCCGCGCCGCGCGAGGTCGAAAAAAAGCACCCGCGCGGGGGGCGCGCGGGTGCGGGAGGGGCTTGGGGGGATAAGCCCTAGGAGGAAAGGGGAATGGCAGCCGGACGGGGAGTCTCTTCGGCCGGTTTCAGGATCTTCGCGGTATCGGAGCGGTTGGAAAGAGAGGAGATGTCGCCGATGATCTCGCCACCGTCCTCGATGCTGACCTTCCCGTAACGGATCTTGCCGGAGACCTTGCCCGAGGCGTGCACCACCAAGCGCTTGCGCGCGGTGATGTCACCCTCGAAACGGCCGTGAATCTCCGCCACGTCAATCTCGGCCTTTCCGATGAACGTCCCGCTCTCGAAGATCTGGATTACGCGGCTGTTCATGGACGCCTCCACGCGCCCCTCCACCACCAGGGTGTCGCAATCTAGGATCTCGGCTCCCTTCAGCTTGATGTTGGGGCCGACGATGAGCTTGCTGCCCTTGTCGTCGGAGGAGGATGTCTCCTTTTCGGCAGCTGGCGCGTCGGCCGGTTTGGCGGCAGCATCGGCAGGACGCGCAGGCGCGCTGCTGGAGTTGCGGTTCTGGGGAGTGTTGGCGGGGGAGCGGGTCCGCCCGAAGACGCCTTCTTTGTCAAACATATAACCTCCGATCAGTAAAACAAATTTTCCTTGGGGTTGGTTGCCGACGCGGCCTCAGAAGGCACGCCTCTGATTGTTGTTGCAAAGGTCGTGCCTAAGATCACCCAAGGCCGGCAACACGCTGACTCATAAAGATTCTTTTCCTGGTCATAGAACCTGCTAGCGGGAATTTGTCGCCTCTGGGTGACGACCTATTTAACAGAACAGACCTAACTAACTGTTTTTAAGAATTATGCTGGTGTCGTTCAAACCCGACACATGATTGGAAAATAATCGCCGACGGATAATTTCATAAACTTTACATGGAGTTACAGTGTCGCTTTAGGTCTTAAGCGCAACATGCTGAAAAAAAAGAAGAAAATTTGCCGCTTGCAATTTGCAAAAGAAGGGTTCACACTTCGCACAGCTTGTGGCTGACAGGCTAAAAAAACACAATATGTAGTAGGAGGATGCACCGCCGTCCGGCGGACTCCCGGAACCATATCGCAAGGCGACAAGGGACTTTTTGTCCCTCTAAAATCAGAGGAACGGAGATCCATGAAAATCGAGACGACGAACGAATTCCACGCATCGACCACCCAGCTGCCCGAGCAGGAGATCAGCAGCGACGTCCTGCTCGAAAAGTACGCCAAGGGGGATGAGCAGACCGCTGATGAGGTCCGCCGCCGGGTCGCGCGGGGGCTTGCGCTGGCCGAAAAGGAGGAGTTGCGCACCCATTGGGAGGAACGCTTCTTCTGGGCCCAGAAGAATGGATTCATCCCCGCCGGGCGCATCAACTCCGCGGCCGGCACCGACATTCAGGCGACCCTGATCAACTGCTTTGTGCAGCCCGTGGGCGACGCCGTGTCCGGCATGCAGGAAGGGCGCCCCGGCATCTACGACGCCCTGCTGATGGCGGCGGAAACCATGCGCCGGGGCGGCGGCGTCGGCTACGATTTCTCCTCCATCCGGCCCGTGGGGGCCAAGGTCAAGGGCACGGCGAGCCACGCCAGCGGTCCGGTGTCCTACATGCGGGTGTTCGACCGCTCCTGCGAGACCGTGGAGTCCGCGGGGTCCCGCCGCGGCGCCCAGATGGGGGTCCTTCGCTGCGACCATCCGGACGTGGAGCAGTTCATACACGCCAAAGACCAGGGGGACCTGCGCAACTTCAACATCAGCGTCGGCATCACCAACGCCTTCATGGAGGCGGTGGTGGCGGACGGCGATTGGCAGCTGATCCACCGCGCCCAGCCCTCCCCCGGCCAGATCGAGGCCGGCGCATTTCAGCGGGAAGACGGGCGTTGGGCATACCGGGTGGTCAAGGCCCGGGACCTGTGGAAGCAGATCATGGACTCCACCTACGACCATGCGGAGCCGGGAGTGCTGTTCCTGGACCGCATGAACGAGGACAATAATCTTTCCTACATCGAGACCATCGAGTCCACCAATCCCTGCTCCGAGCAGCCGTTACCGCCCTATGGCTGCTGCTGCCTGGGCTCCATCAATCTCGCCCAGATGGTGGAAAACTCCTTCACGGAGAGCGCGTCGTTCAATTTCGGCTTGTTCCGGGAAGTGGTCTGGATCGCGACCCGCATGCTGGATGACGTCCTCGACGTCACCTTCTGGCCCCTGCCCGAGCAGCACCAGGAGGCCATGAACAAGCGTCGCATCGGCCTCGGTTTCACCGGCCTCGGGGACGCCCTGATCATGATGCGCCTCAAGTACGACACCGACGAAGCCCGGGCCTTCGGCGCCCACATCTCCCGCGTGATGCGCGACGAGGCCTATCTCGCCTCGGTGCACCTGGCCCAGGAAAAGGGCGCCTTCCCGCTCCTGGACAAGGACCAGTACCTGGCGGCGCCGCGGTTCGCCTCGCGCCTTCCGGACGCGATCAAGGACGCCATCCGCCAGCACGGCCTCCGCAATTCCCACCTGCTGTCCATCGCGCCCACCGGCACCATTTCCCTGGCGTTTGCGGACAACGCGTCCAACGGTATCGAGCCGCCCTACTCCTGGTACTACACCCGCAAGAAGCGCATGCCGGACAACACCCAGCGCACCTACAGCGTCGAGGATCACGCGTGGCGGATGTACAAGCACCTGGGCGGCGACATGGAAAACCTGCCTTCCTATTTCGTCACCGCCCTGGAGATTTCGGCCCTGGACCACATGCACATGGTGGCAGCGGTGGCGCCCTACGTGGACACCGCCATCTCCAAGACGGTCAACGTCCCGGAAAACTACCCCTACGAGGACTTCAAGGACCTGTACCTGGAAGCCTGGCGCTCGGGCCTCAAGGGCCTGGCCACCTACCGGCCCAACAGCGTGCTGGGAAGCGTGCTCTCCGCCACCCCCGCGCCGGATGCCCAGTCCAAGGCCCAGCCCAGCGACCTCTCCTTCGACGGCGACCGGCGCATCCGCATCGAAAGCCTGCCCAAGCCGGCGCTGGCCAGCCTGCGCTGGCCCGGACGGCCCAAGCTCAAGGGCGGCAACCCGGCATGGACCTACATGGTGGAGCACCCCTGGGGCGACTTCGCCATCTTTGTCGGCCACGTGGAGAACGGCGAGAGCTACCCCTTCGAGGTGTGGGTGAACGGGGCCGAGCAACCTCGCGGCGTGGGCGCCGTGGCCAAGACCCTGTCCATGGATATGCGGGCCCGGGACCGGTCCTGGCTCAAGTACAAGCTGGAGACCCTGGCCAAGACCTCCGGCGACGACGATTTCGACCTGCCCATGCCGCCGGACGGTACCGTGGTTCACATGCCTTCGGTGGTGGCCGGGTTCGCGCGTATCGTCCAGTATCGCTGCGAGGAGCTGGGTGCCTTCCGGGAGAAGGACGAGGCCACCCCGGTCATGGATTCCCTGTTCGCGAAGAAGGAACCCAAGACCGGCACCGACGGCACCCTGTCCTGGACCGTGGACGTGAGCAATCCCGCCACCAGCGATGATTTCGTGCTGGGACTGAAGGAACTGGTGCTGCCCGACGGCCAGCGCCGGCCCTACTCCATGTGGCTCGCCGGCAACTATCCCCGGGCCCTGGACGGCCTGTGCAAGCTGCTCTCTCTGGACATGCGGGTCATCGACCCGGCATGGATCGGCATGAAGCTGCGCAAGCTCCTCAACTACTCCGAACCCCTGGGAGACTTCATGGCGCGCGTTCCGGGAGAGGAAAAGCAGCAGACCTGGCCATCCACCGTGGCCTACGTGGCGCGGCTCATCATCCACCGCTACGCCATGCTCAACGTGCTCGACGAGCACGGCTATCCCCTCGCGCCCATGGGTGTGCTCGAGATCCCGGAGTCGGTGAAGGAGATGGCGGAACAGAGCCGGACCATGATGGGCAAGCTGATGCCCGGCAAGCAGTGCAAGGAGTGCGGCAACTTCACCATGATCCGCAAAGACGGCTGCGACTTCTGCACCTCCTGCGGCGCGGTAGGCGCCTGCGGGTGATGAAGCTGCCGCGAGGGAATCCGACCGCCCTTGCCTGTATCTCCCAAGCAAAGCCCGGGGATTCTTTCCCGGGCTTTTTTTGCGATGCTTTCGCGGGGCCGCGTCGTGCGGTGTGGCTTCCCGGATGACATCGCTCTTGCGCGGCCTCCGGGGCTGCAACAGAATGCCCCTCAGCCCATGGGCATGATCTGTCGCAATCCTGTGTTTCTGGCCGAACGGCCGGCCCGTCCCCGTGGGGTCGCCGCTCCAACAGCGCGGAGTGGCGATTGACCCGCGCCCTCGCGAAGAGGCAGTCCCGGGGACCGGACCTGTTCTCGTCGGACCTGCCCCGGGTCCACATCGGCGAAACCTGGGCCAAGCGGCTCAAGGACGGCACCCGCCTCTATCTGGTGCTGGACGCGGATGAGTCCGGCCGGGTGAAGCTGCAGAACATCGACACGCCCAGCAGCGTGTTCGAGACCGCTGCCGACAAGATCATCACGTCGGGCTACTACCTGGTCAGCCAGCAGCCCTACGTGGACCTGGGGCGCCACACGCGGGGCCAGACCTCCCTCAAGCCCAGGCGCTGTCCGCGCACCTTGGATTTCCTGGAGGGGCGCCCCGACTGCGAGCCCCCCGGCCGGAAACCCGCCGCGGGCGATTGATTCAACCCGGCGCCCTCTGGCCAATACTGGCCGCGCGGACCGCGGCCGCCCTGGACTCCGGCGCGCTGCGGCCCATCGAAACGACCCAGCGGTTCGTCGACGACGGTGGCGTGCGCTTCCTGGTGCGCCAGGTCTCGAGCCTGGCGCGCAAGGCCCTGGACACGGCCACCGGCAAGTCAAAGCCCTCCAACCCTTTCCGCCCTTACGAGGAGGCGCTGTTCGTCGCGGACGTCTCCGGCACCCATGTCGCGCTGCTCAACAAGTTCAACGTCATCCCGCCCCATCTGCTGATCGTCACCCGCCGGTTCGAGGACCAGGAACTGATCCTCGATATTCGGGACTTCCAGGCACTCTGGACCTGCATGGCGGAATTCGATGCCCTTGGTTTCTACAACGGCGGCACGCCCGCCGGCGCCAGCCAGCCCCACAAGCATCTGCAGATGGTGCCTCTCCCCATGGCGCCTCCGGCACCCGGCGTACCCATGGACGCGTTGCTGCGTAGCACGCAAGGGCCGGCAATCACCACCGTTCCGGGTCTTCCCTTCGCTCACGCCTTCTGCCGGCTTCCCCGTGGAATTGAACGCAATCCGACCGCGGCCGCGGAGCTCAGCGAAACCCGTTATCTCGAGCTATTGACGGCGGCGCGGATCCCGCCAATCCCGGCGCCGGATGGGCCACGCCAGTCCGTGCCCTACAACCTCCTGCTGACCCGCGACTGGATGCTGCTGGTGCCCAGGAGCCGTGAACGCTTTGAGGATGTCTCGGTGAACGCCCTCGCCTACGCCGGGTCCCTTTTCGTGCGCGACGATGCCCAGATGGAGCGCGTTATTCGCGCCGGCCCCATGCGGGTCCTGACAGCGGCCGGGATGCCCAGCAAAAGCGGTTAGAATTCGCCCATGCCACTCCTCAAGCTCGGCGCTGGATTGACCCGTGTGCTCCTCTGGCTGGTGCTGCTGGCGGCCATGGCCTGGGGCGCGGCGGCGCTCTGGATCGACGGTCCGCCCTCGCGCCTGCTGGCCGGAATCCTGGCCGCCGCCTACGTTGCGTTGAGTCTCGCCCTGGTGATCCGAATCCGGGTTTTTCGCGGCGGGGTACTGGCAGCCCTGGTGCCGTTCGCGGCTGTGCTCGCCTGGTGGCTCTCGATCCCGCCCAGCAATCAGCGCGACTGGCTGGCGGACGTGGCCCGGCCTCCCCATGCGGAAATCAGCGGCAGCCGGATGACCGTGCACAACATCCGCAATTTTGCCTATCGCTCCAGCGACACGGATTTCGAGGAGCATTGGGAGACCCGCAGCTACGACCTGGACCGCATCGTGGGCGTGGACCTTTTCCTCTCCTTCTGGGGACCCACCCTCATCGCCCACACCATCATGAGCTGGGAGTTCGCCGACGGCGCCCATCTGGCGGTCTCCATCGAGACCCGCAAGGAGAACGGGGAGGAGTACTCGGCGGTGCTGGGCTTCTTCCGCCAGTTCGAGCTGTACTACGTCGTGGCGGACGAGCGGGACGTCGTCGGCGTGCGCACCAACCACCGGGGCGAACACGTATTCCTCTACCGGCTGCGCATGCCCGCGGAGCGCGCCCGGGCGCTGCTGGTGCACTACATGGAGGAGGCCAACCGGCTCTCCCGCCAGCCCGCGTGGTACAACGCCCTGACCCACAGCTGCACCACCACCATCGAGCAGAACGTCAAGGCCATCGGCGTTAACATGGCCTTCGACTGGCGAATTCTGGCCAATGGCCGCCTCGACGAACTGCTCTATGAGCGGGGCGCCATCAATAACACCCTACCGCTCCCGGATCTGCGCAGCCGCAGTGACGTCACCGACAAGGCCAAGGCAGCCGGCGCGAATCCCGACTTTTCCCGCCTGATCCGGGACGGGTTACCGGCCCGCCCTCCGCGTTAGCCGCCCGCATCCGGCCGGTTGCGCATGTGGTCGGCGAGCCCGGCCAACGCCTGGAAAAGGCGCTCGCGCAGGGCCGCGTCCTCCACCGTCTCCTCCAGCGCTTTGCGCATGCACATCAGCCATTGATCCCGCTCCGCCGATCCGATGGGAAAGGGCAGGTGGCGCCGGCGCAGGAAGACGGGCCCGTGGCGCTGCTCGAACAGCGGCGGGCCGCCCAGCCAACCGGAAAAGAACTCGAACAGCTTCTGCTCGCTGGACGTGAGATCCGCCGGGTGCAGCTTGCGGATGCCGTAGGCCTCCGGCAGCTCGTCCATCAGCCGGTAAAAGCGGTGGACCAGGCGCCGCACCGCGGGCTCCCCGCCAATCAGCTCGTAAGGGGTCTTGGGGCTCGGGTCAGACACTGCTAATCAACAATGTCCAGCACTCTCTCCGGCGGTCGCCCGACCACGGCGCGCTCGCCTTTCACCACGATCGGCCGCTCCATGATGATCGGGTCCTCGACCAGGGCCTTGAGGCACTGTTCATCCGTCAGCGTCTTGCCTTTGTATTTCTCCTTATAGACGTCTTCTCCCGTGCGCAGGATCTCGCCCGGCTTCAATCCTAGCTTCCTGAGCAGCGCCCTGAGCTCCGGTTCCGACAGTGGAGTCTTCAGGTACTCGACGACCTCCGGCTTGATCCCCCGCTCCGTCAGCAGGGCCAGGCCCTGCCGGCTCATGGAGCAGCGGGGGTTGTGATATATGGTTAACCTCGATGGCATGGGGGGTTCCCGTTCCGTCGTGTTGCCATGCAACTGACTTGAGGCGCCGATGCAGGGCCTCCTCCTGGCGGTGCCCCCATTTTACCCTGCATCCAAAATTCCCTGCGGCTCCAAGGTAATGCGATCGTCCTATGCTATATTCCACATGGTGGAGGAACCCTCCGAGGCATATGCTCTGCGATGAAGGGGGTGCAGCAGCGCATGTCGTGGGCTGTAAGCTCAACCAGGAACAACGTCGGACCCGCAATGCGCGGTGAGCACTCCTGGGACATTGCCGATCCCGCTCGCCCGTCCGTCTGCCAGCACATCGAGAAGCACCCCACCGGCTTCATCGATTGGTATCTGAGCGCAAGGAAACGCGCGCGTGTACCCGGGTCCAAATACCCCGGTACCTCTGTTGCTGCATGGAGCCTGTTCATGAACATGCTGCAAACAGACGACCCCAAGGCGGGAGAGCTCTTCCGATCCAGCCTCGCCTGGCTGCTGGCGTGCGATCCAACGAGCCTCGGCGCGTACCAGCAGCGGATTCGCCAGATGCTCAGCGAAATGTTCACCCAAACGTAACAGCAGGCCCGGCCATGACCGCACCCCTCTGCTTCGTCCTCATGCCCTTCGGCCGCAAGCCCGGCGCCGGGGGCGCCATAATCGATTTCGATGCCGTGTACACGGAACTCATCGCGCCCGCCATTACTGCCGCCGGCATGGAGCCGATTCGCGCCGACCAGGAGCTGACCGGCGGTATCATCCACAAGCCCATGTTCGAGCGGCTGATCCTGTGCGAGTTCGCGGTCGCCGATCTCACCACCGCCAACGCCAATGTGTTCTATGAATTGGGGCTGCGCCACGCGGTGCGGCCCGCCTCCACCCAGCTCATCTTCGCCGAAGGCACGGGGCAGCTTCCCTTCGACGTGGGGCTGCTGCGGGCGCTGCCCTACAAGCTCGGCGCCGACGGCAGGCCCGCCAACGCCGCGGCCGATTCGGCCGCCATCGCGGCGCGGCTCAGGGAGGCCCGGGACCTGCCCACCGACAGCCCGGTGTTCCAGCTGGTGGAAGGCTTCCCCGACGTCGCCCGGCTCAAGACCGACGTGTTCCGCGACCGGGTGAAGTACCGGGAGGAAGTGAAGGCGAAGCTCGCGGCCGCCCGCAAACAGGGCGTGGACGCGGTGCGCGCCGTGGAAGCCTCCCTCGGCAACGTCTCCGACCAGGAGGCCGGCGTGGTGATCGACCTCTTTCTCTCCTACCGTGCGGTGAAGGCCTGGAAGGACATGATCGCGCTGGTACCCAGGATGTCTCCGCCGCTGGCCCGCAGCGTCATGGTGCAGGAGCAGCTCGGCCTCGCCCTGAACCGCGACGGCCGGGGCGAGGAAGCGGAGCGGGCGCTCCTGGCGGTGATCGAAAAGCAGGGGCCGAGCAGCGAGACCTATGGCATTCTCGGGCGCGTGTACAAGGACCGCTGGGAGGCGGCGCTCAAGGCCGGCGAGTCCTTCCTCGCCGACGGGCTGCTGGACCACGCCATCGACGCCTATCTCAAGGGCTTCGAGGCCGACTGGCGGGACGCCTATCCCGGCATCAACGCCGTCACCCTCATGGAGCTGAAGGAGCCGCCCGACCCGCAGCGCGAGAGGCTGATCCCGGTGGTGGCCTATGCCGCCGAGCGGCGCATCGCCGCCGGCAAGCCGGACTACTGGGACTACGCGACCCTGCTCGAGCTCGCCGTGCTCGGCAAGCAGAAGGCGGACGCGTCCGCCGCCCTGGGCAGGGCGCTGGCCGCGGTGCGCGAGGTGTGGGAACCCGAGACCACGGCGCGCAACCTGCGCCTGATCCGGGAAGTGCGCGACCGGCGCGGCGACGCGGTGCCGTGGGCCAACGAGGTGGAGCAGGCGCTTCAAAAGCGGGCGCAGGCATCGGGGTGAGCGGAGGCGCCGGACAAAAAATGGCGCAGCCCGTGGAATTTCCAAGGAGGGGGTCATGAACGACGAAACAAGACGCGGGAAGATTGCCAAGGCCGTGGAATGCGCGCAGGCGATCCTCAAAGGGAACCAGCCGGTCCCCGGGGAGTTCGGGACACTCAAGGAGTGCATCAGGTGGCTCAAGGCGGACCTCAGGTTCGGTATGGGCCGCAAGCTGCTGAAGCTTTGCCGCGGGCGATACACGCCGAAGGAGAGCGTCTGGGTGGTGCAGCAGCTCGCCCTCTGCACCTACAAGGACGAGGACCAGCTTCCCGACACCCGCTTCGGCGAAGCGCTCAAGCTGCTGGAAAGCGTGGGGCTGCGCAATCCCGATGGCGTGGATCCGCAGAAAGTGCCCGCTATGACGCTGCCGGAGACCCTGGCCCTCGGAGGCGCGGTATACAAGCGGATGTGGGAACAAAGCGGGCAACTGGAGAATCTCCACGAGTCCTTCGCCCTGTATCGCGGTGCCTGGGACCGCAATCACGACATTGACGCCGGCTACGGAGGCGTCAACGCAGCTTTTGTGCTGGACATCCTGGCCGCACGGCTGCGCGCCATCGCCCGCCGCAGCGGCACCGGGGAGGATCGCGCCCGGGACCGTGCCACGGAGGCCGAAGCCCTGCGGGCGGACGTGACGAAGCACCTGGAGGCAAAGCTCAAGGCCGACCCAAGCCTCGCCGGCCAGGACTGGTTCGCTGTCACCCTGGCCGAAGCCTATTACGGACTGAGGCAGTATCGCGAGGCCCGGAGGTGGCTCGAGACCGCCAGCGGGCTCGACCGGTCCGAATGGGAGCAGCAGACGACCTTCAAGCAACTGGTCTCCCTCGCCCGCCACCAGGACATCAACCTCCCGGCCAGCGACGACCCGGCCACCTGGCACGAGGCATGGCAGACGTTGCGGGCGATCTTGGGCGAGGACACGGGCCCCGCCCTATCCTGCTACCGGGGCAAGGTGGGGCTGGCCCTCTCCGGGGGCGGCTTCCGCGCCTCCCTGTTCCACATCGGCGTGCTGGCGCGGCTGGCGGAGATGGACGTGCTGCGCAGCGTGGAGGTGCTGTCCACGGTTTCCGGCGGCAGCATCGTGGGCGCCCACTACTACCTGGAGGTCCGGCACCTGCTGCAGACGAACCCCGACCGGGAGATCGGGCGCGAGGACTACATCGGGATCGTCCGGCGCCTGCAGAAGGACTTCCTCGACGCGGTCCAGGAGAACCTGCGCACCCGGGCCCTCACCAATCTCTTTCTCAACATCCTCATGGTGCTGGGGCGATACTCCCGCAGCCACCGCATGGGGGAATTGTACGAGCGCTTCATCTATTCCAAGGTGAGAGACGGCCACTGGTCGGCGCTGCCCCGGCGCATGCGCGACCTCCTGATCCGGCCCGCGACCGGGAACCAGGGAGCCGACCGGAAACCGGTCCTGGATGACGGTTTCAATCCGAAATTCCATAACTGGCGGCGCCGGGCGCGGGTGCCGGTGCTGCTGCTGAACGCGACGGCCCTCAATTCGGGCCACAGCTGGCACTTCACCGCCAAGTGGATGGGCGAGCCGCCGGGGCTGGTGGGCGGGGACGTGGACGTGAACGCGCGTCACCGCCGCCTGTGGTATTCCCAGGCGCCCACCGAGGACCTCCAGGACTATCCCTTGGGCTATGCCGTTGCGTCTTCGGCCTGCGTCCCGGGGTTGTTCGAGCCGCTCACACTCAAGGGCCTGTATCCGGGCCGGGTGGTGCGCCTGGTGGACGGCGGCGTGCACGACAATCAGGGCGTGCAGGGTCTGCTGAACGAGGGCTGCACACGCGTGCTGTGCAGCGACGCCTCGGGTCAGATGGAGGATCAGCCCAAACCGTCGGACAGCGCCATCGGCGTGCCCCTCCGGTCCAACAGCATACTCATGGACCGGGTGCGCGAGTCGGAATACCAGGACCTCAGCGGGCGCGTGGCCAACGGTGCGCTGGAGGGGCTGTTCTTCATCCACCTCAAGAAGGGCCTCCCCACCGAGCCGGTGGACTGGGTGAACTGCGATGATCCCACGGAACCCGGGCGCAATCCCTCCAGCTCGACCCCCTACGGCGTGAACAAGAATTTGCAGGCGCAACTGGCGGCGATCCGTACCGATCTGGACTCGTTCACCGAGGTGGAAGCCTACGCCCTCATGCTCTCCGGCTATCTGATGACGGAGCATGAGTTCCGGGAGCTCGACAAGCAGCACGCGATCGAAGGCGGATCGGGCCACTGGGGAGACTATGCGGTCGATGCCCCCAGAGAGGCCTGGCCGTTCCTGGAATTGGAGCAGATCGCCGGGAAATCTGCAGACGACTCCGACCTGCGGCGGAAGGACCTCGGGACCCAGATTGCAACGGGCGCATCCCTGTTCTTCAAGATCTGGAACCTGTCGCCGCGGCTGAAGACCGTTGTCACGGTGCTCGGGGCGGCAGGACTGCTGGCCCTGGGATGGTACCTGTCCCGGGAGTGGAACAGCACCCTGTGGCAGGCGTCCTTTACCGTGGGAGGCGTCGCCATCCTGGTCGTGCTCACCCTCGGCGGCATCCTGTTCCCGCTGCTGAAATGGCTCAATCCCCAGAACGCCATGCAGGGTTATGCGTGGAAAACGCTCGTGGCAGTGGTGGGCTGGCTGTTCACCAACCTGCACCTGTATGTCTTCGATCCCCTGTTCCTGCGGCGGGGCAGGCTGAAGCGCCTGCTCAAGCTGCCGAGTGATTGAAGCCGCGCAGGTTCGAACTTCCGCAGCGTTGAAATCCTTGTTGATCCGAAATAAGAACGAAGGGAGGTTATCCAAATGCACAAACGATTTCTGAAGCCGTTTGCGGGCCTGGTCGCCGGGTTGGTCGCGGTTCTGGCCGGATGCGCGACGTTGCCGGACGTTGCACCCTACCGCGACGCGACCGTCCAGCTGCGTTCCTCCGTGCTGGCGAGCGGAAATGCGGTGGGAGCCGAACTGAGGAATGCGGCGCTCGCAGTTGGGGATAAGGCGCGGCCGGGACTGGAAGAAAGAGCCCAGGATTTCTCGGAAAACTGGAAGGCGCGGGTGGAGAGCGTCGATGCC
>Ga0210362_1014648_pt1 | contig 18566 bp, 15 predicted proteins | sample S625metaT_FD_159713 | JGI IMG/M metagenome (GOLD analysis project Ga0210362, IMG submission 159713) | Metatranscriptome of estuarine sediment microbial communities from the Columbia River estuary, Oregon, United States - S.625 (Metagenome... | ecosystem: Environmental > Aquatic > Marine >... | reverse complement strand
GGGGTGCCAGAACACCATGCCCGGCGCCTCGTCCTGGGTATGGAACAGGTCCAGCTGCCGCCCCAGCTTGCGGTGGTCGCGCTTCTCGGCCTCCTCCAGCCGGTGCAGGTATTCGTCCAGTTCCTCCTTCCTTGCCCAGGCGGTGCCGTAGATCCGCTGCAGCATCTCGTTGCGCGGATCGCCGCGCCAGTAGGCACCCGCCACCTTCATCAGCTTGAAGACCTTGAGCTTCCCGGTGGACGGAACATGAGGCCCGCGGCAAAGGTCGGTGAAGTTGTCCTGGCGGTAGAGGGAGATGGCTTCCTCGCCCGGAATCGCCTCGATGATCTGGGCCTTGTAGTGCTCGCCCTGGTCCTTGAAGAAGTTGACGGCGTCGGAGCGGTCCCAGACCGCCCGCTCCACCTTGAGGTCCCGCTTGGAGATCTCGTGCATCCGCTTTTCGATGGCGGCCAGGTCTTCGGGGGTGAAGGGGCGCTTGAACGAGAAATCGTAGTAAAAACCGTTCTCGATCACCGGCCCGATAGTCACTTGGGCGTCGGGGAACAATTCCTTCACCGCGTGGGCCAGCAGGTGGGCCGTCGAATGCCGCAGGATCTCCAGCCCCTCCGCATCCTTGTCGGTGACGATGGTGACGTCGGCATCGGACTCGATGGAATAGGAGGTGTCCACCAGCTTGCCGTTCACCTTGCCCGCGACGGCCGCGCGCGCCAACCCGGCGCCGATGGACGCAGCCACTTCCGCGACCGCCACCGGACCGTCGAAGCGCTTCTTCGAACCGTCGGGCAAACTGACAACCGGCACTCTGGTACCTCTTCCGCTTTCAAGCCCGGAAAATGACAAGAGCCAGGAGACCAGTTATTTCACGATTCCGGTCCCTGACTCCGCATTCCAGCAATGTTGTTGGTAGGCGCGATTGGACTCGAACCAACGACCCCCACCATGTCAAGGTGATGCTCTAACCAGCTGAGCTACGCGCCTAAGGGGTTGAGATTCTAGCCGAAAAGCCGACACCGATTCAAATACCACCTTGGCTGGCGCGCGCCAGCCTCGTCGCGTACCATCTCCGGAATCCCCTCACGGCACCCGTTCATTCCCCATGATCCGAAGGACTTTTTGGCTTTGTTTGCCGGCTGCTGTGGCTATTTTCGGGATGCCCGCCGGCGCCCGGGCCGCGGATGCGCCGCCACCTCCCCCGCGCACAGTGGTATCCCTGGATGCCCAGGCCATGCGGGAAGTTCCCAATGATCTCATGCGGGTCGGATTCTTCGTGGAGATGGAGGACACCGATCCGGCGCGCCTCGGGCGGAGCGTTAACGCCGCCGCTGAGAAAGCAATGGCCGCGGCGAGGGAGATCAAGGGGGTCGAGGTGGAGACGTCCGGCTATCACACCTACCCGGTGCGGGATAAGTCGAACCGGATCGCGCGCTGGCGATCGCGCTACGATTTCACGGCGGAGAGCCGGGACTTTGACCGGCTTTCGGAACTGACGGGTCGTATGCAGTCCGTGGCGCAGGTTTCCAGCCTGGTTTTCTCGGTGTCGGCCGGCGCCCGCGCCAAGGCGGAGGAGGCTCTCATTGAGGACGCCGTCGCAGCGTTTCGGCGGCGGGCCGCCATCGTGGCCAACAGCGCGGGCCTCGGCGAGTTTCGCATTCGCGACATGACGCTGCACAGCGAGGGATTTCGCCCGCCGCCTCCACCGCCCGCGCCCCGCTTGGCCATGATGGCCGAAGGCGTGGCACCGCCGGTGGAAGCGGGCGTCACGTCCATCACACTGCGAGTTTCCGGCGCCATCGAGTCCCGCGCTCCTTGAATGTAATAGAATGGTTTTTTGTCATGGGGGCGGCGCCTGCCCTGATCCCGGGCTGACCCACCACCGTAACGCCCCGACGCAACCAGACTTGGAAACTCCGCCCGGCCGCGTCCGGCGCGACCGGATTGAAGGGAAACAGGAATGATCAAGGTCTATGGCTGGCCCAACACCCGCTCCCTGCGCGTGGTGTGGGCTCTGGAGGAGGCGGGAGCCGGTTACGAATATGTCCCGGTCAACCTGATGCGGGGCGAGGGCCGCAGGCCCTCCTATCTGTCCATCAACCCCGGCGGCAAAGTACCCACCCTCATGGACGGTGACCTGGTCCTCACCGAGTCCGCCGCCATCTGCTGCTACGTGGGCGACATGCACCCGGCGTCCGGGCTCACCCCCGCCTGTGGAACCCGGGAGCGTGCCCTGCACGACCGGTGGTGCTATTTCGTGCTCTCGGAACTGGAGCAGCCCCTGTGGACCATGGTCAAGCACCGGTTCGCGCTGCCGGAGAAGCGGCGGGTGCCGGCCATCCTGGACACCGCCCAGTGGGAATTCACTGTGGCCGCCAAGGCCCTCAGCGCGCGCTTCGGAAATGGTCCCTTCGTGCTGGGCGAAACATTTACCGTGGCGGACATCCTCATCGGCCATACCCTGGCCTGGGCCCAAGCCTGGAACATCTCCCTTGAGCAGGAGCCTTTGCTGGAATACTCGGAGCGCCTGCGTCAGCGTCCGGCGTTGGTCCGGGCACAAGAGCGGGAAAAGGCCGCCAACAAGGAAGCCCCTATCAATGTCTGATTTGAGCGCCCCATCCGCTTTTCATCGAATCCCGTCGATGGCGCTCCTGCTGGCCGCCCTGTTAGCGCTGATTTCTTTCTCCGTTGGCGCCCGGGCGGAAGATGCGGAGCTAAAGCGCTTGCAGACCATGCTCGCAGTAATTAATCAGGAAATTCAAGCGGCTTATGAACAATACCAAATAGTGATTCAAACGCGACGTAAGGCGCTTGAGGGCGAAACCGAGGAATATGTGTACGCCCCCGATATCCAGGACTTTGAGGAAGTGAAGCAGCGGCAACGGGAAGCGAAGCGTCGAGATCGGGAACTCACGGATCAGATGGACCGGATTCTCGCAAACATCAAGGAACTCGAAGCCCGCAAACAACCGGTGCTCAATCGCATATACGAGCTGCTTCAGGAACGCGCTGCGCCGGCTAGCGAGGCGGTTCAGCCCACCCCGCCCGCCAGCATCGCACCGCCGCGGCCCGTTGGCGGCTACTGAAGAATACCAGCTGAAACGACGGGAACGCGCCTCCCAACCTCGCGCTAGATCTTGTTCGCGTCTCGCCTCCTAATCCCTAAAGCCAAGACTGAAGGGCGGTCGCGACACCCAGGAAGGAAAAGAATCCCACCACGTCGGTGACGGTGGTGAGCACGATGGACGACGATTGGGCCGGGTCCTGCCCCAGGCGGGTCAGGGCGATGGGAATGAAGGCGCCGGAAAATCCCGCCGCCACCATGGACACCACCATGGCGACGCAGATCACCAGCACCAGCCCCGCGGAACCGCTCCAGACATAAACGCCGATGGCGGTCGTGGCCGCCACCGCCACCCCGTTCAGGAAGCCGACGTTGACTTCCTTGAACAGCATGCGAGGCAACTGGCGGACGCTGATTTCCCTCAGCGCAAGACCCCGCATGGTCACCGCCAGGGCCTGGGCTCCGGCGTTCCCCGATTGCCCGGCGACCACCGGCAGCAGCACCGCGAGGGCCGTGAACTTGGCAATCACGTCCTCGAACAGGCCCACCACTGCTGCGGCCAGGAACGCCGTGGCCAGGTTGATCTGCAGCCAGGGAAGACGCCGCGTCACGGCGAAGGAGACCTTCGAGAGAGCGCGCTCGTCCTTGCTGGCGCCCACCATGGTCTGGATGTCCAGGCTCGCCTCTTCCTGGACAGCCGCCACCAACGCAGCCTGGTGAATCACGCCGATGAAGCGCCCGGACACGTTTACCACCGGGATCGCCGGCAGGCGGTGGGCTTCAATCTTCTCCACCACCTCTTCCTTGGTTGCGGTATCCAGCACCGCGGAGGTAATGGGGCGCGCCAGCTGGTGCAACCGCTGGTCGGGGCCGGCGATGGCCACGTCCTGGATCTCGACGCGACCGGTGAGCGCGCCCTCGTCATCCGTCAGGAACAGTTCCCGCAGCCCTCGCGCCCGCTTGAAACCGCGCATGCGCTCGACTGCCTGGGCCACGGACATGTCCGGGCGAAACGCTACGATCCGCGGATCCATGAGGCGCCCCGCCGAGTCCTCGGCGTACTCGGTGAGCGCCACCAGGGCCTGGGCCGCCTTTTCTCCCAGCAGCATCTGGCAGCGCGCCCGTGACTCCGCATCCAGCCGGCCCAGCAGTTCTGCGGCGATGGGCGGATCCATCTCCGCCAGAAGCTGGCGCAGCACATCGTCGGGCAATCTTTCGATCAGCGCCTCGCGAATATCCGAGGCCAGGGCCTCCCACACCGGCACCGTAACCTGCACCGGTTGCCGGGCGATCACCCCCGCCGCCTCGTCCAGCGGCAGCGCCTCCAGGTGGTGGGCGGCTTCGCGGGGGTAACCCGAGAGATAGCGTGCATCCAGGGCCAGTTCCACCGCGGTCTTGTCAGCGGCCACGGTCATCGCCTCGCCCGTTGTTGTGGCCGGCGGGAAGGAGGGCAACCGTCGCCTCTATGATCCCCGCGACGCCGCGCCAGTAGGCGCCCGCAAGGCTGGCCACCACGTCGGAGGCCGCATCAGGGCTGACGGGAGACGCCTCCCGCGGCGCCTTCGTCAGCACCCGCCGGCTGAGGACGCCCATGAATCGCTCCTCGCGCTCCACCACCGGCAGCACCCGGAACTCTTCCCACCCCGGATCGTCTTGCACGGCCGAGAGCATGGCGAGCGCCGAGAGCCGGTGCCGGGCCGGATGAACCAGTCTCGCCATCTGGTCTTGGGGATCGGCCCGCACCGCGTCCAGCAGGGGCACCAGGCCATCCAGCCGGTCGCCCTCCCCCAGCACGAAAACGCAATCCAGGTGATCGCCCTCGAATCCCCGCACCTGCTCCAAAGTTCTAGCCACGGTAACATCCGGCTTCACCGCCAGGGCCCAGGGATCCATGTGGGCGCCGACCGAATCTTTCGGGTAGCCGATGATGATGCGGATCGCCAGCGCCAGCGCCGCAGGCACCCGCTCCATCAGCGCTCTCTCGCGCTCCGCCGGCAGCAGGGGCAGTATGGCGGAGGCGGGCTGCGGACCGAGGGCCGACACCACCTCGACGCAGGCATCCTCCTCCATGCGTTCCAGGCAGCGCGCCGCGGCCATGGTCGCCATGCGGCGCAGGATCCCAGATGCCAGCGGGGCGGGAAGCTCCGACAGGAAGGCGGCCGCCTGGGCCGCGGACTGCGCTTCCAGCACCCGCGCGGCGTCCTCGGGATGGGCTTGGACGAATTCCAGGGTGAGCCGCTTCATGTCAGCCGTTTCCGGCCCTGGGCAGCATCAGCACGCTCGGCTCTTCGTTGAACAACTTGCCGGGCAGCGTCACCCGGCCTTCGTCCACCTCAAGCACCACCGCCACGGGTGTGAATTCCAGTATCTTGCCCTCGAATCCGCCAAGGCGCAGGGTTTGCCCGATGCCGTAGGACTGGCGCAGGTAGTGGACCCCGATGAGGTTGCTGATGTAGCTGCGGGCGCCGAGGCTGAAGGCGATGGCGACGCCGCCGACCACGGCGCTGAGGGCCACCGCCGCCATGATCACCAGGAAGGTCACCCGGATGCCGATCTGGTCGGCGCCCACCACCACCGCGGTGATGAGAATGCTGCTCTGGGCGAGGCGCGAGAACAGCACGCGCTGGGGCTGGGGCGTTCCGGCAAGGGCGGCCAGCACCAGGTCCCGGGCGAGGCCCGCCAGCAGGAATCCCGCCAGGATGATGAGGCCGCCGGCAAGCAAAGTCGGCAGGTAGGCCACCAGCTGCCTGAGCCACGACGAGAAGACGTCCAGCCCCAGCACCTCGGTGGCGGCGGCCACGAAGAACAGGATCACCAGCCAGAACAGGACCGTGCCCAGGATCTCCACCGAGTGGGCCGGCAGTTCCGGCGCCTCCCGACCGCGGCCACGGACGAGGCGGTGCAGCAGCAGGTCGAGCAGGCCGATGCCGCGCACGGCGATGGCGCGCAGCAGGCGCGCCACCAGCCATCCCACCAGCAACAGGAGAACGGCCCCCACCAGGCTCGGCAGATACTGCACCAGGCTCTCGGCCACGCGCGTGAAGGCCGCGCTCATGGCGTCGCTCCAACTGCTTGATCGGTTCATCCGTCCTCCTTCATTGATTCAGGGCGACGCCGGCCTCACACCCGGACCACGCCCAGCACCCCGGGCACCTCGCGGATCTGCAGCAGCACCCGGGACAATTGCGCGCCGTCGGTGATCTCCACCGTGAAATGCATCCGCGCCCGCTCGTTGCGGCTCAGGGTCTGGGTCGCGGTCACGTTGATCCGCTCCCGGGAAAGCACGTCCGAGATGTCCCGCAGCAGTCCCTGGCGGTCATGGGCATCCACCCGGATGGCCACGGGATAGACGGCGCCCCGGGCCGTTCCCCAATCCGCCGGGATCAGCCGCTCCCGCCCGGACTCCGACAGCCGCGCCACGCTGGGGCAGCTTTCCCGGTGAATCGTCACCCCGCGCCCGCGGCTCACGAAGCCGATGATGGGATCCGGCGGCGCCGGCTTGCAGCATTTGGCCAGCACCGTCAGCAGCTTGTCCACGCCGGACACCAGCACGCCCTGTCCCGAGGAGGCCGCGGACTTCCGCATGACCAGCTCGGGCCCCGCTTCCGCAGGCGCGTCCTCCCGCAATCCGGCCGTGAGCTGGGGGCTCTTGATGTCGCCCCGGGCCACGGCCAGCAGGAACTCCTCGGTCTTGGCGAACCCGAACCGCTCGGCCAGCTTGTCGAAGTTGACGGCGCTGAGCCCCTGGCGCCGGATTTCCTGTTCCACCGCCGCCCGCCCCTGGGCCAGCGCCAGGTCGTGTTCCTGGTTCTTGAACCACTGGCGCACCTTGGCCCGGCCGCGGCCGCTCTTGAGGTAGCCCGCCGCGGTATTCAGCCAGTCCCGGGACGGCCCCCCCTGCTTGGCGGCCACGATCTCCACCCGCTGGGCGTTCTTCAGCTGATAGGTTAGGGGAACGATCTGGCCGTCCACCTTGGCGCCCCGGCAGCGGTGGCCGAGATCAGTGTGCAGGTGGTAGGCGAAATCGATGGGAGTGGAGCCCTTGGGCAGGTCGATCACCCGGCCCTGGGGCGTCAGCACGTACACCGTGTCCTCGAACAGCCCGGCCCGGAACTGCTCCGCCAGCTCCTGGGCGTCCGCCACTTCCTCCTTCCAGTCCAGCAACTGGCGCAACCAGGCGATCTTCTCGTCCTGGCGCGCGTCGTGGCGCGCACCCTCCTTGTAGCGCCAGTGGGCGGCGAATCCCATCTCCGCCTGCTGGTGCATCTCCTGGGTGCGGATCTGGACTTCCAGCGCCTTGCCCTCGGGTCCCACCACCGCCGTGTGCAGCGAGCGGTAGTCGTTGCCCTTGGGCCGCGCGATATAATCGTCGAATTCCTTTGGAATCGGCGTCCACAGGTTGTGCACCACGCCGAGAGCCGCGTAGCAGTCCTTCACATCGTCCACCAGGATGCGCACCGCCCGCGCGTCGTAGATCTCGCCGAACTCCACCTGCTTGCGCTGCATCTTCTTGTAGATGCTGTAGATGTGCTTGGGCCGTCCAGCCACCTCGGCCCGGATGCCCGTTTTTGACAGATCCCGCTTGAGAATGCCCAGCACCTCGGCGATGTACCGCTCCCGGTCCACCCGCCGCTCGTCCAAAAGCTTCGCCACATGCTTGTAGACGTCGGGCTTGAGGATGCGGAACGACAGGTCCTCCAGCTCCCATTTCGCCTTCCACACGCCCAGGCGGTTGGCCAGGGGCGCGAAAATCTCCATGGTCTCCCGGGCGATTTCCTCCCGCCCCGGAACCTCCCGCCCCACCACGTAGCGCAGGGTCTGAGCGCGCTCCGCGAGCTTGATGACGACCACCCGGATGTCCTCGGCCATGGCCAGCAGCATCTTGCGCAGGCCCTCCGCCTGGGCGGCGGCGCCGCTGGGCTTGGCGGCCGAGGCGTCCGGCAGCAGGCGCACTTGGCTCATGCGCTCCACGCCTTCCACCAGGTTCAGCACGCCGCGGCCGAATTCCCGATGAATCTTCTCCGTCCAGCCGGCCAGGCAGTCCGGCACGCCTTGGAGGATGGCCGCGGCCACGCTCTCGTGGTCCATGCGCAGGCTCGCCAGAATTGCCGCCGTGCCCAGGGCGTGCTCGGAGAGCAATTCCCCGGTGGCCATGGTCCGGCCGCCGTATAGCCCCAGGGCAAACTCCAGGGCGCGGCGCACCACGCGAGCCTCGTCCACCTCGAGACCCACAGCAAAGTTCTCCATCCACGCCCGGGCATCGGGGCCGATGGCTGTAACGACGGGGGTGCCGGGATCCATGAGGAAATTATGACATGGCGCCGGGGAACCCCGCCCCCCTTGCTGCCCTCGAGGAGTCTGATCGCGGTTCCTTGCTCTCCCATCCAGATCCCCGGGCAACAAACCCTGCGGGGCGGCACCGGCACCGCAACCAATGGTGAATTGATTGCTTGATCCACATCAAGATCCCGCAAGGTCGCGAGGCGCAACCTTACTATTGATGTGGTTATTGGCATTGGCCCACATCCATGAAGGCTACGAGACGGGAGAAATCAACATGAAATTGACAAGGAGAGCATTCCTCAAGGCCTCAGCCTCCACGGCCGGCCTCATTTCTGCGGGCTGTGCGACACAACCGGAAGCGCCTGAAACCAGCGCCATGGCAAGGCGAAAGCCGAAAGCCGCCGCACCTGCCAAGGGAGAATGGGTGGCATCGACCTGCCAGGGCTGCACGCAATGGTGCGCCATCCAGGTATTCGTTGAGGGCGGCCGCGCGGTGCGCGTTCGCGGGAACCCCTTGAGCCTGACCAACCATGGTCACGTGTGCCCGCGCGGACACCTGATCCCGCAGCAGGCATACGACCCCGACCGGGTCAGGACGCCACTTAAGCGGACAAACCCCGCCAAGGGCCGCGGCATCGACCCCAAGTTTGTACCCATCAGCTGGGACGAAGCCTTCGAAACCATCGCTGACAGGATGATCGAACTGCGCAAGAACGGCGAAGCGCACAAGCTGCTCTACATGCGCGGCCGCTATTCACCCACCAGCACCAATCTGCTCTACGGGACACTGCCCAAGATCTACGGCACCCCGAACGGCATTTCCCACAGCGCCATCTGCGCCGAAGCCGAGAAAATGGGGTCCGGGCTCACCCAGGGCTTCTTCGGCTATCGCGACTACGATCTCGCCAACACCCAATGCCTGGTCATCTGGGGCTGCGACCCGCTGGCGTCCAACCGCCAGGTGCCCAACACGATCCATCACTTCGGCGAGATCATGGGCCGCGGCAAGATCATCGTGGTTGACCCGCGCATGTCCACCTCGGCGGCGAAGGCCCATGAATGGGTGCCGGTTAAACCGGGCACGGACGGCGCGCTGGCAGGCGCCATCGCCCACGTGCTGCTGACCGAAGGCCTTTGGAGCCGCGAATTCGTCGGCGACTTCACGGACGGCAGGAACCGCTTTGTCGCCGGCCAGGCCGTGGAGGAGTCGGCTTTCGCCGAAAAGGAAACCCACGGCCTGGTGAAATGGTGGAATCTGGAACTAAAGGACCGCACCCCGGCCTGGGCCGAAAAGGAGACGCTGATACCCGCCGACCAGATCGTCCGCGTCGCCCGCGTCATGGGCAAGGCGGCGCCGAAAACCGCGGTGTGGATGGGGCCCGGGGTCGCCATGAACCCGCGCGGCACCTACGCGGCCATGGCCGTGCACGCCCTCAACGGGGTATTGGGTTCCGTGGACGTACCCGGGGGCATGCTGGAGGCGAGCAGCGTTCCAACCGGCAAGTTCGCAAAATTTGACGACTACCTCGACGATGTGGCGAAAGCCAACGGCAAGCTGAAAAAGATCGACGGCCGCGGTGCCAAAGACATGCCGGCCATGATGCGCGCCAAGCCCGGAAGCGGCGTGGTCACCAACAACGTCGCCAACGGGATGCTGAAGGATCCGAACGCGATCAAGATGGTGATCGCGTCCTGGAACAACTTCAACTACTCCTGCACCGACCCGTCCCGCTGGGACAAGGCCATGGCCAAAGTGCCGTTCTTCGTGCACATGGTCACCAACGCCTCGGAGATGACGCAGTTTGCGGACATCGTCCTGCCGACGACGTTCAACGCCTGCGAGGGCCTGTCCGTCGTCACCAATATGGGCAACACCTACGGCTTTGCCTCGATCCAGCAGCCCGTGATCAAGCCCCTGTGGGACGTCAAGCAGGAGGAGACCGAGATCGTCTGGCTGCTAGCCGAAAGGCTCAAGCAGAAGGGCTTCCCCAACCTGTATGACTACTACAGCAAGGAGTTCAAGGACCCCGAGACGGGCAAGACCCCGACCAACGAAAAGGAATTTGCCCTTATCACCGCCAAGATCTCCAGCGAGCCGATGTGGAAGCCGAAGGAGCCCATCAAGGGCACGCAGCTCGCGGGCTGGACCGACTTCGTCAAGAAGGGTATCTACGTCTCGCCGCAATATAAGTTCAAGAAGGGCTGGGGCGGCCACTTCAAGACGGAAACCAAGAAATTCGAGTTCTACAGCGAAACCATGAAAAAGGGCCTGCTGGAGCATGCGGAGAAGCACAAGGCTACCGTGGACGAAATCATGGCCGTCACCGGCTACGTCGCCCGCGGCGACCTGGCCTTCGTGCCCCATTACGAGCCCCCTAAGCGCCACGGCAGCGAGGCTGAATACCCGTTCACCTTCATTGACTACAAGTCGCGCCTCAATCGCGAGGGTCGGTCCCAGAACCTGCCCTGGTACTACGAGTTCAAGAAGGTGGATCCGGGCGATGTTTCCTGGGAGGACGTGCTCAAGATCAACCCCGCCGATGGCAGGAAGCTCGGTGTGAAAGACGGCGACATGGTCAAAGTCTCCTCGCCGGCCGGATCGATCGTGAGCAAGGTGAAGTTGTGGGAAGGGGTGCGGCCGGGCACGGTGACCAAGTGCTACGGCCAAGGGCACTGGGCGTATGGCCGGGTCGCGACCCGGGATTTCGGCAAGGCGGCGGCGCGAGGCGCCAACAACAACGAAATCCTGGTGGACGACTATGACCGCATGAGCGGCTCGACGGCCCGCAACGGCGGCTTCACGGGCGTGCGGATCGAGAAGGTCTGACCGCCGCAACCAACCCAGAGGAGATCAACAATGTCCCGACTTGGAATGGTCATCGACCTGCAAAAGTGCGTTGGCTGCGGTGCGTGCGCGTTCGCCTGCAAGGCGGAGAACAACACCGCCAACCGCGCCAACGGCCAGAGCTATAACTGGGCCGACTTCGTGATGAAAACGGAGGGCACGTTCCCAAATACCACATTCACGGTGCTGCCGGTGCTGTGCAATCACTGCTCCAACGCGCCGTGCGTTGAAGCGTGTCCGGTGACCCCGAAGGCGATGTACAAGACGCCTGAGGGCATCACCATGCACGATCAGAGCCTGTGCATCGGCTGCCGCGCATGCCAGGCCGCCTGTCCCTACAGCGCCGGCGAACTGGAGGACAACAGTCTCGCGGGTGAAGCCTACAGTGTCATCAGCTTCAACTTCCCCGACCGCGACACGCAGCCGAGCTGGGCCGACACGTCGGCCATGATCGCTGGCGGAACAGCTTCCGGCGCCGAGGTCGCCAAGCGCGCCGGGGCGACACCGCCGACGAAAAATGACTTTGCGTCCGCCAACGTCACTCCTGTACGCCGCGCCGGCGTGGTGGAGAAGTGCACCCTGTGCCACCACCGCATCGCCGCCGGCTTGCAGCCGGCGTGCGTGGAGGTGTGCCCATCCAAGGCGCGCATCTTCGGCGACCAGGACGACCCCGGCTCCGAGATCGCCACGATCCTGAAGACGGAAAAATCGTTCCGCCTGAAGGAAGAAGCGGGGACAAAGCCGAACGTGCACTATGTGCGCAAGTACAGCGCGCGGGCCTGAGGCATCAATATCGGAAGTCGAAGCGGGGTGCGGGAGTGCCCGCCCCCGTTTCGTTGCCGAGCCTCGCGGCATGTCGTCCCACGATCTGGAGCAGGGCCTTGCCCGCGAAACGCTCTGCCGCCTGCTGGCCGCCTGCCATTATCAGCCGGGACCCGAGTTCGGGGAGGAGCGGGTTTTCGAGACCATGCGGAAGGCGGCGGGCCGCGTTGATCCGGACCTGCTGCCCATTGTGCGCCGGATTGATGAGGACTTCACTTCCCGAGGGCCCGGTGACCTGCTGGTGGACTACACCCGGCTGTTCCTGGGCCCGGCCGGCGCCCTGGCCAAGCCCTACGGCTCCGCCTGGCTGGAAAACCCGCCGGTAGCGATGGGCGATTCGACGCTGGCGGTACAGCGACTCTATCGCGAAGGGGGGTTCGACCTGGATGAAGGCTTTCGCGAGTTGCCCGACCACGTCGCCGCCGAACTGGAGTTTCTCTACCTCCTTATCCATTACGAGAACCGCGCCCGACGCGACGGAGGGACGGATAGGCTTAACGCAACGATCGAGCTCAAGCGTCGGTTCCTGGATCAGCACCTTGGCCGCTGGGTTGGACCATTCACCACCGCAGTGCGTACGGGCGCCGAGAGCGACTTCTACCGCGCCGTCGCGGAGCTTACCGAACGGTTCGTCCGGCGTGAGGCAAACGGAGGCAGCTTGCCGTGATGCTCTGGCGGAGCGCAGCCAGGCTGCTTGCGCCCGGGGGTGCCATTCGCTTCGACGCACCCCTTTGCGTCCGCGCGCGCTACAGCCCCTCGCGGTGCAGCGCTTGCGCCGACGTCTGCCCTGAGAACGCCATCGAGATCAGTCTCGTCCCGAAGTTGCACGCCGGCAGCTGCACGTCCTGCCGGCAGTGCGAGGCCGCATGCCCCGCGGGCGCAATCGCGGACGACGGACCCGACCTCCGTGAACTGGCGGAGCAACTCGCGAAGAACCCGCTCCCGGTCCTCGGGTGCCGCGTTCCGGGAGTCCAGGCCAACGTCCATTCCGGCTGCCTCGGCTTCCTGGATACCGAGGCGCTGCTGGCGCTCGGCATGGCGCTGCCAGCGGGACTGACGCTGAACCTGACGCGCTGCAAGGATTGCGTCAACGCGCCGGCAATGGCGAAAGTGGAAGCCGCCGCCCAAGCTGCGCGCCACTTAGCCGTCGTAATGGGCGCCGGGCCGGTGCGCGTGGCAATCAATCCCCGGGAACTGGACGTTAAGGAGAGCGGGATTTCACGACGCGAATTCTTTTCGCTCGCGGGGAGACGCGCCGCGCAAGCGGCCTCCTCGGCGGTGGTGCCGGGGCAGATTTCGCCACGGGCGCCGATGGGCGAGCGCAAGGACCTGCCCGCGCGCCGCCGGCTGCTGCTGGAGAAGTTCGCGCTGATGGAAGCGGAAATCCGCAGGTCCGTCGCGGGGGCGCTTTTTCCATCCCTCGACTTTGGACTCGCATGCACGAACTGCATGGGCTGCGTCGGCATGTGCCCAACGGGGGCCATTGCCACCAGCCGCGACGATCCTCCGAGGCCAGCCTTCATCGCACCACTTTGCACCAACTGCGGCGTCTGCGCGGAATACTGTGCCGCAAAAGCGATCACGCTGACGCAACCAGCCTTACCGAAGGGCTCCGGAAATTCGACCTCCGCCCAGACTACAGCGTCTTCTGGTCAATAGCAGGTATTTTTCAGCCACGAAAACGGTCACCGCCACGACCTAGAGTCAACCAGGCGAGTTAGCGTCGAGCACTGCCTTCACCTGTCCTGGGTGGCAAGTCCAATTAGCGCCCCCGGCACAATGCATTCCGAGGCAAATAGTAGGGCTCTCACTGTACAACCTTCTTTCAGAACCACTGGGAGACTCTCCGGGCACCAGGATCCACAGGAAGATCCCGCCATAGGGGCGGAACGGCCACCGGGTTGACTTGAATCAAGACTCGTTCCGGCGTGGGGTTTCTATACTGGATTTAGAAGGCGCCCCAACCGAAGTCGCTACTGGAGGAGGAAATCGTGGCTGGAGAACGCCCCGCCATCATCCGCAAGTCCCCTGCGGACCTGCGCGCCACGCCCCATCTGGACGACTATGCTTCGGTCCGGTCGCGGTTCGCTTGGGACCGGGTCCGCGACGAACTGATCCGGGGCAAATACGGGTTCAATATCGGCGCCCTGGCCGCGGACCGGCACGCGGCGGGACCCCGGGCCAACCACGAGGCCCTGCGCTGGATCGGCCGCGACGGCAACGAGCGGCGGTTCAGCTATGCCGACCTGTCGGCCCTCTCCAGCCGCTTCGCCAATGTCCTGCGTGGGCTCGGCGTGGGCCGGGGTGACCGCCTGTTCGTGCTGGCCGGCCGCATCCCGGAGCTTTATGTTTCCGTTCTCGGGGCCCTCAAGAACCGCACCGTGGTATCGCCCCTGTTCTCGGCATTCGGACCGGAGCCCATCAAGACCCGGCTCTCCTTGGGCGAAGCCCGGGTGCTGGTCACCACCGAGGCTCTCTACCGGCGCAAGGTGGCGGGCATTCGCGCCGAACTGCCCCGCCTGGAGCACGTGCTGCTGATCGGGGTCGACGGCAAACCCACCGACGTCCCAGATACCCGGGATTTCGCCGCCCTGATGGGGACGGCATCGGAGCACTTCCACGTGGAGCCCACCGGTCCCGAGGACATGTCGCTGCTGCATTTCACCAGCGGCACCACGGGCACGCCCAAAGGGGCAGTTCACGTTCACGGCGCGGTGCTCACCCACTACGCCACCGGCAAATACGCACTGGATCTGCACCCGGATGACATGTTCTGGTGCACCGCCGATCCTGGCTGGGTAACGGGCACTTCCTACGGCATCATCGCGCCCCTGCTGCACGGCGTGACCAGCCTCATTGACGAGGCCGACTTCGACGCCGAGCGCTGGTACCGGCTGCTCCAGGACCACGGAGTGACCGTGTGGTACACCGCGCCCACCGCCATCCGCATGCTCATGAAGGCCGGCGCCGAGTTGGCGCGAAAATACCGCTTTCCAAAGCTGCGCTTTGTAGCCAGCGTGGGCGAGCCGCTGAACCCCGAGGCGGTCTGGTGGGGCCAGGACGCCCTGGGTCTGCCGATCCACGACAACTGGTGGCAGACCGAGACCGGCGGCATCATGATCGCCAACACCCCTGCCCAGGACATCAAGCCCGGCTCCATGGGGCGGCCGCTTCCGGGCGTGGACGCTTTCGTGGTGCGCCGCCTGAAGGAAGGCGGCGTGGAGGAAATCGACGAGCCCGGCACGGAAGGCGAACTGGCCCTGCGCGCCGGGTGGCCGTCCATGTTCCGCGCCTACCTCAACCAGGACGATCGCTACCGCAAGTGCTTCGCCGGCGACTACTACCTGACGGGGGACCTGGCGAAACGCGACGACGACGGCTATTTCTGGTTCGTGGGGCGCGCCGACGACGTCATCAAGTCCGCCGGACACCTGATCGGACCGTTCGAGGTGGAAAGTACCCTCATGGAGCACCCCGCCGTGGCGGAGGCCGGCGTCATCGGCAAGCCGGACCCGGTGGTGGGCGAAGTGGTTAAGGCGTTCGTGTCCCTCAAGAAGGGATACTCGGAAAGCGAGGAACTGCGCATGGAGCTGCTGGGGCACGCCCGCAAGCGCCTGGGGGCCGCCGTCGCGCCCAAGGAGATCGACTTCCGGCCGTCCCTCCCCCGCACCCGCAGCGGCAAGATCATGCGCCGCCTGCTCAAGGCCCAGGAGCTGGGCCTGCCGGAAGGCGACACCTCGACCCTGGAGTCCAGCCAATGACCGCCGCCCTGCCCCCGGTGAACCTGCCCCGCGAATTGTCCCTCAGCCTGCTGCGGGACATGGTGCGCATCCGCCGCTTCGAGGAGAAGTGCGCTGAGCTCTACGGCGCCGAGAAGATCCGCGGCTTCCTCCACCTCTACATCGGTGAAGAAGCCTGCGCGGTGGGCACCGTCCACGCCCTGGACCCCGATGACGCCATCGTTGCCACCTACCGGGAGCACGGCCACGCCCTGGTGCGCGGCCTCAGCGCCAACGCCATCATGGCCGAGATGTTCGGCAAGCAGGAGGGCTGCTCCCGGGGGCGGGGAGGGTCCATGCACCTGTTCGACGCCAGGACCCGCTTATACGGCGGCAACGCCATCGTCGGCGGCGGCCTGCCCCTGGCGGTGGGCATTGCCCTCGCGGAGAAGCTGCAGCACACCGGGCGCATCGCGGCCGCATTCTTCGGCGAGGGCGCCGTGGCGGAGGGCGCGTTCCACGAGTCCCTCAACCTGGCGGCCCTGTGGCATGTTCCCGTGGTGTTTTTCTGCGAGAACAACCTCTACGCCATGGGCACCGCCCTCGCCCGCTCCGAATCCCAGACCGACCTCTGCACCAAGGCTTCCAGCTTCGCCGTGCCCACCCTGCGGGTGGACGGCATGGACGTGGTGGCGGTACACGAGGCCGCGCGGGAGGCGGTAAGCAAGGCTCGCGACGGCCACGGGCCGTTCTTCGTCGAGCTGCGCACTTACCGCTACCGCGCCCACTCCATGTTCGACCCGGAACTCTACCGGGACAAGGCGGAAGTGGAGGAGTGGAAGAAGAAAGGGCCGATCCACAACCTCAGCAACCGGCTCAAGGCCCAGAACCAGCTCACCGAGGAGGAATTCCTGGCCATGGACGCGGAAGCGGTGAAGGAAGTGGAGGAAGCCATCGCCTTCGCCGAGGCCGGCACCTGGGAACCGGCGGAAGAGCTGACCCGCTTCGTGTACTCGGAGACCGCGCCGTGACCACCACTTACCGGGAAGCGATGAGGGAGGCCCTGCGCGAAGCCCTGCAAAAGGATCCGCGGGTGTTCCTCATGGGCGAGGACGTGGGCAAGTACGGCGGCACCTATGCGGTGTCCAAGGGCCTGCTCGAGGAATTCGGGCCCGAGCGCATCCGCGACACGCCGCTCTCGGAGCTGGCCTTCGTCGGCACCGGCATCGGCGCCGCCCTGGGCGGCATGCGCCCCATCGTGGAAGTGATGACGGTAAACTTCAGCCTGCTGGCCCTGGACCAGATCGTGAACAACGCCGCCACCATCCTGCACATGTCGGGCGGGCAGTTTTCCATCCCGCTGGTGATCCGCATGGCCACCGGCGGCGGCCGCCAGCTCGCGGCCCAGCACTCCCACAGCCTGGAGGGCTGGTATGCCCACATTCCCGGCATCAGGGTGCTGGCCCCGGCCACCATCGACGATGCCCGGGGCATGCTGGCCCCGGCCGTGGCCGACCCGGACCCGGTGCTGATCTTTGAGCATGCCCTGCTCTACAACATAAGCGGAGAGCTCACAAGCCCGGACGCCGGCGCCGACATCTCTCACGCCCGTGTGCGGCGCGAAGGAACCGACGTCACCCTCATCACCTACGGCGGTATGCTGTGGAAAACCCTGGAGGCGGCGGAGCTGCTTACCGCGGATGGCATCTCGGCGGAAGTGGTGGACCTGCGGGTACTGCGGCCCCTGGACGACGAGACGTATATCGGATCGGTGCGCAAGACCCGGCGCGCGGTCATCGTGGACGAGGGCTGGAGGTCCGGCAGCCTCTCCGCCGAGATTACCGCGCGCATCGTGGAGCAGGCGTTCTACGACCTGGACGCGCCCGTGGCCCGGGTGTGCAGCGCCGAGGTGCCCATGCCCTATCCCCGCCACCTGGAGGAAGCAGCCATTCCCCAGGTGCCGGACATCGTGGCGGCGGCGAAGGCCGTGCGCGGCAAAGCCTAGGAAGACCCTGATGAATCCGAAGAAGCGCACGTTCGTCCTGCGGGTGCTCAAAGCCCACAACATCATGACCATCGCCACGGTGCGCCCGGACGGCTGGCCCCAGGCCACCACCGTCGCCTTCGCCAGCGACGGGCTCATCCTCTATTTCGGCTGCGAGCCCACCAGCCAGAAAGTGCGCAACATCTCCCGCAACCCGAGGGTGTCCCTGACGGTGGACCAAGACTGCGACAACTGGGAGGAGATCCAGGGCATCTCCCTGGGGGGCACCGCCCGGTTGGTGACGGATCCCCGGGAGTTCCAGCGGGCGCTGCGCGTATTGAAGAAGAAGTTTCCGGAGTACGCGGAGATGGGTGAAGAGGATGTAAAGGGGCTCGCCATCGTCCGCGTCACTCCGAAAGTGGTTTCGCTCCTCGACTACACGAAAGGCTTCGGGCACACCGAGCTGGTCAGAGTCTGATGATCGAGTTCAAGCTTCCCTCCCTCGGCGCCGACATGGACGAGGGCACCCTGCTGGAATGGCGGGTATCGCCCGGCGACCAGGTCAAGCGCGGCCAAGTCGTGGCGGTGGTGGACACGACCAAGGCCGCCATCGACGTGGAATGCTGGGACGAGGGCACGGTGGACGAGCTGATGGTGGAGCCCGGCGCCAAGATTCCGGTGGGCACAGTGCTGGCGCTGCTGCGGGAAGCCGGCGAAAGCGCCGAGCAGGCGGTGCAATGGAAATCCGCGCACCCGGTGGCGGCGGTGGCGGCACCGCCGCCCGAAGCCGTGCCCCGGATCGCGGTTCCCGCCAAAGCCCCAGCCGCTCCCGCTCCGCCGAAAGCACCAGCCGCGCCG
>Ga0210362_1072728_pt1 | contig 18943 bp, 16 predicted proteins | sample S625metaT_FD_159713 | JGI IMG/M metagenome (GOLD analysis project Ga0210362, IMG submission 159713) | Metatranscriptome of estuarine sediment microbial communities from the Columbia River estuary, Oregon, United States - S.625 (Metagenome... | ecosystem: Environmental > Aquatic > Marine >... | reverse complement strand
GCCAAGCTGCTCATCCCCTTCGCCCTGCTGTTCGCCCTGTATGTCCAGTTCCACGGAGATTTTGGCCCGGGAGGCGGTTTTCAGGCCGGCGTCATTCTCGCCGCGGGCGTGATTTTCTACACCATCATATTCGGGCTGGCCAACGCCCAGAGGCTGGTGCCGCCGCGCCTGGTGGAGATCCTGGTGGCTCTCGGAGTCGCTATATACGCGCTGGTCGGGGATATCGGCCTGCTGTTAGGCGGCAATTACCTTGACTATTTCGTCCTCGACAGGGACCCGGTGCACGGCCAGCACCGGGGGGTTTTCTGGGTGGAAGCGGGCGTGTGCATCACCGTCGCAGGAGTGATGCTGGCGATCTTCTTCGCATTTGCCGGACGCCGCCGCCGGCCGGACGCCAAGTCATGACGTTCATAGCCCAGTTCAACTACTGGGTGGCGATGGCGCTCCTCGCCATCGGGCTCTATATCGTCATCGCCCGCGGCAACCTGGTGAAGAAACTGGTGGGCCTCGCCATCTTCCAGACGTCGGTCTATCTCCTCTACATCTCCGCTGGCAAGATCATCGGCGGCACGGCACCCATCATCGCGCAGGGACTGGCGGTCTATTCGAATCCCTTGCCCCACGTCCTGATCCTGACCGCCATTGTCGTGGGGGTGGCCACTCTCGCCCTGGGCCTCGCCCTGGTGGTGCGTATCAAGGAGGCCTACGGCACCATCGAGGAAGACGATATTCACAGCCAGGACGAGGAACGGTGATCGCGCAGCATTTCCCGGCCCTGCAGGTGGTGGTGCCCCTGATGGCGGCGCCCCTTTGCGTCCTGCTGCGCAACGCGAGGCTCGCCTGGGCCATGGCGCTGGCCGTCTCCTGGGCCATGGTCTTTGTGGCGGGGTCGCTCCTGGCCCGGGTGCTTCAGGAAGGCGTGATTTCCTACGCCCTGGGAAGCTGGGAGCCGCCCTGGGGAATCGAGTACCGCATCGATCCGCTCAACGCATTTGTGCTGGTGCTGGTCTCCCTGGTGGGGGCGCTGGTCATCAGCTACAGCCGGGAGAGCGTGGACCACGAGGTGCGGCGGGAGCAGCATTACCTGTTTTACGCGGCCTACCTCCTCTGCCTTGCCGGCCTGCTCGGCATCGCCATCACCGGAGACGCCTTCAACGTCTTCGTGTTCCTGGAGATTTCCTCGCTTTCCACCTACGTGCTCATCGCGTTGGGCCGGGACCGTCGCGCGCTTACCGCGTCCTACCAGTATCTGATCATGGGCACCATCGGCGCGACCTTCATCGTCATCGGCGTCGGGCTCCTCTACCTGATGACCGGGACGCTGAACATGCACGATCTCTCCCAGCGCCTGCCCGCGGTGGAGCACACGCGGCCGGTGCTGGCGGCCCTGGCTTTCCTCACCGTGGGCATATCCCTCAAGCTCGCCCTGTTTCCCCTGCACCTGTGGCTGCCCAACGCCTATGCCTTCGCGCCCTCGATGGTCACGGCGTTCCTCGCCGCCACCGCCACCAAGGTGGCCGTCTATCTGCTCCTGCGTTTCTTCTTCACCGTGTTCGGGGCGCCCCTCGTCCTGGGCGAAATGCCCCTGCCGGAGATCCTGCTCGCATTGTCCCTGGCGGCGATGTTCGCCATGTCCATCGTGGCGATCTTCCAGGACGATGTGAAGCGCATGCTGGCCTATTCCAGCGTGGCCCAGATCGGCTACATCACCCTGGGCGTGAGCACCGGGACCGCCGCCGGCCTGACCGGAACGGTGGTGCACCTGTTCAACCATGGCATCACCAAGGGCGCCTTGTTCCTGCTGCTGGGCTGCATGGCCATGGGCATGAAACGGGTCACCCTCCAGCACATGCGGGGCATCGGCAGGATCATGCCAGTCACAACCTTCGGCGTGGTGATCGGCGGCCTCGGACTGATCGGGGTGCCCCTTACCGCGGGCTTCGTGAGCAAGTGGTACCTGGTGCTGGGTGCCTTGGAGCGCGGCTGGTGGTGGGTGGCTGTCCTGATCCTGGCAAGTTCCCTGCTGGCCGTCGTTTACGTGTGGCGGATTGTGGAGGCGGCCTACTTCAAGCCCCCCGGTGAGCAGGTGGCCAGGCTGCGGGAGGCGCCGCTTTCGATGCTGGTCCCCGCCTGGGCGATGATCGCGGCAACCGTGTATTTCGGCGTTGACACGCGATTCACCGCGGGAGTCGCTGCACGGGTCGCCGAGCTTCTGCTGGGAGGATTCCGATGAGTCCGGCGTGGGCCATCGCGGTTCCCCTGGTGGGCGCGGCGCTCATCGCCGCCACGGGGGCGCGGCCCAATCTGCGGGAAACGGTGACCCTTTCCACCGCGGTGCTGCTGCTGGGGGTGGTGTCGTCCCTGGTCCCGGACGTGATGGCGGGGGCGCTCCCGTCCGCGGTCCTAGCCGAAATCTTGCCCGGAATCGCCCTGCGACTGGAGGTGGAACCCCTTGGCATGCTGTTCGCCCTCATCGCCTCCGGCCTCTGGATCGTGAATTCCATCTACTCCATCGGCTACATGCGCGGGAACGCCGAGCAGAACCAGACCCGGTTCTACGTTTGCTTCGCGCTCGCCCTGGCGGCGACCATGGGCGTGGCCTTCGCCGGCAACCTCCTCACGCTGTTCGTGTTCTACGAGCTGCTGACCCTGTCCACCTATCCCCTGGTCACCCACTCCGGCAAACCCGAAGCCATCGCCGGCGGCCGCACCTACCTCGGCATCCTGATCGGCACGTCCATCGGTTTCCTGCTGCTGGGCATGGTCTGGACCTGGCAGATGACCGGCACCCTGGAATTCGCCCCCGGCGGGATCCTGGAAGGGAAGGCGAGCAACGCCATGACCGGGCTGCTGCTCGCGCTGTACATGTTCGGCATCGGCAAGGCGGCGCTGATGCCCTTCCACCGCTGGCTCCCGGCGGCCATGGTGGCGCCGACGCCGGTCTCGGCCCTGCTGCATGCGGTGGCGGTGGTGAAGGCCGGGGTGTTTTCCGTGGTGAAGGTCATCGTCTACGTTTTTGGCGTGGACAACCTTGCGCGCATGCACAGCGCGGACTGGCTGCCCTTCGCGGCGGGCTTCACCATCGTCATGGCCTCCCTGGTGGCCCTGCGTTCCGACAACCTGAAGCGGCGGCTCGCCTACTCGACCGTGAGCCAGCTTTCCTACGTGGTGCTGGCGGCTGCCCTGCTCACGCCGATTTCCATTGTGGGCGCCGCTCTGCACATCTCGGCCCACGCCCTGGGCAAGATCACCCTGTTCTTCGCAGCGGGGGCCATCTACACCGCGGCCCACAAGACCGAGGTGAGCCAGCTCGCCGGCATCGGCCGGCGCATGCCCTGGACCATGGGGGCGTTCGCCATCGGGGCGCTGTCCATGATCGGCCTGCCCCCCTTCGCCGGGTTCCTGAGCAAGTGGTACATCCTGCAGGCCGCCATGGGGACCGGCCAGACGGTGGCGGTGGCCGTGATCGTGCTCAGCACGCTGCTCAACGCGGGCTATTTCCTGCCCATCGTCTACAGCGCTTTCTTCAAGGCGCCCGCGGCCGACGTCCACGGCCACGGGCATGGCGAGGCGCCGCTGCCGATCCTGATTGCCCAGACCGCCACCGCCGCCGGGACGGTGGCGCTGTTTTTCTTTCCAGGCCTGTTCCTGGGCCTGGCCGAGCGACTCGCAGGAGGCTGACCCATGGCCGAGAAACCCTGGCTCACGCGGCCCGAGAACGTCCGGCTGCTCTGGCGCGGCTTCATCGCGGTGCTGGCGGTCACGGTGCTGCTGCAACTGGCCATCCCCATTCACGGCCATTTCGGCATCGACGGCACCTTTGGCTTCTTCGCTTGGTACGGCTTCGTCGCCTGCGCGGTGATGATCCTCGGCTCCAAGCTGGTGGGCGTGTTCCTCAAGCGCAAGGACACCTACTATGACGAGTAGCGCCGTCCCCTTCGCGGCCCTGACCCTGGTCCTGGGCGGCTTCCTGCTGCCCGGGCTCCGGGGCGGAGCGCGGGCCGCCGCCGTGCTGGCGCTGCCTTTGCTGGCTCTTTATTTCATCTGGGCCCTGCCGGAAGGCGCCGGCGCCGCGGTTCAATTCCTCGACTATGAGCTTCACCCGGTGCGCGCGGACCGGCTGGGCCGCCTGTTCGCCACCATCTTCGCCATCATGGCTTTCGGTGGCGGCTTGTTCGCCCTCAATCAGAAAAGCGCGGTAGAGCTCACGGCCGCTTTCGTCTACGCCGGCAGCGCCATCGGGGCGGCCCTCGCCGGGGACCTGGTGACGCTCTTCATCTTCTGGGAGATCATGGCCATCGGCTCCACCCTGGTGATCTGGAGCGCGGGCACCGACCTCGCCTACCGGGCGAGCCTGCGCTACCTGATGATCCACCTGGGCGGAGGCGTGCTGCTCATGGCGGGCATCGCGGGGCAGGTGGCCCTTACCGGCTCCATTGCCTTCGACCGCATGGATCTTTCCCTGTGGCCCCAGTGGCTGATCCTGGCCGGTTTCCTGGTGAACGCCGGGGGGCCGCCGCTCTCGGCCTGGATCCCGGACGCCTACCCCGAGGCGTCCTTCAGCGGCACCGTGTTCCTCTCCGCCTTTACCACCAAGACCGCGGTCTACGTGCTGCTGAGGGGCTTCGCCGGCAGCGAGATCCTCATCGTGCTCGGCCTGATCATGGTGTTCTACGGCATCGTGTACGCGATCCTGGAAAACGACATGCGGCGCATCCTCGCCTACAGCATCGTGAACCAGGTGGGCTTCATGGTGACGGGAGCCGGCATCGGGACCGAGCTGGCCGTGAACGGCGCCGCCGCCCACGCATTTACCCACATCATCTACAAGGCGCTGCTGCTGATGTCGGCGGGGTCGGTCCTTTACGTGACCGGCAAGCGCAAGTGCACCGACCTGGGGGGGTTGTTCCAGAGCATGCCGCTCACCACCGTGTGCGGCATCATCGGCGCGCTTTCCATATCGGCGTTTCCCCTGACCTCCGGCTTCGTCAGCAAGTCCATGGTGTCCCAGGCCGCGGCCGACCAGCACCTGATGCTGGTGTGGCTGCTGCTCGCCGCGGCGTCGGCCGGCGTTTTCCTGCACGCGGGCATCAAGTTTCCCTGGTTCGTGTTCTTCCAGAAGGATTCGGGAATGCGCCCCAAGGACCCGCCCCTCAACATGCGGCTCGCCATGGTCCTGTTCTCCGTGCTTTGCATCGGCATCGGCGTGTTCCCCGGCCCCCTTTACGCGCTGCTGCCCCATCCCGTGGATTTCGTGCCCTACACGGGCGAGCACGTCATCTCCCAGTTGCAACTGCTGCTGTTTTCGGGCCTCGCATTCTTCGTGATGCTGGACAAGTACCTTCAGCGCACCCTCACCATCACCCTGGATTTCGACTGGTTCTACCGCCGGCTCGGGCGCTGCGCCGCAATCCTGGCCGCCAACGGCGTCTTCGCTGCCTGGGACGCCTTTCTACGGCGCTTGCGGGGCGTGGGCGGCGGGGCGTGGACCACGCTCTATCGCCACCACGGTCCCCACGGCTGGCTCGCCCGCACCTGGCCGACGGGCAGCATGGTGCTCTGGGTGGCGGTGCTGCTGGTCTCTTACCTCGTGTTCTATTATTACTAGAAACGCGGGCAGACGCTGCGTCACCGGGCGTCCGACTCGGACTACGGTGGATCCATGAATGAAGCACGATATTTTTCCTCCCAGCGCGGACCCTGGCACTCCCTCTCCGCTGAAGAAGTCCTGGAGGCCCTGAAAAGCGGTCCACGCGGCCTGAGTCAAGGCGAGAGCCGGGAGCGGCTCGCGTCCCACGGACCCAATCAGATCAAGCCCCCCAAGCGGCGCGGTCCGATGGAGCGTTTCCTGCTCCAGTTCCACAACGTGCTCATCTACATCCTGATGGTGGCAGGCGGGGTCACCGCCTGGCTCGGGCATTGGGTGGATAGCGGCGTCATCTTCGGGGTGGTGATCGTCAACGCGATCATTGGGTTTGTCCAGGAAGGCAAGGCCGAGAAGGCCCTGGAGGCGATCCGCAGCATGCTGTCGCTGCGCGCCACGGTTCTCCGCGACGGGCGCCGCAGGGATCTGCCGGCCGAGGAACTGGTGCCCGGAGACGTGGTGCTTCTGGCCTCGGGGGACAAGGTGCCCGCCGACCTGCGGCTCATGGAAAGCCGAAACCTGAAAATCGAAGAGGCTGCGCTCACTGGGGAGTCGGAGCCGGTGGAAAAGTCCGTTGCACCCGTGGATGCGGAGGCTACCCTGGGTGATCGCTTCTGCATGGCCTATTCGGGAACGCTCGTTGCCTACGGACAGGGCAGCGGGGTGGTGGTGGCTACCGGAGATTCGACCGAGATCGGGCGCATCAGCGGCATGCTGGCAGAAGTGCAGGAGGTGGCGACGCCGCTGTTGCGGCAGCTCGCCGGCTTCGGTCGCTTGCTTTCCGCCGCGATTCTGGCGCTGGCCGCGGCGACTTTCGCATTCGGCATGATTGTCCACGGGTTTGCGGCGGGCGAAATGTTCCTCGCGGCGGTGGGTCTCGCGGTGGCGGCGATTCCCGAGGGGCTGCCTGCCATCATGACCATTACCCTCGCCATTGGCGTGCAGCGCATGGCGCGGAGAAACGCCATCATCCGCCGCCTGCCGGCGGTGGAGACGCTGGGTTCGGTCACGGTGATCTGCTCCGACAAGACCGGCACCCTTACGCAGAATGAAATGACGGTGAAGCGGGTCATCACCTCCGGTCGGGTGTATGAGGTGACAGGGGCCGGCTACGAGCCCCGCGGTGGTTTTGCCGCCCACGGCGCCGAGATTCGCGCGGACGAGGACAAGGACCTCTTCGAGTTGTTGAGGGCAGGCGTGGGCTGCAACGATGCCGGCCTGCGTAATGCAGATGATGGAAGGTGGATCATCGAAGGGGATCCTACCGAAGGGGCGTTGCTGACCCTTGGGGCCAAGGCCGGGCTCGAGGCGCAGGCGGAAGGAGAAAGGCTTCCGCGCGTTGACACCATCCCCTTCGAGTCCGAACGGCGCTTCATGGCCACCCTTCACCATGATCACGCCGGCCACGCGCTCGTTTACGTCAAGGGGGCGCCGGAGCAGGTGCTGCGCATGTGCGAACGGGAACTCTCGATCGGAGCCGATCGCCCGCTGCAGGGGGATTACTGGAGCCGGCATGTCGACGAGGCGGCCCGGGCCGGGATGCGGGTTCTCGCTCTGGCCGTGGGGCCTGTGGAGCAGGGAAGCCGGGGGCTGACTTACCGGGACGTGGAAGGCGGCCTTACCCTGCTCGGGCTGGTGGGCATCATGGATCCGCCCCGCCCCGAGGCCGTCGCCGCGGTCGGCCGCTGCCGGAGCGCCGGGATCCGCGTCAAGATGATCACCGGCGACCACCTGGCGACGGCACGGGCAGTGGGCGCCCAGCTTGGCATCGGGGTTGGAGAGGAGGCGTTGTCCGGCGTCCAGCTGGAGTCCATGGATGACGACGCTCTCGCGTCCCGGGTGCGGGAAACGGACGTCTACGCCCGCGCCAGCCCTGAGCACAAGCTGCGGCTGGTGACGGCGATGCAGGCCCGGGGTGAAGTAGTGGCCATGACCGGAGACGGCGTGAACGATGCCCCGGCGCTTAAGCGGGCCGACGTGGGAGTCGCCATGGGAATGAAGGGGACTGAGGCCGCGAAGGAGGCGGCCGAGATGGTTCTGGCGGATGACAATTTCGCGTCCATCGCCCACGCTGTCGAGGAAGGCCGCACCGTCTACGACAACCTGAAAAAAGCGATCCTCTTCATTCTTCCCACCAATGGCGGGGAAGCCGGGGTCATCGTCTGTGCCATCCTCCTGGGCTTGGCCTTGCCCATCACGCCCGTGCAGGTCCTGTGGGTAAACATGATCACGGCGGTAACGCTGGCCCTCGCTCTTGCCTTCGAGCCGCCGGAACGGAACGTGATGCTGCGTCGCCCTCGCGATCCCCGGGAACCGCTGCTCTCCGGGTTCCTGATATGGCGCGTCGCGTTTGTCTCGCTGCTCCTGGTGATTGGCGTGATGGGACTGTTCCTCTGGGAGGTGGGTCGCGGCGCAAGCCTGGAGGAGGCCCGCACTGTTTCCGTCAACGCACTGGTCATTGGGGAGATTTTCTATCTGTTCAACAGCCGCTACATCCTGGCCAGCGCGTTTGCCCGGGAGGGACTGCTTGGCAACCGTTACGCCCTTCTGGCGGTCGCCGTGCTGCTGGCGATGCAGGGGCTCTTCACCTATTGGCCGCCCATGCAGGGACTTTTCGGAACGGCGCCGCTGGATCTGGCCGCGTGGTGGCGGATTGCTTCTCTGGGGGTTCTGTTGTTCCTTCTGGTAGAGGGGGAGAAAGCATTGATGCGGCGGCGGACCAATGTCCCCTGAAAAAAACTGGTCGGGGTTGCCTTTGAGCCACGATTTCGTCCAATCGGCTTCAATGCGGATGTCGGCCTCTTTAATCCCGGCCTGCGTTGTGGCGCGATGGCGCCCCATGAGCCCTTGAATGACGGGGAGATTGTGCAGCGCATCGTTGCGCTCACCGGGTGCCTGCGCTAGCATGCCGACTCCACAAATAGGGTATTCGAAGACCAAAGGGGCCGTAGGACCTCGATGGATTTTTTGGCCCCTTTTCCTATAACCATCTGGAGGACAACATGACCGAAGAGCAAGCACAAAAAGTCCAGGCCGAGAAGAAGCCGGCCACGACCCGCCGCAAGTTCCTGACCGGCGCAGCCGCGGCCACCGGCGCGGCCATTACCGGTTTCCCGATGATTTCCGTGGCCCAGTCGCCTATCGTGATCAAAATGCAGGGTTCCTGGGGCGCCAAGGACATCTTCAACGACATGGCCGTGGAGTATGTGGACCGGGTCAATGAGATGGCCGGCGGGCGGCTCAAGGTCGACTACTTGGTGGCGGGCTCCGTGGTGAAGCCCTTCGAGGTCATGGACGCCGTCAGCAAGGGCGTGATCGACGCCGGCCACTCGGTGCCGGTGTATTGGTACGGCAAGTCCAAGGTCGCGTCCCTGTTCGGCTCCGGCCCCATCAACGGCTGCGACGCCCAGCAGACCCTGGCCTGGATCTACCGGGGCGGCGGCCTCGAACTGTACAACGAGCTCCTGCCCAAGCTGGGGCTGGACGTCGTTGGCTTCTTCGCACTGCCCATGCCCACCCAGCCCCTGGGCTGGTTCAAGAAGCCCATCAATTCCGCGGCGGACATGAAGGGCCTGAAGTACCGCACCGTGGGTCTGGCGGCAGACCTGATGCAGGAAATGGGCATGAAGGTGACCCAGTTGCCCGGCGGGGAGATCGTGCCGGCCATGGAGCGGGGCGTGATCGAGGCCTTCGAGTTCAACAACCCTACCTCGGATCTGCGGTTCGGCGCCCAGGACGTGGCCAAGGTGTACATGATGGGCAGCTTCCACCAGGCCATGGAGTTCTTCGAGATCAGCATCAACAAGAAGAAATACAACGCCCTGCCCAAGGACCTGCAGGCGATCCTGCGCTACGGAGCGGAGGCGGCGTCCGCGTCCAACTTCTGGACTGCCATGGACAGCTATTCCAAGGACCTGCAGGACCTCATCAACAAGCACAAGGTGCAGGTGATCCGCACCCCGCGGTCGGTGTTCCAGGAGCAGCTCAAGGCTTGGGACATCGTCGCCAAGAGGCTTTCCGACGAGGACCCGTTCTTCAAGAAGGTGGTGGAATCCCAGAAGGCGTGGGCCAAGCGGGTCGCCTACTACTGGTTCAACAACGACGCCGACTACCGGCTTGGCTACGAGCACGTGTTCAATACCAAGCTGCCCGGCGCTGGCGAACCGTGCAAGTAACCTGAGCCGCGGCTAGGCGCGGGCTCAGGCAGCCAGGCAATTAAGGGGCGGCGCCGGGTGCGCCGCCCCGTTTGCGTTAAGAAACCAGAAAAGGACTGCCCATGCTCAATCGCTTCCTGCTTGCCATTGACCAGCTCAGCATGGCGGTGGGCCATGCCTTCGCGTGGTGCATCGTAATCCTGACTTTCGGCACCTCCTACGAGGTGTTTGTGCGCTACGTGCTGCGGGACCCGACCTCCTGGGCCTTTGACATGAGCTACATCCTGTATGGCGCCCTGTTCCTCATGTCCGGCGCTTACGCCCTGTCGCGTAATGCCCATGTGCGGGGCGACGTCTTTTACCGCCTGTGGCCCGTCCGCGTCCAGGCCACGGTGGAGTTGATCCTATACTTCATATTTTTCTTTCCGGGCGTCACCGCCCTGGTCATTGCGGGCTACGGTTACGCGTCGGACTCCTTCGGCTACAAGGAGGTGAGCGTCAACAGCCCGGCGGGTGTCCCCATCTGGCAGTTGAAGGCGCTGATTCCCCTGGCGGGGGGATTCCTCTGGATTCAGGGGGTGGCCCAGGTGATCCGCTGCATCCTCACGATCCGCGACGGGAAGTGGCCGACGCAGTTGCACGATGTGGAGGAATTGGAGACCGTGCTCCAGACCACCCATAGTCCGGCGACCGACAGCAAGCCCGCCCACTAGCTCCACGCAGAAAATCAGATAAACAGATGCTGCCCGCTTGTACTGAATTGGGTCCTTTCTTTCCGCGCCGGCAGTTCCGGCACACGGCTGAGAAAGGCTCGTTGACAAGAATCGGAGGACGCCGGTGACGAACCCTGAAGTAGCCCTGCTGATGCTGGGGGCGTTTATCTTTATCATCCTGCTGGGATTCCCCATCGCCTTCACCCTCATGGCCATGGGCGTCGGATTCGGTTACTACGCCTATTTCCAGCCGGACCAGGCGTTTTTCGACAACCGCGTCTTTTACCTCCTGACCCAGAACACCTTCAGCGTCATGAACAACGACGTGCTGACGGCGGTGCCGCTGTTCCTGTTCATGGGTTACATGGTGGAGCGGGCCAACATTCTCGACCGGCTGTTCCTCACCCTGCAGATCGCGTTTCGCGGGGTGCCGGCATCCATGGCGGTGGCGGCCCTCGCCACCTGCGCCCTGTTCGCCACGGCGACGGGGATTGTGGGCGCGGTGGTGACCCTGATGGGACTGCTGGCCTTCCCCGCCATGCTCAAGGCGGGCTATGACGAGAAGCTGTCCGCCGGGGTGATCTGCGCTGGCGGCACCCTGGGCATCCTGATTCCGCCTTCCATCATGCTCATTGTGTACGGCGCCACCTCGGCCGTGTCCGTGGTGAAGCTCTACGCGGCGGCCATGATTCCCGGCTTCCTGCTGGCGGGGCTGTACATGATCTACGTCATCGGGGTCGCCCTGGTAAAGCCCGAGCTAGCCCCGAAGCTGCCCAAGGAGGAGAGCAATATTCCCTGGTCCAAGGTCCTGGTCATGCTGGCGACCTCGTTCTTCCCCCTGGCGGTGCTGATCCTCTCCGTGCTGGGCGCCATCCTCTTCGGCCTCGCCACGCCCAGCGAGGCGGCGGCGGTGGGCGCCCTGGGCGCCATGGTGCTGGCGGCAGCCTACCGCGCCCTCACCTGGACCCGGCTCAAGGAAGCCACTTTCCTCACCGCCCGGACCTCCGCCATGGTTTGCTGGCTGTTCGTGGGCTCCTGGACCTTTTCCTCGGTATTCTCCTACCTGGGGGGCGAAGGCCTGATCAAGGAGTTCGTGCTGGCCATGGATCTGACCCCGACCACGTTCCTGATCCTGGCCCAGGTCATCATCTTCATCCTGGGCTGGCCCCTGGAGTGGAGCGAGATCATCATCATTTTCGTGCCCATCTTCCTGCCCCTGCTGGAGCACTTCAACATCGATCCCATGTTCTTCGGCATCCTGGTGGCGCTCAACCTGCAGACCTCGTTCCTGACGCCGCCCATGGCCATGTCCGCCTATTACCTCAAGGGCATCGCGCCGCCCCATGTGCAGCTCTGGACCATTTTCAAGGGCTGCTTCCCGTTCCTGGCCATGGTGTTCGTGTCCATGTTCCTGGTCTACATCTTCCCGGACCTGGTGACCTACCTGCCGCGCCTGTTCTACGGAAACTGATTCCATGAGCGCGAGCGATTCCGGGACCCTGGCATGGATGACCGCCGCCGAAGCGGTCAAGGCCATGGGCGAAGAAGGCCAGATCGGCGCCCGGGAGTACGTGGAATCCTGCCTGGCGCAGATCGACCGGGAGGAGGGCAGGGTGCAGGCGTGGACCTACCTGGACCGGGAGTTTGCCCTGTCCCGGGCTCAAGCCCTGGACGAGTACCGTCGGGAGGGCAAGCCCCTGGGACCCCTGCACGGCGTGCCGGTGGGCCTGAAGGACATCATCGACACCGAGGACATGCCTACCGAGAACGGGACGGTGCTGCATGCCGGCCGTCAGCCCACGGACGATGCCACGGTGGTGGCCCGCCTGCGGCAAGCCGGGGCGCTCATCCTGGGGAAAACGGTGACCACCGAGATGGCCACCTACGCGCCGGGCAAAACCCGCAACCCCCGCAATCCGGATCACACCCCTGGCGGCTCCTCCAGCGGCTCGGCTGCGGCGGTGGCGGCGGGCATGGTGCCGGTGGCCCTGGGCACCCAGACCAACGGCAGCGTGATCCGGCCGGCTTCCTATTGCGGGGTGTACGGATTCAAGCCGACGCGGGGACTGATCTCCCGCCACGGCATCCTGCGCCAGTCACGGGTCCTCGACCAAGTGGGCGTTTTTGCCCGGGATCTGCGCGACATAGCCCTCGTGACCGAGCAACTCATGGGGTTCGACGAGAACGATCCCGCCATGCGCCCCCGGCCACAACCCCATCTGGTGCGGAGCCTCGCCGAGGACCCGCCTTTCCCGCCCAAGCTGGCCTTCATCAAGACGCCGGTATGGGACCAGGCGGAGAAGGAAACCCGGGAAGCCTTCGCTGAACTGGCGGAGCATCTGGGGGAGAGCGCGGAGGAAGTTCCCATCGGGGACAGTTTCCGTGGCGCCTGGGATGCCCTGAAGCTGATCATGGAAGCGGACATCGCGCGCAGCTACCGCCACGAATACCAGCGCGGCCGCGACCAGCTTTCCCGTTCGCTGCGGGAGCAGATCGAGCGCGGGCAGAAAGTGCTGGCGTCGGAGTACAACGACGCCGTGGACAGCATTGAGGGTTATTACAATGCCTTGGACAACATGCGTTTGGATTACGACGCCATCGTGACCCCGGCGACTACCGGAACCGCGCCCCGGGGCCTGGAGTCCACGGGCAGCCCGGTGTTCTGCTCCCTGTGGACCCTGTGCGGCATGCCGGCCCTGAGCCTGCCGCTGATGCAGGGAGAAAACGGCCTGCCCCTGGGCGTCCAGTTGGTGGGATTTCGCGGCGAAGACGCGCGCCTGCTGCGCACGGCCCGGTGGCTGGACCGGCGGGCGCGGGAGCCGGTCGCAGGATGAAAGCCATGGTTTCGGCAATGGAGGACAACTCAGATGTTCGTTAAATTAGCGACCGGCCTGATCGCGATGCTGTTGGCCCTGGCCTTCTACAGCATTCCCATCATCAAGCTCAAGGACATCCCGCTCATCATCGTGGTGCTCATCGGGGTGGCGATGATGTTCTACGAGTTCTGGGAAGAGGTCCGCAAGGGCCGCGAGTAGGCGGCGCATCGCCCCCCGGGGCGGGGTCCCGCCTTTCATTCCAACGGCCCCGGCCGGTTCCGGGGCACCGTGGCCGCCGGCGTGACCGCGCCGCTCGGGCCCGCTTGAAGCTAGGAACATGAAACCCAAGATTCTCGTCACCCGCGAAGTGTTCGATGACGTGCTGGATTACCTGCGCCAGCACTTCGAGGTTTCGGCCAACCAGGACGATAGCCAGCTTGACCCGCAACGTCTCGCCGACCTGGCGGCCGACAAGGACGGCCTGATGACCGCCCTCACCGAGCGGGTGGACGAGGCGTTGCTGTCCCGCTGCCCGAAGGTGAGGGCGGTGTGCAACATTGCGGTGGGGTACAACAACATCGACGTTCCGGCCTGCACCGCCCGGGGCGTGATGGTCACCAACACGCCCGGCGTGCTGGACGAAAGCACTGCGGATCTCGCCTGGGCGCTGATTCTCGCCACCGCCCGCAGGGTGACCGAGGCGGAGGCCTATCTGAGAACCGGCGAGTGGAAGCGCTGGTTCCTGAAGCAGATGCTGGGCGCCGATGTGCACCACGCGACGCTGGGCATCATCGGCATGGGGCGCATCGGCCAGGCGGTGGCGCGGCGCGCGGCGGGCTTCGAGATGAAGGTCATCTACCACAACCGCTCCCGGCTGGATCCCGAGTCCGAGCGCCGGATCGCCGCGACCTACGTCAGCAAGGAGCAGTTGCTGGAGCAGGCGGATTTCGTGGTGCTCCAGGTGCCCTATTCGCCCGCGACCCACCACCTGATCGGGGAAGCGGAGCTGAAGCGCATGAAACCCACCGCGATCCTGGTGAATACGGCCCGCGGCGGAGTGGTGGACGACGCGGCGCTGGTCAGGGCCCTGAAAGACGGAACCCTACGCGGAGCCGGCCTGGACGTTTTCGAGAACGAGCCCGCGCTGAACCCCGGGTTTCTGGACCTCAAGAACGTGGTGCTGCTGCCCCACATCGGCAGTTCCACCGAATCCACCCGCCGGGCCATGGCCATGACCGCGGCGCGAAACCTGGTGGCCGCGCTGACCGGCGGGACGCCGCCCAACCTGGTGAATCCCGACGTGAAGGCGTGCTAACCCCGGGCCCGGATGCCCGTTCCCGTTCGCTTCGTTCCCCACCACCGATTCCCTGACGGCAAAGACATGAAACTTTACGATCGCGACATCTCCGGCAACGCATACAAGGTGCGGCTGCTGCTCGCTCTATTGCAGGTGCCTTGTGAGAGGATCACCGTGGACCTGCCGGGAGGTGAGAACCGCAAGCCGGAGTTCCTCCAACTTAATCCCCGGGGGCAGATTCCGGTTCTCGAGGATGACGGCCGGGTGTTCTGGGATTCCACGGCGATCCTTGTTTACCTGGCCCGGCGCCACGGCGGCGAGCCGTGGCTTCCCACGGACGCGGCTGGAATGGCGGAAGTCATGCAGTGGCTGGCCCTGGCCCAGAACGAAATTCTGTACGGGCTGGCCCGGGCCCGCGCCATCAATCTCTTCAAGCGCCCGTGGAATCTGGAAGAGGCCCAGGCCACCGGACGCCGGGCCCTGGAGGTTCTGGAAGGCCGGTTGGCCGGCCACGAGTGGCTTGCGCTGGAGCGGCCCACCATCGCCGATGTGGCCTGCTTCCCCTATGTTGCCCTTGCCCCTGAAGGCGGGGTGTCCCTGGAGGACTGCCCAGCGGTGAAACGCTGGATTACCCGCGTTCAGAAGCTGCCGGGCTACGTGGGCATGCCGGGGCTGTGAACGGCGACCCCGCCGCCCTTGGCCTGGTAGAGGCTGTCGGACGGATTCGCGAGGGCCGGCTCAGCTCGGAGGAATACACTCGCGCCTGCCTGGAGCGAGTCCGCACCGCCGAGCCGAACCTCCGGGCATGGGCTTTCCTGGACCCTGAACGCGCCCTGGCCCTGGCCCGCGCCGGGGATGCGCTGGCGAGCCGCGCCACGCTGCCCCTGGCGGGACTCCCCGTCGGCGTCAAGGACGTCATTCCCACCCGCGACCTGCCGACCCAGATGGGCAGCGAGGTTTTCGCCGGGCATGTCGCTGGCGGAAACGCCCGCATCATTGAGCGCCTGCAGGCGGCGGGCGGATTCGTCATGGGAAAAACCGTGACCGCGGAGCTCGCCTACCTGCACCCCGGCGCGACGCGCAATCCCTGGAACGCCGCGCATACGCCCGGCGGCTCTTCCAGCGGTTCGGCGGCGGCGGTGGCCGCCCGCATGGTGCCCGCCGCCGTCGGCACCCAGACCAACGGTTCGGTGATCCGGCCGGCGGCCTATTGCGGGGTCGTCGGCTTCAAGCCAGGCCGCTACGCCCTGTCGGCGGAAGGCATCCAGCATTTCAGCCCGACCCTGGACCAGATCGGCGTTTTCTGCAGCAGCGTGGCAGACGCCGCCTGGTTTTCCGCCGCCCTGGCCTCGGTGCCCGGGAGCGTGCAGCCGGACGCGCGGCCTCCGGCGCGTCCGCCGCGGCTCGCGTGGCTCAAGGAGCTGCCGTGGATTTGCCCGGACCCGGAGCAGGCGTCTGCCATGGCATCCTGCGCCGGCGCCCTGGCCCGGGACGGAGCCCAAATCTCGGAGTTGACCCTGCCCGCCACCTTTGCCGGGGCTGACCGCCTGCTGCGCACCATCATGCTGCGGGAGGGCGCCCTCGAACTGGGGCCGTTGCAGGCGCGGGAACGGGGCCGGCTCTCGGCGGTATTGAACGCCGCCCTGGACGAGGGCGCCCGCGTCAGCGACGCCGCCTACCGCGGCGCTCTGGCGGACCGGGACGCCCTGGTATTCGAGCTGGCGGGCGTGATCCAGGAGTTTGATGCAGTCCTGACGCCGCCCGTACCGGGTGCCGCGCCTGCGGGTCTGACCACCACCGGAGACCCGGGCTTCTGCACCCTTTGGTCATTGACCGGTTTTCCGGCGATCACCATTCCCGTCGGCCTTTCGGCGCAAAAGCTCCCGCTGGGAATGCAGCTGGCGGCGCCCGCCGGCTATGACAGCCGCCTGCTGGGGGTGGCCGCCTGGTGCGAGGCGCGCCTGCCTTTCCATGGCCTTCGATGATGGGGCGTCCGGTGTACCCTGCTGCCGCGACCGAGATGCCTGAATGAGCTACTTCGCCCGCCTCTTCAACCTCATGGTGGAGGTGATGCTCCCCTTGTCCATGCTGGTGGCGGCGGGAGCCCTCTGGCCCCGGGTGTTCCGCGACGCGCCGGTGGACGTGATGCGCACCCAGCTCAACCGGCTGGTGCTCTATCTGTTTTATCCCTGCATCCTGTTCGCGGTGGCGGCCTCGACGCCCATCACTCCTGCGCTGCTGAGCGTGCCGCTGCTGGTGGGCATAGGCTCCCTGGCGTCCGGACTCGTGCTGTATTGGCTGCTGTATCGCTCGCCCCTGGGGCGGGGGCTCGAGGACACCACCCGGGCCATCCTGGTGGTGGGCGGAATGTTCGGCAACACCTTCAACATCGGCGTGCCGGTGCTGGCTTTCTTCTACGGCCCCGAGGCCATGCGCTACGCGGTGTTCAACGACATGCTCATGACCATGCCCGTGCTCTGGAGCCTCGGCGTCTGGATCTGCACCCGGCTCGGCACCCATCGCCACGAAATGGGCGGGCCGTCGGTGGTCAAGGTGATTCTGACCATGCCGCCCATCTGGGCGTTCGTGGCCGGGTTCGTGGTCCAGCAGCTCGGGCTCACCTACCAGCCCCTGGTGACGGCGACCCGGTTCATCGGCCAGGCCACGATTCCGGTGATCCTGTTCGTCCTGGGCATGACCATTCCCTGGAACAAGCTCACCCCGAAGCCAGAGATTCTCGCGGTGTCGGGCGTGAAGCTGCTGGTGACGCCGCTGGTGGTCTGGGGCATCGGCATGGTGTTCTTCTCGCCCATGGAGGAAGCCCAGTACGCGGCGGTGGTGGAAGCGGCGACGCCGGGCATGGTGACGGCGCTGCTGCTGGCCGACCGCTTCCGTCTCGATCACGGGGCGGCGGCGCTGCTTATCGGCTGGAGCACGATCCTGTTCTGGCTGACGTTGCCCCTGGCCATGGCCCTGGGCCTGATCCGGTGAAGAGCGGGTTTTCTGCGAGGATCTCCGGCTGAACGCCGGGGAATGGTGAGAGCAAGGGAGAAAAGCGGTCATGGAAAGAATCGGATTCATCGGGCTCGGCATCATGGGGCGACCCATGGCGCTCAATCTCGCGAAGAATGGCCACGCCCTCACGGTCTGGGCCCGCCGCCCGGAAAGCATGGGGGCCCTGGCGGAAGCCGGGGCAAAAACCGCGGCCTCGCCGCGGGAGGTGGCGCGGCAGTCGGACATCGTCTTCGTCATCGTGTCGGACACGCCGGACGTGGAGCAGGTGATCTTTGGCGCCGAGGGCATCGTCCATGGCGCGGCCCGGGGCGCGGTGGTGGTGGACATGAGCACCATCTCGCCGGCGGCGGCGCGGGATATGGCCGCGCGGCTCGCGGCGGCGGCAGTCGAGATGCTGGATGCGCCGGTTTCCGGCGGCGAGGTGGGGGCGGTGCAGGGTACGCTTTCCATCATGGCCGGTGGCAGGCCGGAGGTGTTCGAGCGGGTGAAACCCCTGCTCCAGTGCATGGGCAGGAACGTCGTGCACATCGGCCCTTCCGGTTCCGGCCAGGTGGCCAAGTCCTGTAACCAGATTCTCGCGGCGGTCACCATCGAAGGCGTCGCCGAGGCCCTGAATTTCGCCATTCGCGCGGGCGCCGACCCGCGCAGGGTGCGGGAGGCCCTGCTTGGGGGATTCGCCTACAGCAAGGCCCTGGAGATCCACGGGCAGCGCATGCTGGACGGAGACTTCAAGCCCGGCTTCAAGGTCCGGCTGTTCCAGAAGGATTTGCGCATTGTTCTCGACAATGCCCATCAGCTGGGGCTCGCGCTGCCCGCGGCGGCCGTGGTGGCCCAGCATTTCAACGCCCAGGTGGGCGCGGGGGAAGGGGACCTGGACGGCAACTCCCTGTTCCGGGTCATTGAGCGCCTCAACGCGGCGAAGGAATTGTAGGCATGGAACCACGCATCGGCTTTGTCGGGCTGGGAGTCATGGGCCGGTCCATGGCGCAGAACCTGCTCAGGGCGGGATACGCGCTCGCCGTGTACGCGCGGCGCCCCGAGGCCGCGCAATCCCTGGTCTCGGAGGGGGCCTCCCTCATGGCGTCTCCAGGGGAGGTGGGGCGGGCCAGCGACATCGCGTTCACCATGGTCACCAACACACCGGATGTGGAGCAGGTGGTGCTGGGGGACGGCGGCCTGATTCACGGCGCGGCGGCCGGCGCGGTCATCGTTGACTGCAGCACCATCGCGCCCGGCGCCACGCGGCGGATGGCGGAGACTCTCCGCGCCCGGGACATCGAGATGCTGGACGCGCCGGTGTCCGG
>Ga0210362_1571765_pt1 | contig 19037 bp, 17 predicted proteins | sample S625metaT_FD_159713 | JGI IMG/M metagenome (GOLD analysis project Ga0210362, IMG submission 159713) | Metatranscriptome of estuarine sediment microbial communities from the Columbia River estuary, Oregon, United States - S.625 (Metagenome... | ecosystem: Environmental > Aquatic > Marine >... | reverse complement strand
GTCTGGGAGCATGGCGAGTGAAACATGTCGAGGGAGATATTTTTGAAATTCGTATCCAGCTTCGTGACCAAGGGGTCCGGGGGCAGTGGTTCGAGCGGGAATTCATCTGGCACGCGCATCTCACACGCAAGAAAGTGAATGCCGCCTCGCTGCCGGCGGATGGCGTGACGCCCAAAGAGCCGGATGCGGAACAGCCAGCGGCGCCGCTACCGTAGGCGCTCGTATCTCGTATTTCGTATCTCGTGAAGCGTGAAACTCAGGACGCGGATAGAGTCCGTCCGATTGTCGCTTGCGAGATACGAGATACGCTTCACGAGGAACGCGACTCTATGCGGGTTAGGGTGCAACCAAGCCGGGCGGCAATGAGATTTGGATCTGGCCTCCTTCGACGCGCACCTGGCAGCAGGGCACTTCGAAGTTTGGGTTGTTCTCTCGTTGTCCGGTGACGACGCTGAACTTCCATCCATGCCAGGGGCATTCGACGACAGCCCCGCACAGTTTTCCTTCCCCCAGCGGTCCGCCGGCGTGGGGGCAGGCGTTGTCGATGGCGTAGAACGTTCCTTCGACATTGAAGAGCGCGATCCACACGCCGCGGACCTCCACGGTGCGTCCGGTCCCCGGCGGGATGTCCTGAACTTGCGCAACAGTGATGAAGTCGTCCATTATGTGAAAATCCGATTCTGTCTCGCAAGGGCGGGCCCTGCGGGGGCGGCGCACGTGCTTGATTTCACGGCATCCTTATGGCATAGAAATGTACGAGCATATTCCGGCCTAACTAACGATCTGCGCTCTCGGACAGAGGGCTCGGTTGGGAATGAGGTTATTGCATGGAAATGACTCTTCTGCTCAATTCGACGTATGAACCGTTGCGTGTCGTCCATTGGCAGAAAGCGATCGCCCTCCTCTGGCAAGGCAAAGTCGAAGTGCTCGAAGTCTACGACCGTGAGATCCACGGCGTCTCCCTTTCGATCAAGCTCCCTGCGGTGATGCGGCTGCTCAAGCTGGTGCGGCTGAAGGACAGCCACCGCGCCGTCAAATTTTCCCGCATCAACATTTTTACGCGCGATGGCTACGCTTGCCAATATTGCAACCATCGGTTCCGGACCGAAGAACTCACCTTCGATCATGTCGTGCCCATCGCCAAAGGTGGAAAGAAGACGTGGGAAAATATCGTGACGGCTTGCTGGCGGTGCAACAACCGGAAGAGCGGCCGCACGCCGGACGAAGCCAATATGAAGTTGAAGAAGCGGCCGGTGAAACCGCGATGGAGCCCCGTCATTACCATCACCATCGGCATTCGCAACGCGCCTGAAAGTTGGCGGGACTATCTCTATTGGAATATGGAGTTGGACGCCGACCCGGTTGAGACATAGTTGTGCATGTGAGTTGTAAGTCGTAAGTTGTCGGATCCGCGTGCCTTCTTTATCCATTACGCATCGGTCAACCCAACACACAGTCCTTCCAGAATCCTCGATTTCCAGTATAGCGGTGTGCCGGAGAAAAGTGGAGCCCGTGGTTTACCGCTTGGAAATCCCTATTGTATGATGCGGCGCAACACTCAACTGGTAGGAGCATAGGCGATGGCTGCAAATCCTGGTTTTCCGTTGGTTCTGGATGTCAAAGGGTGGACGGTGCTGGTGATCGGCGGGGACGACGAGGCGTCCGACAAGACGCAACGGCTGCTCGAATCCGGCGCGCGTGTCACGGTGATCAGCCCAACGTTGAACGAAACGTTGCGCACTTTAGCGGCGTCGGCAAAGGTCATTCATCGCGGACGGCATTTTCGCGACACGGATATCGAACATGCCATTTTGATTTTGAACACCCTGCGCGGAGATCGCGATTTTGCCAGAGTATTATTGGCCAAGGCGAAAGAGAAGGGTGTGCTGGTCTGGTCGGTGGATTTTCCAGAAGCCTCCAGCGTCACGATGCCGGCGGTGGTGGCGTCAGGCCATGCTCGGGTAGCGATCAGCACGAGTGGAGTCGCGCCGGCGTTGTCCGGCTTCATGAAGGAAGATCTGGAACGAATTCTGGACGCCGAGTTTGCCGCCTTTGTCGAGTGGTTGGGAGAGTTGCGAGAAGCCGCGAAGGCCAATGAGCCGGATGCCGAGAAGCGCCGGGCGCTTCTGCGTGAAGCCCTGGACGGTTTTCGCCTCTTAGGCAAGATCCAGTATCCCAAAGTCTGGCTGGAGAAGCGGGCTGCGAATGCGGCAGACGTGAAACGTGAAACGTGAAACGAAAGAGACGGACAGGAGGGAAAATGGTCTTATTGGAATTCAGTATGTCGCCGCTGGGAAAGGGCGAGAGTGTGGGAAAGTATGTGGCCCGCTCGCTCGACATCATCGATAAGAGCGGGGTGCCCTATCGCTTGAATCCAATGGGGACGGTGTTGGAGGGCGAGTGGGACGAGGTGTTCGGTGTCGTGAAACAATGTTATGAGCGGATGAGGAAAGACTGCAAGCGTATTTCCTGCACGATCAAGGTGGACTATCGCAAGGGGCACGAGGGCCGTTTGCAGAGCAAAGTGGCGACCATCGAAAAAACGCTCAAACGCCGGATCAAGCAGTAACCGGGGCGTCATCGTCGCTCGTATCTCGTGAAGCGTATCTCGCAAACAAAGAGGGGACATACTCCCTTTCCATTCTGCGCTTCACGCTTCACGAGATACGCTTCACGACGCGATTTCTTGACGGACCGGGCGCGCTTGACAGCGGTAGGGCGATTCCGTAATATGCGACTGCCTTTAACGCTCATCCAGTGAGGTGAGTAAGGAGCATACCATGACGAGCGCTCCGGCCTATGCCGGGTTCTGCAATGCAACCTTCTCACCAAGACACGGTGGGGAGGTTTTTTTATGCCGGTTTGCCGAGGCTGTCTCGACACGCCCTAGAAAGCACCCTTGACGTGACGGCTGAAAACCAAACACAACGGGACGATGCGCGAGTCGTGATGGATGCCGGTGATATTGCGCGCGCGCTGACCCGTATCGCCCATGAAATCGTAGAACGCAATAAAGGCGTGAAATATTTGGCGCTGGTCGGCATCCGCACGGGCGGCGTGTATCTGGCCCACAGGCTGGTGAAGCGCATTCAGAATATCGAAGGCGTACAGGTCCCCATCGGTGAGTTGGACATTACGCTCTATCGGGACGACCTCGCGCTTCTCAAGAATCAGCCGGTGTTGAGAAAAACAACCGTTCCCTTCGATCTGGCAGATAAGATGGTGGTGTTGGTAGACGATGTGCTGTTCACCGGACGGACGATACGCGCGGCGATGGACGGGTTGATGGATCTGGGACGGCCGGGAGAGATTCAACTGGCAGTGCTGGTGGATCGCGGTCATCGCCAGTTGCCGATCAAGGCCAATTACATCGGAAAGAATCTTCCCACCTCGCGCGAAGAAAAGGTTCAGGTCTTATTGGAAGAGGGCGGGGAGGATGACCGAGTGGTCATTTTTAGGGCGTAATGCGGAGGAGGCCATGAGTCTCAAACGCAAAGATTTGCTCAGCCTGGCGCCGTTGTCAGTGGATGAGATCGCGCGCATCCTTGAGACGGCGGATTCCTTCAAGGAAGTGACGGGCCGCGAGATCAAGAAGGTGCCGGCCCTGCGAGGCAAGACGGTCGTCAATCTGTTCTTCGAACCGAGCACCAGAACCCGCACGTCGTTCGAGCTGGCGGCAAAACGGCTGAGCGCGGATGTGATCAACTTTTCGCCCTCGTCGAGCAGCGTCACGAAAGGCGAAACGCTCCTTGACACCGCGCGCAACATTGAGGCGATGCAGGCGGATATTATCGTGCTGCGCCATTCGTCCGCCGGGGCCGCCGAAATGTTGGCTCGCGGGGTGAAATCCGCGGTCATCAACGCGGGGGACGGATGGCACGAACATCCCACGCAGGCGCTGCTGGATCTCTATACCATCCGCGGGCGCGGCATGGGATTCGACGGGTTGCGGGTGGCGATCGTCGGAGATGTGTCGCACAGCCGGGTGGCCCGTTCAAACATCTATGCGCTGACCAAGTTGGGCGCCGAGGTGCGTCTGGTGGGCCCGCCCACTATGATGCCATGGGGTGTTGAGAAGCTTGGGGTGAAGATCTATTCCAATATGGACGAGGGCTTGGGCGGAGTGAACGTCATTATGATGCTCCGCCTTCAGTTGGAACGGCAGGGGCGCGCGCTCTTTCCAACCATTCGCGAGTACGCGCGGCTCTATGGATTGACGGCGGAACGGGTCAAATTGGCCGATGCCGGCGCGATCGTCATGCATCCGGGGCCGATCAATCGCGGAGTGGAGATTGCGCCGGATGTGGCGGACAGCCTCTCGTCCGTGATTCTCGACCAAGTCGCCAACGGCGTGGCGGTGCGCATGGGTATTTTGTACCTCATGTCGGGAGCGAATTAGCGGAATCTGATGATCTGTTGATCGATCGATTGCGTACATTCAATCGACAAATCATCAGATCAACAGATTCTGTCGCAAGGCTGGGAGGAGTTTATAGTGCCAATTCTCATCAAGGGCGGGGATGTGATCGATCCGGGCCGTTTCGTCGGCGTGGGCGATGTGCTGATCGATGACGGAAAAATTGCGGCGGTGGGTCCCAATCTGCAGATGCCGGCGGGAAGCACGATGATCGACGCGAAGGGGCGGCTGGTGCTGCCGGGGTTCGTCGATCTGCATGTCCATTTCCGGGAGCCTGGATTTGAATACAAGGAAACGATTCAGAGCGGCAGCGCCGCAGCGGTGGCCGGCGGATTTACGACGGTCTGTTGCATGCCCAACACGAATCCGGTGAACGACAACCAAGCGGTGACGGAGTTCATTCTGGAGCGGTCCCGGCTGGCCGGCCTCGCCAATGTGTGGCCGGTCGGCGCAATCACGAAAGGCTCGGAAGGAAAAGAGCTGGCGGAAATCGGAGATCTGCGGCGATCCGGCTGTGTGGCGATTTCAGACGACGGCCGGCCGGTGATGAACAGCCTGGTGATGCGCCGGGCGATGGAATATGCGCTGGCATTCGACCTGACGGTGGTCGATCATTGCGAGGATCTGCATTTGGCTGAAGGCGGCTGCATGAACGAAGGCCTGGTCTCCACCGAATTGGGGTTGCCCGGTATTCCCTCGGCGGCGGAAGATGTGATGGTTGCGCGCAATCTGTCTCTGTCGGAGCTGACGGGAGCGCGGCTTCATCTGGCCCATATCAGCACGGCCGGGTCGGTTCGAATGGTCCGTGAGGCGAAGGCCCGCGGCATCAAGGTCACGGCGGAAGTATGCCCGCATCACTTCACCCTGACCGACGACGTGGTTCGCGGGTACAACACGCATGCGAAGATGAATCCTCCGTTGCGCACCAGGGACGACGTCCGCGCGATCAAAGAGGGATTGCGCGACGGCACGATCGATGCGATTGCAACCGACCATGCGCCGCACGCCACGCAGGAGAAGCAGCAGGATTTCACCGAAGCTCCGTTTGGAATCGTCGGGCTGGAGACAGCGCTCTCCTTGACGCTGGGACTAGTCGAGGAGGGGGTCTTGTCGCTGGAGCAGGCGGTTGAGAAGCTCACGTCCGCTCCGGCGGCCGTGTTCGGGCTGAAGAAGGGGACGCTGGCGGTCGGCGCGGATGCCGATGTGGCGATCGTCGATCAACAGGCCGAGTGGGAGGTCGATCCCGGTAAGTTTCGCTCGAAAAGCCGCAACACGCCGTTTGTCGGATGGAAGGTCAAGGGGCGAGTCATGACGACGATCGTGGGGGGGCGGGTGGTGTTCGAGGCCGGGCCATTGGAATCGTAGCACAGTGCGGCGCGTGTCCTATTGGGGACTGCTCTGCTGCCTCACGCTTGAATGGCTGGTGCTCGGTGTGTGGATCGGCGGGATGATCGTGCTGGTCGGAGCGGTGATCCCGGCGGTGTTCAATACGTTCGGCGGGCAGGATTCAGGCGGGCTGTTTCTGACGCGGGCGTTCGAGGGGTACCATCGGTTCGTGATCGGGGCTATAGCGGTTCTGTGCGCTGTCGCTGCCTATCGCTGGTGGAGCAGAGAGCCGGCGGTGGCGGTCGGTCGAGGGGAGATCATCGTCTTGGCGCTGATGGTGGCGATCGCCGCAGTCGTGATTCTGGCACTGCATCCGCAGGCCGTAGCGCTTCAAGCGCAGGCCTTTGCAGCACATGAGGAAGCGGCCAAGAAGGCGGCTTTCGAGTCGTTGTTTCGTGTTCTTCTGCCCATTCGAGTACTCGATATCGGCAATTTGGTCCTGGGGGTTCTGTTGATCGGAATAAAGTCACAACGGACGATCCGTCCGAGCGGGGCGGGGCTATGAAAAAAGCGCTGTTGGCATTGGCGGACGGTGCATGCTTTGAGGGCCGTGCGCTTGGGTACGAAGGCGAGACGGTCGGAGAAGTCGTGTTCAATACGGCGATGACCGGCTATCAGGAGGTGCTGACCGATCCCTCCTACAAAGGGCAAATTGTCACGATGACCTGCTCCCATATCGGGAATTACGGAGCGACGCCGGAAGACAGTGAGTCCCGCCGCCTGTGGGCGGAAGGGTTTGTGGTGATGGAAGCCAGCCGGCTGGCCAGTAATTGGCGGAGCACACAGACGATTCAGGAATACTTGACGCAGGCGAAGGTCGTGGCGATCGAAGGGCTCGATACCAGAGCGTTAACGAGACATTTGCGTGAGCATGGATCGCAGCAAGGGGTCATTACACACGGGGGCCTCGATGCGGCCGGCGCCGTGGCCAAAGCGCGGGAAGCGCCCGGTATCGCCGGACGGGACTTGGCGGCGGAGGTTACCTGTGAAACGTCGTATGAATGGAAGGCCGGGTCCGGAAAATGGGCGCTGGACGGAGGCGGGAGCAGATCGGACGGACAGCGACGCCGGCCGTGGCAGGTCGTGGCCTATGATTTTGGCGTCAAACAGAATATTCTGAACCGGCTGGTCGATGTCGGGTGCCTGGTTACGGTGGTGCCGGCATCGACAACAGCTGCTGAAATCGCCGCGCGCAACCCGGATGGAATTTTCCTCTCCAACGGCCCCGGCGATCCGGAAGGCGTGCCCTATGCCGTGGAAACCGTGCGGACGCTGATCGGCCGCTATCCGATCTTCGGCATTTGCTTGGGCCATCAGATTTTGGGGCTTGCGTTCGGGCTTGAAACCTATAAGCTCAAGTTCGGACACCACGGCGCAAATCATCCGGTGATCGACCTTCGGAGCAGGAAGGTCGAGATCACGTCGCAGAACCATAACTTTGCCGTCAAGATCCCTCTGTCGTTCAGCGAGGCGCCGGACAGTCCGCCGACGGTCGATACCAAGCATGGCAGGCTGTCGATCACACATCTCAGCTTGAACGACTGCTCGATCGAAGGCATGGTCTGCATGGATCGTCCGGTGTTTTCGGTTCAGTATCATCCGGAGGCCTCCCCGGGGCCTCATGATTCGGCCTATCTGTTCGAGGAATTCGTTCGGCTTATGGAGACCCATCATGCGTAATCGGTTGCTCGCATTGTTACTCGTCGGGTTGTTGATGTCTGGCTGTACGTTCAATTTCACGTTGTTTCCGGGCCAGGGGCCACTCCAAGAGACGCAGGTCGGCGGCACGGGAACAGCCAAAGTGCTGTTGATCGAGGTCTCCGGCATGATCAGTTCCCAGGAGAAAGAAGGCTTGATTCCCGCGCCGAGTCTCCTGGCGAGAATCAAGGAGCAGTTGACGAAAGCCACGCAGGATGACGAGGTGAAAGCCGTCGTGCTCCGGATCAATTCGCCCGGCGGCACGGTCACGGCCTCGGATATCATTCATCACGAAATCAAAGCGTTCAAAGCATCCAAGAAGATTCCGGTCATCGCCTCGATCATGGATCTGGGCACCTCCGGGGGGTACTATATTGCAGCAGCAGCAGATACGGTGATGGCGCATCCCTCATCCGTCACGGGAAGCATCGGCGTCATCATGCTGACGGTCAATGCCAGGGGATTGCTGGAAAAGGTGGGCATTGAGGCGACGGCGGTCACGTCCGGCCCTCGAAAAGACATGGGGTCTCCGTTTCGGGTCATGACGTCGGAGGAACGGGCGATCTTTCAAGGGCTGATCGATTCGTTCTATCAGCAGTTCTTGACTGTGGTGCAGGAAGGCCGGCCGCACTTGCAGATGGACCAGATCAAGAAATTGGCCGATGGACGAATTTATACGGGGGAGCAAGCGAAGGCAGCCGGTCTGGTGGATGACCTCGGATATCTGGAAGATGCCGTCGAAGCGGCGAAGAAGAAGGCGAAGCTTCCGGAGGCGCGTGTGGTCACCTATCACCGTCCCGGTGGGTACTCAAACAATATCTATTCCAAGCTTCTTGCGCCGGGTCCGCTGGCGGGCTTTGCCGATCTCGATGTGATGGCGCTCGCGCGAGGAGGCACACCGCAGTTCATGTATCTCTGGATGCCGTAACGAAATATGAGCCGATCAGACGCGCGCGGGCGACCGCATGAATTTCCCATGGCACAATCACGCGACCATTCTATCGATTCTGTTCTTTCGGCGCGGATCGGGCGTCGGGCGCTGCTTGGGTACGGTATCCGAGGAGCGATGGGGCTGTATGGCCTCGTGAGCATGGGGGCGGTAACCGGGATTGCGTCCATGCTGGCCGGCTGTTATCGGGCGCCGGGCACGTCACGCGACCAATTCATTTACATCAGTGAAGAAAAAGAAATCGCCATGGGCGTCAGCGCGTTCCACGAGGTGTTGCGCAAAGCCCGCCTGAGCCAGGACTTGGAAATCAACGAAATGGTCCACCGGGTCGGCAATCGAATTGCCGCCGCCGCCAATAAGCCTGAGTATCAATGGGAATTTGCCGTCATCGACGACGACAAGACGGTGAATGCCTTCGCCCTGCCGGGCGGCAAGGTTGCGATTTTCACAGGCATTCTCAAATATACGAAGACTGAAGACGGGTTGGCAACCGTGATGGGGCATGAGGTCGCGCACGCGCTGCAGCGTCATGGCGCCGAGCGGTACAGCCGAGGGATTCTGGAAACCATCGGGCAGGTCGGCGCGCTTGCCGCCGGCGCGATGGCGGGACGTCCGGATGCGGCGATGGCGGCGATGAGCGCCTATGGCGTCGGCGTGTCGTTGCCGTTTGGGCGAAGCCAGGAGTCGGAAGCGGATCTGATCGGGCTCCGGCTGATGGCCCAGGCCGGCTATGACCCTCGTGAAGCGGTGCCGTTTTGGGAGCGCATGAGCGGCTGTCCCAGGCAGCTGATCGGCAAGGCCTGTTTCAGATCGCAGCAAACGATTCCTGAGTTCCTATCGACCCATCCGTCCGATGTGTCCCGCATCAATCAGATCGAAGACTGGCTGCCGGATGCAATGAAATATTACCGAGGACCGGGGGGAGACATTCCGCCATCCATGACGATACCGAAACCGTACCGTCCTCCGATCGGGCCGCTGCCGCAGTCCAGCGGGCCGGCGCTTTTCTCATAGGAACATATGCCGAAACGCACAGACATCCGTTCCATTCTCATGATCGGGTCCGGCCCGATCGTCATCGGGCAGGCCTGCGAATTCGACTATTCTGGCACGCAAGCCTGCAAAGCTCTCAAAGAGGAAGGCTATAAAGTCATCCTCATCAACAGCAACCCTGCCACGATCATGACCGATCCGGAGATGGCGGACCGAACGTATGTGGAACCGATTACGCTGGATGTCGTCGAGAAAGTGATCGAGCGCGAGAGACCCGACGCGTTGCTGCCGACGATGGGCGGGCAAACGGCGCTCAACGCGACCGTGGGATTGGTCAAGCGCGGCGTGCTTGAGAAATACGGGGTCCGGCTCATCGGCGCCTCGGCCGAAGCCATCCATAAAGCGGAGGATCGGGAGGCCTTCAAGCTGGCGATGCAGCGGATCGGCTTGCGTGTGCCCAAGAGCGGCACGGCGCACACGCGCCAGGAGGCGGTCGGGATTCTGGATATGGTCGGATTTCCGGCCATCATTCGCCCGTCCTTTACGATGGGGGGAACGGGTGGAAACATCGCCTACAATCGGGAAGAGTTTGAAAAACTGATCGATTGGGCTCTGGTGATGAGTCCGGTCAGCCAAGTGTTGATCGAGGAGTCGGTCATCGGGTGGAAAGAATATGAATTGGAAGTCATGCGCGACCTGAAGGACAACGTCGTGATCGTCTGTCCTATCGAGAATCTCGACCCGATGGGCGTCCACACCGGCGACAGTATCACCGTTGCGCCGGCTATGACATTGACCGACAAAGAGTATCAACGGATGCGGGATGCCGCGCTCCGGATTATTCGTGAAATCGGAGTCGATACAGGCGGCTCGAACATCCAGTTCGGCATCGATCCGGCAAACGGAGATATGGTCGTCATCGAAATGAATCCACGGGTCTCCAGGAGTTCGGCGTTGGCGTCGAAAGCGATGGGGTTCCCGATCGCGAAAATCGCCGCCAAGCTGGCAGTCGGCTATACCTTGGATGAAATCACCAACGACATCACCGGCACGACCAAGGCGTCGTTCGAACCGGCAATCGACTATGTGGTGGTGAAGATTCCTCGGTTTGCGTTTCAGAAATTCAAAGGCGCCGATCCCACGTTGACGACGCAAATGAAATCGGTGGGTGAGGCGATGGCCATCGGGAGGACCTTCAAGGAAGCGCTGCAGAAGGCCATCCGTTCCCTGGAGCTGGATCTCAATGGGTTGTCCTCGCGGATGGGGATCGATCGGGGAATCCCTCCGGAGTTCAACCGGGGCGAGGCGTTGGAGAAGGTTCGCCAGATGTTGCGCACGCCGCTGCCCGAACGCTTGTGGTATCTGGCCGATGGGATTCGCCTGGGTCTCACGAATGAGGAGTTGTTCGCGATAACGAAGATCGACCCCTGGTTCATCGAGCAGATCCGGGAGCTGATCGGGTTCGAGCAGGTGCTGTTGGCCAAATCAGGGACCACGGCCTTGGCGCCGGCGGATGAGTGGCTCTGGGAAGCCAAACAACAGGGGTTCTCGGACGATCGGATCGGCCAATTGCTCGGTGTCGAGCCGGCAAAAGTCCGCAAGGCGCGCATGGGATCGGGGAAGAGTGGAACCGGCGCGGCTCCGGGCCGATCCGTCACATACAAGCGGGTCGACACCTGCGCGGCGGAGTTCGAAGCCCATACGCCGTATCTCTATTCTACATATGGAAGCGAATGCGAGGCCCGGCCGTCGGATCGGAAAAAGGTCGTCATCCTCGGCGGTGGCCCCAACCGCATAGGGCAGGGAATCGAATTCGACTACTGCTGTGTGCATGCGGCCATGGCCCTACGCGAAGAAGCGATCGAAACGATCATGGTGAATTGCAATCCGGAAACAGTGAGCACGGATTATGACACGTCGGACCGGCTCTACTTCGAGCCGCTCACGGAGGAGGATATCCTCAATATCGTGAAGGCGGAACAGCCGATGGGGGTCGTCTTGCAGTTCGGCGGGCAGACTCCGTTGAAGCTGGCGCTACCGTTGTCCAAGGCCGGGGTGAAGATTCTCGGCACCAGCCCCGACGCGATCGATTTGGCGGAAGATCGCGAGCGGTTCCGGGATTTCTTGAATACGCTCGGCCTCCGGCAAGCGGAAAGCGGGATGGCCCGCTCGGTCGATGAAGCGGTGCGCATCGCGGGCGCGATCGGGTATCCGGTCATGGTCCGGCCCTCCTATGTGTTGGGCGGCCGCTCGATGCAGATCGTCTATGACGAAGCCGGGTTGTTGGAGTACGTCCGTTCCGCCGTGAAGGCATCGCCGAAACATCCCGTGCTGATCGACAAATACCTGGCCGATGCCATCGAAATCGATGCCGATGCAATCTCGGACGGACAGACGGTCGTCGTAGCGGGGATCATGGAGCATATCGAAGAAGCCGGGGTCCATTCGGGAGATTCAGCCTGTTCGCTGCCGCCCTATACGCTGGAGAAGACCGTCGTGCATGAAATTGAACGCCAAATGAAGCTGTTGGCGCTCAAGCTCGGCGTCGTGGGATTGATGAACGCGCAATTTGCCGTGAAGGACAAGACCGTCTACGTGCTCGAAGTCAATCCACGGGGATCGCGGACGGTGCCCTTTGTCAGCAAAGCGATTGGCGTGCCGTTGGCCAAGCTGGCGATGAAGGTCATGGTCGGGCGGACGCTGAAGGAACTTGGGTTTACCACGGCTCCGCAGCCGGCGCATCTGTCGGTCAAGGAAGCGGTATTTCCCTTCAATAAGTTTCCCGGAGTGGATGTGCTATTGGGGCCGGAGATGAAGTCGACGGGAGAGGTGATGGGCATCGACAGCGACTTCGGTTGGGCGTTTGCCAAGTCGCAGGCCGGCGCCGGCGCCGTGCTTCCGAAGTCGGGAACGGCCTTCATCAGTGTGAAGCCGGACGATCGGCTTATGGCTTTGGATGTCGCCAGGCGGCTTGGGATTCTAGGATTTCGGATCCATGCGACCACCGGAACCGCCGGCTATCTGCGAGAACACGGCGTCGATGTCACCGCAGTCAACAAAGTGAAGGAAGGGCGGCCCCACATTGTCGACCATATCAAGAATGGAGACGTGGCGCTGGTCGTGAATACGGTGAGGACCGCCTCGGCCCATTCCGACTCCCTGTCGATCCGCCGGGAATCGTTGCACAAGGGTTTGTCTTATTACACGACGATGCGGGGAGCGATGGCTGCCGTGCTCGGCATTGAAGCGATGGTGAAAAATGAACTGTCCATCCGTTCTTTGCAGGAGTATCATCAGACCCCTCTTACGCCGGAGTCATGAACGTATGCCGACACCGATTACGAAAAAAGGGTACGAAGCGCTGAAGGCCGAACTGGATCGTTTGCGGAAGGTCGAACGGCCCAAAAACATCGAGGCCATCGCGGAAGCCCGCGCGCACGGTGATCTGAGCGAAAACGCCGAGTACGATGCCGCCAAGGAACGGCAGGGATTCATCGAGTCGCGCATGGCCGAGATCGAAACGAGATTGGCCGACGCCCGTATCATCGAAATCACGGGACGAACCACGGAGACGGTGGTCTTTGGCGCGACCGTGTCGGTGATCGAGCAGGAGTCGCAGTCGAAGAAACGCTATACGCTGGTCGGCCAAGACGAAGCCGACATGAAATTCAACAAGATTTCTGTCCAGTCGCCGGTCGGGCGCGCATTAATTGGGAAACGGGTTGGCGATTTCGTCGAGGTAAAGACTCCAGTGAAGATGGTCGAATATGAGGTCATCGAGATCAAGTTTGAGGAGTTCTAGTTTCAGATACACGTATCTCGTGAAGCGTATCTCGTATCTCTTGCAAGCAAAGATATGGACACGTTTTTTCCGGCCAGCGATTCACGCGTCACCGTTCGACAGGCTCACGGTTCTAAGTAGAGTCGAAGGAAGAGATACGCTTTACGAACGACGAAGTGACCGTTGATGGCGCCTCGTTTCCCACCTGAAAGAAAACTATTCAAACGGCCTGCCGGCGTGCCGGCACAGCATCCCCTGATCACCCTGCTCACCGACTTTGGCGCGCGCGATCATTTTGTGGCGAGCATGAAGGGAGTCATCCTCTCGATTGCCCCCTCCGCCCAGATCGTCGATGTCTCCCACGACATCTCTCCCCATAAGATCGAGGAAGCGGCGTACGTGATCGAGTCGTGCCACCGGTATTTCCCGGAGGGAACCATCCATGTGACAGTCGTGGACCCCGGTGTAGGAAGCGCCAGACGGCCGATTATAGTCACCACGTCGCGAAATTACTTTCTGGCCCCTGATAACGGATTGCTCAGCCGGGTACTGTGGGACGAGCGGGACGCGGAGGTGAGGCAGATCGAGAATATGCTCTATCGTCTTCCGTCCGAAGGGGCGACCTTCGATGGGCGAGACCTCTTTGCGCCGGCGGCTGCCTGGCTTGCGATGGGAGAACCGACCACATCGTTCGGTCGCGTTATCGAGGATCCCATCGTGCTTCCGCTGGCCTTTCCGATCATGCAGGACGGGACGCTGATCGGACAGATCGAGCATATCGATCGATTCGGCAATTTGATTACGAACATCACCACGGCGAATGTGCGGGAATGGAGAGAGGCCACCGGGCGGCCGCATCCCGCGGTTCACGTCGGGACCTGTGTCATCGAAGGGCTGGTGGACAGTTACAGCCAAGGCGGACTCGATAGCGCCTCCGCGCTGATCAACAGTTCCGGCAAGCTGGAAATATTTTTGGATCAGCAGAGCGCAGCCCGGCATTTGCGAATCGGTGTGGGCGAAGAGGTGCGTCTTTGTTGATTGGCGCGCCGCAGGCGGATCTTGCATTACGTTATTGTCGGCTGGCGGTAGGTGTTGAGCGGCGGATCTCATCGGAGACTCTTTGGAGCGCGACGGTCAGATTGTGAAAGATACGATCGAGGTGACGCATCATCTCAGCCTCGGTCTCACCCCACGCCCAAAAGGACAACATGAGCTGTTGCCCATGCTGACGTTCTGGCGGACCGGGCAGGGTGGTAAATTGGGCCGACATGATCGTGGCGCCGATGGCTCCCCATTCAAACAATGGATCGGTCTCGCTCAATGCCTGAGCGGTCGCATTGGTCAGCCGGTGCATCTGCTCCGGCGAGGTATTCAACGATAGGTTTCGGTACAGGATCATCAGGCGGCCGGAACATTGCAGGGGCGTAGAGGATGGAGTGCCGACAGTAGTAGCTGCGCCGTTGAAGGCAGAATCATTGGACTCAAAGATCGATTCAGAGCCATTGAGCCACTCAAGGAGCCGATAGAAGGTTTCGATCGCAGGGTAGGACGTCCACTGCTGCAGATCTTCCAAGGATGACCGGATGAGCTCCGGCTGTGTTTTGAAATCGTAATACCGATATGCTGGATTGGATTCTGCGTCGATCCAGGGGTGCGATCGGGGTTTCAAGGAGTCGGGGTCACTGTGCTCGTAGACCTTCATTTTCCGTCCAATCCCGTGAATGCGCGGCCATAGGCGGACACCTCTATTGTGGCACACCTTCCATCATAGCAAGTAATCCAGCCCGTCGCAGCACGGTAGCGGCATCTTAGCTATGAGGCGCATGGGCAAGTGCTCGCTTTTCGCCCAGCACAAGATACAATTTCCATTCTCCCCCAGCTCATGCCGAATTCCATTCATAGCTTCGTAACTTCACTCAAATCTCATGAGGTAGGAAACTGAGGGTTGGGAAGTGGAGTGTTATTCCGCATTGGCTCGATTACGGCGTGAAGAGGCACTCACTCCGGCGGATGAGACGCAAGCACGAACTCTGTTGCATGCATTAATGGCGGCATGGACGGAAATCGAGCCAAGCGTTGTCGTGCGAGAACAGGCGTGGCGCGTCCTGCTCTTGCATCCGCTCCGAGTCGTAGATGCGATGCCATTGGCCGCAGCCATCGCGTGGGCAAATGGACAGGCCTCCGGACATGAGTTGGTGTGTTTAGATCACCGCCTACGCCAAGCCGCGTAGCGCGAAGGCTGTACGGTCTTGACGAAGCACATGTAACGCTTCAATCTTCCGCTCTCTGCATCCAGCATTTGTTTGATGAAGGAGGAATGTTCAATGTTGGGTGGTGTGTGTTGGATGATTCCGACGAGTGACGATTTGCGAATGACGAAGTAGGTCGGGCCGCCACGTCCCACGAAATGGATCATGCCTTTGTAATAAGTCAAAACTCACGCCTGACCCCAAAGCCGTCTTAGACCAGCACCTCTTTTCTCCTATCGCCGGTCGTATGAACTTGAATGTCAGTCGGCTGCCGGGAGCAGGGTAACGGCTTCGATGGCTTCTCTCAGAATCTCGACCATCCGTCTGAGTTCCGGAAGTGACGTGCTGAGGGGCGGCATGAGGATCATGACATTGCCGATGGGGCGCAGCAAGAGTCCTCGGCTGCGCGCCTCCATGGCTACTTTGTGGCCGACACGTGCTTCGAGCGGATAGGGTTTCTTCGTCTCCTGATCCTCCACCAACTCGATCGCCACGATGAGTCCCTGCTGCCGGATCTCGCCCACATGGGGCGATTGCCTGAGTGGCTGAAGCAGTCGCGCCATCGTCTTAATCTTAGGTTGCAGTTTGGCGAGCGTCTTTTCTTTCTGAAAGATGTCAATGTTGGCCAGCGCCACGGCGCAACCGAGTGGATTGCCGGTATAGCTGTGACCGTGGAAGAAGGTTTTGAAGTCTGCGTATGTGCCGAGAAAGGCCTGGTAAATTTCGTCAGTGGTGAGCGTCGCGGCCAGCGGCATGTAGCCGCCCGTTAACCCTTTGCTGATCGCCATCAAGTCCGGCGTGATCCCCTCATGGTGGCAGGCGAACATTTTCCCGGTTCGGCCGAATCCCGTGGCGACTTCATCGGCGATCAAAAGGACGTTATATTTCGTGCAGAGTTCGCGGACTCGCTTCAGATAGCCAGGAGGGGAGGTCAGCATGCCTGCCGCTGCTTGCACAAGGGGCTCAATGATGAAGCCAGCCAATTCACGGTGGCGTTCCTTGAGGATTTGCTCAATCGGATCGATGCAGGCCATCTGGCAAGAAGGGTAGGTCAGATTGAGTGGGCAACGGTAGCAATAGGGAGGATCAGCTTCGGCTGTGGGAAAGAGTAGCGACTTGAATCGCCCGTGGAAGAGGTCGATGTTGCCCACGCTGACGGCGCCGACTGTATCGCCATGGTAGGCCAGCTTCAGATGCAGAAAGGTATTCTTGGGGCCGGCTTCGGGCCGTCGGAGCTGCCAGTATTGGACAGCCATTTTGAGGGCGATTTCGACCGCGGTGGATCCATCGTCGGAATAAAATACCCGCGTCAATCCTTTGGGTACGATCTTGATCAAGGCTCGCGCGAGTTCAATTGCCGGTGGATTGGAAATCCCAAACAGCGATGAATGTGCGATCGTATCGATCTGCTTCTTGAGAGCCCGGTCGAGGGCCGGATGCCGATGGCCGTGCAGATTGACCCAGATGGAGGAGGTGCCGTCGAGATACTTCTTGCCTTCGCTGTCGATGAGGTAGGAGCCTTTGCCACGCTCGATAATGAGGGGCTCCTCCTGCTCCCATTCCCGCATTTGGGTGAACGGGTGCCACAGGTATCGGTGATCCCATTCGATCAGTTGTCTGGTTGAGGGTGTGCGTGCCACGGTGAAGGGTTGCAGGGGGAGCGTATAGCGTATGGTCTATAGCACGAGATTCGACTGAAATGCCATATCATCGTCGGCTCGTTTTCGCCCGTGCTACATGCCATCAGCCATAAGCTCTTTTTCCCGTTTGTGCCATAACGCCATTTGCTATACGCTCTTCGCGCCGTGCGGGGGCGATGTCTTTGACAACCTGGGAGGCAGTTACTATAATGGACCGATTGTTTTCTGAAATGAGCTAGGAGTTGCAAAGTCTTATACGTAATTTCTCAATTATCGCCCATATCGATCACGGCAAATCAACCCTCGCTGACCGGTTCTTAGAAGCTACTGGCGCAGTCACTGCTCGAGAGGCCAAAGAACAGATCCTTGATGCCATGGATCTCGAACGAGAACGTGGCATTACGATCAAGGCCCATGCAGTGGCGATCCGGTATAAGGCCAAAGACGGGAAGACCTACGCCTTGCATTTGATCGATACGCCGGGGCACGTCGACTTCACGTATGAAGTCTCGCGCAGCCTTGCGGCCTGCGAGGGGGCGCTCTTGTTGGTTGATGCCACCCAGGGGGTCCAGGCCCAGACCATTGCCAATGTGAACCTGGCGATGTCCAATAACCTCTCCATTATACCCGTCATCAATAAGATCGATTTGGCGAGCGCGGATGTCGAGGGGACGAAGCACTCGATTTCGGAGGTGCTGCAGCTCGATGCCACCGATGCCATGCCGATCAGCGCCAAGGACGGCAAGGGTGTGCCGGAGGTGTTGGAGGCAGTCATCGCGCGGATTCCCCCGCCGTCCGGCAACCCCCAGGCGCCGCTCAAGGCGCTCATTTTCGACTCCTGGTTCGACAATTATCAGGGCGTGATCGTGCTGACGAGACTGGTGGATGGATCGATTCGCCCCGGGATGAAGATTAAGGTCATGTCGAACGATCGGACGTTCGAGGTCATGGAGGTCGGCCAATTCACGCCCAAACGGACTAAAAAGACCGAGCTCCTCACCGGCGAAGTCGGATATCTCTGCGCCAATATGCGGGAAGTCGCGGATGTGAAAATCGGCGATACCCTCACGGATGCGTTGACGCCGACCAGCGCGCCCTTCCCCGGCTACAAGGAAGTGAAGCCCCTGGTCTTCTGCGGCCTCTATCCCACCGACACGGCCCGGTATGAAGATCTGCGGGATGCGTTGGTCAAGCTTCGGTTGAACGACTCGTCGTTCGTCTATGAGCCTGAGACCTCGCTGGCGCTTGGATTCGGTTTCCGGTGCGGCTTCTTGGGATTGCTCCATATGGAGATCATCCAAGAGCGGCTCGAGCGTGAGTATAACCTGACGCTGCTGACGACCGCGCCGACGGTGGTCTATCGCCTGTTGACGACCAAAGGCGAGGTGCTGGAGGTCAATAATCCATCGCAACTGCCGCCTCCCAGCAGCATCGAGTCCTTCGAGGAGCCGTTCATTCTGGCCTCGATCATCACGCCGGAGCGGTACATGGGCGCGATTCTCCAGCTCTGCCAGGAGCGGCGCGGGATTCAGCGGAGCATGCAATTTCTCGATCCGACGCGTGTGATGATCAGTTACGAACTGCCGCTGAACGAAGTCATTCTCGATTTTTACGATAAGCTGAAATCCCGCACCCAGGGCTATGCGTCGCTGGATTATGAGCTGCTCGGCTATCGGAATTCCGAGCTCGTGCGGCTCGACATTCTCTTGAACGGGCAAGCGGTCGACGCCTTGTCCTTCATCACCCATAAAGATCGGTCTGTGCAGCGCGGGCGCCAGCTTGCGGAGAAAATGAAGGAACTCATCCCCCGGCAGATGTATGAGATTGCCATTCAAGCGGCGATCGGGAGCAAGATCGTCGCGCGCGAAACGATCGGGGCCATGAAGAAGAACGTCCTGGCCAAGTGTTACGGCGGCGATATTTC